>Ga0194047_10002664_pt1 | contig 10132 bp, 10 predicted proteins | sample JunL225m_MetaG_2_FD_160070 | JGI IMG/M metagenome (GOLD analysis project Ga0194047, IMG submission 160070) | Anoxic zone freshwater microbial communities from boreal shield lake in IISD Experimental Lakes Area, Ontario, Canada - Jun2016-L221-5m | ecosystem: Environmental > Aquatic > Freshwater...
AGAGTGCAGCTGAATCTGATGGGGGAGCATTCGGCGCTTCGATTACTTTTGAAAAAGGCTATGCTGGATTTTCGTATGCTCGCACTAACAGTTTCTACGGAACTGTTGCCGAACCTAATGTAAAAATCGATATGGTGAATGACCGTATAGACTTTTCATCTGAGTTATTTGACTTAAGTAGTGCACTCAAGCGGATTAAATTTCATATGGTTTATACCGATTATCAGCACCAAGAAATCAATAACGGCAACATTGAGACTACCTTTTTAAATCATGGCATAGAGGGAACACTTGAGGGCGCTCACACACAAATTGGCAGTCTCGTTGGCGTACTTGGTATGCAATTTCAAAACACAAGATTCGAAGCATCAGGAAACGAAGCATTTGTTCCGCCTTCCCATAACACCAAGCAGGGATTTTATATCTACGAAGAGCTTCCAATTGATCAACTCAAACTTAGTGCCGGCGCTCGCATTGATCAGGCCAATATTCATTCATCAGGCGGGGCTCGATTTGGAAGTGCACTCAGTCGGGAATTTGAACCTAAAAACTTATCGGTCGGAGCCCTTTATCATTTCGATCATCAATGGTCTGTGGAAACGAATCTGGCCCATACTGAACGCGCCCCAAGTCAAGATGAGTTATTTGCTAATGGCGCCCATATAGCAACCCATCAATACGAAATAGGAGATTTATCTCTTAGCAAAGAGATGTCTAACGGACTTGATGGCAGGCTATGCTGGAAAACAGAAAAAAATAGCATCAGTTTGAGCGGTTTTTATACAAAATTTAACAACTTCATTACCTTATTCAACACCGGCACAATTAATAGCGGACTCAATGTATTCCAAGCTCAAGAAATCCCTGCCATCTTTAAAGGGCTTGAGAGTGAAGCAAAGTTTCGTATTTATGAAGGACATGGTGATTTGAATCTCAACCTTCGCGGAGATTACGTTCAAGCCAAAGATGAACATACCGGCAAGCCACTCCCCCGAATTTCCCCTATGCGCTTAGGCACCGGGCTTGATTATAACTTCGGCGATCTTGCTTCTAAAATAGACTTACTGTATGGTTTTAAGCAGTATCGTGTTGCAAGCAACGAATTGCCAACTGAAGGATACGTGCTGATCAACGCCACCATCAGCTACCGTCTCAGAACTGCATTTAATTTAGAAGTTTTTGCTAAAGCCCGTAACTTACTAAATGAAGACATTCGAGATCACAGCTCGTTCTTAAAAGAAATTGCTCCGATGGGCGGACGTTCAGTATTGCTTGGCTTGCGTGGAGAGTTTTAATAATAAATCGCAATGCTTTAGGTGCGAATCAGCTAGCCTTGCGCTATCATTAGCAACTATCTCATTTAGCAGAAAATCAAAAAATGGCACGCACAATTAAATGCATTAAATTAGGTCGAGAAGCTGAGGGCATGGACTTTCCTCCCTACCCAGGCCCCCTTGGTCAACGTATCTTTGAGAGCGTTTCAAAAGAAGCTTGGGCAGCCTGGCTAAAGCAACAAACCATGTTGGTCAATGAGAATCGTCTGAGCCTTGCTGACCCACAAGCGCGCAATTACCTAAAAGAACAAACAGAAGCTTACTTCTTTGGCGAAGGTGCAGATAAAGCAAGCGGCTACATCCCACCCAAACCATAAAGAAATACTTTACAAGTTAAAGCTAAAAAAACAAAAAAGGGCGGTACATGACCGCCCTTTTTTAATTTAAAACTATCGAAACTATGGTTCGAGCGCTTCGCGTTCCATTTCTTCGATTGTCGTATGACGAACATCTTTGCCTTTGACCATATAAATCACATATTCAGCAATATTTTTAGCATGATCCCCAATACGCTCAATGGCTTTCGCCACAAATAAGACCTCTAGCGACATTGAAATTGTACGTGGATCCTCTAACATAAAAGTCACCAATTGACGCATTGCTGCTCGAAATTGCTCATCCACTTGCTCATCCTGACGAGCAACTTCAGCCGTCTTAGTGACATCTAAACGCGCAAATGCATCCAAAGACGTACGTAGCATTTGACGGACCAACTGAACCATACTGTTAATTTCAGTAAAACGCGTCTTATACATACGATCTGACTCATAAATCTTTTGAGCGACGCGTGCAATTTTTGAGGCCTCATCACCAATACGTTCGAGATCAGTAATGGTTTTAACTACCATCATAATCATACGTAAATCACCAGCAGTAGGCTGACGACGAACAATAATATGGCTACAATCCTCATCCAATTGAACTTCTAGTGCATTAACAAGGTGATCGGCTTGCATAACTTCTGCAGCAAGTTTTGGATTAACATTTACCAACGACTCTAAGGCGCTCACGATTTGTTGTTCGACTAAGCCACCCATTTTGAGCACTTTTGCTCTTACTGCTTCCAATTCGGCATCATATTGCTTATAGGTATGTTCAGATTGCATCCGGAATATCCTTATTAAAAATTAATTCTCAAGCACTTCAGTTAACCATACATTTTAAAACTTGTTTATGACATTTTAATGTCAATTAGCTTTGTAGGTTTTAACGCCCTCAGCAGTTGCCAATAAAAGCACATTGGCTGGTCTCGCAGCGAATAATCCATTTGTCACAACCCCAACGATTTGATTGATTTTCGCTTCCATTTCAATCGGGTTACTAATGACCAATCCATAGACATCTAAAATTACATTGCCGTTGTCAGTTGTAAAGTCACGCAATTTTGGCTGACCTCCAAGCTTGACTAATTCACGAGCTACATAACTTCGCGCCATCGGCAAAACTTCCACAGGCAACGGAAATTTACCCAGCACCGGCACGTACTTAGTTTCATCACAAATACAAATAAAACTTTTTGCACACGCTGCTACAATCTTTTCCCGAGTCAATGCGCCACCGCCACCTTTAAGCATGTGTAGGTGCTCAGTTATTTCATCGGCCCCATCGACGTAAATTTCCATGCTATCTACAGAATTTAAATCAAACACCTCAATTCCATGTCCACGCAAACGTTGTGCTGTGGCTTCTGAGCTTGCAACTGCCCCATCAATTTTTGCTTTAACTTTGGCAAGTTCATCAATGAAAAAGTTCGCTGTGGAACCGGTACCCACTCCAATAATTCCGCCTTTGACATATTCAACCGCAGCCTTAGCGACTTGTTGTTTTAATTCGTCTTGTGTTGCCATCTTCTTTTACCCTTCAAATTGCATAATAAAATTCTTTAATCATGCGTTTTCTTTATAATTACAAGCTATCCTCAATCATACACTTTGCTAGACTGAATGAAAAACGACTACCTAGAAAAAATTCGTAATGCTCGCGTCTATGATGTTGCTAAAAAAACGCCGCTTGAATATCAGCCGAATTTATCTGCTCGTGTAAATAATCGCGTACTGCTTAAACGTGAAGATATGCAGCCAGTATTTTCTTTTAAAATTCGTGGCGCTTATAACATGATGGCCCACCTATCGAAAGAAGCGCTCAATCGAGGTGTTATTGCCGCCTCTGCAGGCAATCATGCACAGGGTGTTGCTTTGTCAGCACAAAAATTAGGATGTCGTGCCATCATCGTTATGCCAACCACAACACCACAAATCAAAATCAATGCAGTAAAAAGCCGCGGTGGTGAAGTCATCCTTTTTGGGGACTCGTATTCCGATGCATATTTACATGCATTGGAACTAGAAAAATCTGAAGGCCTCACCTTTGTTCATCCTTATGATGACCCTGAAGTGATTGCTGGCCAAGGCACTATTGCGATGGAAATTCTCAATGAACATCCTGAGCCTATCGAGGCAATTTTCTGCTGCGTTGGTGGCGGTGGCTTGCTTGCTGGCATCGCCGCTTATGTCAAAGCATTACGTCCAGAAATTAAAGTCATTGGCGTGGAAGCTAATGATGCCAATGCGATGACGCAATCCCTCAAAGCAGGTAAGCGCATAATGTTGGATCAAGTGGGCTTGTTTGCCGATGGCGCCGCCGTTAAACAAGTGGGTGAACATACATTCAAGCTGTGCCAAGAATATGTCGACGAAATGGTATTAGTGGACAATGATGCCATTTGCGCTGCCATTAAAGACGTATTTGAAGACACTCGCTCTATTTTAGAACCGGCCGGCGCATTAGCTGTAGCTGGCATGAAAGAGTATATAAAGCGTAACAAATTGACCGGGAAAACGATGATCGGAATCGCTTCTGGTGCCAATATGAATTTTGACCGCTTACGGTTTGTGGCAGAACGTGCCGAGATCGGTGAGAAACGTGAAGCAGTTTTGGCTGTGACTATTCCTGAAAAACCAGGCTCATTCAAAAGGTTTTGCAGACTGCTCAGTGGCCGCAGCATTACTGAATTTAACTACCGTTATTCAGACCCACAATCAGCCCATATTTTTGTCGGCATTGCGATCAACGATAATCTAGCGTCAACACAATTGGTAGAAATGCTCAAAGCAAATGGATTGCCAGCTTTGGACCTAAGCGATAACGAAGTCGCTAAATTACATTTACGCCACTTGGTTGGAGGGCATGCGCCCCAAGCAACGGATGAGGTTATTTATCGGTTTGAGTTCCCAGAAAAACCCGGCGCCCTGATGAACTTTCTAGACACGATGGGCCATGATTGGAATATTAGTTTGTTCCATTATCGTAATCATGGTGCAGATTACGGCCGTGTATTAGTCGGAATGCAAGTCCCGCAAAGCGATCGAATTGCATTCAAAAGCTTTTTGAATCAACTAGGCTATCCGTATTGGGACGAGAGCAGCAACCCTGCTTACAAACTCTTTTTAGGATAAATGCCTGACTTGTTTGCTCTTAGAACCTTATTGGCGAACCACTGACTAAATAAAATACAATTCAACATTGGAGTCGAACTACATGAAACATCTTTCTTTTTCTGCAATAGCGCTTATTTTTATAACTACAAGCCTTTCCGCAATTGCTGGCGAAAAAGGGAATGCTTATATTTCGAATCAAGATGGCGGGGTGACCGTGGTTGATTTAGAAACCATGGAAGCGACGAGTAACATTGATATCCAAGCTAAAAGTCCACGCGGAATTGCTGTAACTGCAGATGGTAAATACCTCATCACCGCAAACAAAGATGATGACAATATTTCAGTGATTGATAGAGCAAGTGGCGCGTTAGTTAAGCACATTCCAGTTGGCAAAAACCCTGAGTTTATAAGAGTCTATAAAGGACTAGTTTTTGTCTCAACCGAACCAAGCTCCAAAGGTGGACCGCCTCCTAAGGCAGGTGAAGCAGTTAAAGAAGATGATGCCGAAGAAAAGTTACCGGCACTTATTTCGGTAGTAGATTTAAAGAAGGGCAAAAAAGTTCGTGAAATTGTTGGCGGCCCTGAAACTGAAGGCGTGGAATTCTCAAAGGATGGAAAAAAGCTCATCATTACTAATGAGGCAGACAACACCATTACCGTTCATAATTTTGCGACGGGCAAACTACTAAAGACCATCTCAACTAAAGATTATGGTGACCGTCCGCGCGGCATAAAGGTATCCCCTGACGGCACAACTTATATTGCTACTTTAGAGTCAGGCAATAAATTTATGGTCATGGACAAGAAATTTAACGTCACACGTACCGTTGAAACAGGCCAATCTCCATATGGCGTTTCATTTGACCGTAAAGGTGAGCGTATCTTTATCGCCTCTTCTAAAGAGAAAGCTTTGCAAGTTTTTGATGCAAAAACATTTGAAAAAATTAAAGATATCAGCACTGGCAATCGTTGCTGGCACTTCAGCTTTACACCAGATGACAAACAGATTTTACTCGCCTGTGGCAAGTCTCAAGCTGTCCTGGTCATTGATGTCGACACACTCGAAAAAATAAAAGAGATCAGCGACAAAGAAATGCCATGGGGAGTTGTGACTTATCCAAAATCAATGGGAAGTTTAGATCAGCCTTAAGGTCAGCTCAAACCCCGCCATTAAAAAAGCCCTGAAATTCAGGGCTTTTTATTATTCACTAGGCTAACAACGCCATAATCGTTTGCCAATCTCTTGGGTCCACGGGAGTAATAGAAAGTCGATTGCCTCGCTGCAGAATTTTTAGATTTTCTAATGTGGGATTTTCACGCATTTCTTTTAAAGAAAGTAGCCTAGTTTTGCGAACCAATTTCACATCCACATTAAACCATCGTGGGGTTTCTGGCGTCGCTTTGGGATCATAATATTTATGGTCTTTAATAAATTGCAACCGATCTGGGTAAGCCAAGGTAGAAACTTCTGCAATGCCTGCAATTCCGGGCTGATCACAATTGGAGTGATAAAACAAAACACCGTCCCCAACTTGCATTTGGTCGCGCATAAAATTTCGCGCCTGGTAATTACGCACGCCATACCAATCAACCGTTTGATTGGGAAACGAAGCTAAATCATCGATAGACACATCAGCCGGTTCCGATTTCATTAACCAATAACGCATTTATTCCTCAATCAATCTCATTTTGCACTTAGACTCTCGTATCATAACCCGACTTAATATTGAATGTGAGGCAGCGCATGGCAAAAAATGTATTAGGAACTACCTTACAGGAATGCAGCTTAGATCCACTAACAGGCTTTACCCGCTCCGGGTGTTGTGAAACGGGCCCTGAAGATCAAGGCAGTCATACGATATGTGCAGAAGTCACCGAAGAGTTTCTGATTTTTTCAAAGACAAAAGGCAACGACCTAAGCACCCCTAGGCCAGAATATGGCTTTGAAGGTCTCAAGCCTGGGGACCGCTGGTGTTTATGTGCTATACGGTGGCTAGAAGCTGCTGAAGCAGGTTTTGCTCCACCAGTAATTTTAGAAGCAAGCCACGAGAACTGTTTAGAAAAAGTGAGTTTGGCAGATTTGAAATATCACGCATTGCGATAAACCAAATAATATAAGGTGTCCCCCACTAAGCATTGCCTAGGCTAGCATCCTGAACCAAAAAGGCTCAAGTGGTAACTATCTAAAGTGTATTAGGCTCAACCGCAGTGGATCGTGCTCACAACAACTTGAATAACAGAGACCTATGCTAGAAACTAGTTCAAGGAATATATAACCTAAACCATACCGCAGGGAACAAAAGTAACTTGTAATACAAAATCTCTTCTTAACGATTAGAACAGTTTATTTTGCTCTGCAATTGCGCCATCAACCATGGCCTGCATTTTAGCAATTTTGCCTTTCATACCACCAACGTCCACGCCACCGCTTCGAGTTGTAAGAAGCTCGTGTGCTAAATTAAGCGCAGCCATAATTGCAAGGCGCTCTGTACCAATAACTTTGCCAGAATCGCGAATATCGCACATTTTTTTATCAAGATAAGAAACGGCGTTCAGCAAGCCCTCGCGCTCATCAGGGGAGCAAGAGATTCGAAATTCACGCCCCATAATACTAACTTCAACGCCATTAACTTCACTCATAAGTATCCTCTGGCAAGCTAGTAATAATGCTTTCTATTCTAACCTGGGCTTCTTGCATACGCACTTTAAGTTGACGCTCAGCATCTTGTGATAGCGCGAGCGCTTGTCTCAATTCAAGATTATCTTTACGCATAGATTGGCACAACTCAACGAGTTGTGAAATCTTCTCTTCCAAAGCTTTTAAGTCAGCATCCATGCATGCACTATAATTGTTATTTCCTCATTAAGTCAACTTCTTAAGCGACTACTTTGAAAGCTTTACTAGATCTTGCTGGCCGTTTATTCATCTAAAATGTTCAACGATGATGAATAAAATCCCCTATAATGATTACAAGTTGATAGGTGCCTGCGTTGCTTTTCTGCAATAAAGGTGAAACTGGGAAATAGGTGCGTTTTATCTAAAACAACTCCTATGCTGCCCCCGCAACGGTAAGTGATTGTAGGTTTGCAATAAGCCACTGAACATATGTTTGGGAAGGCGCAAATCATGTCCTCACAAGCCCGGAGACCGGCCTAACAACCTAAGCATGGAAATGCCGCGGGGTGACGGTTTCTGTTGTGTTGATTCCTCTTGAATTAATACCACTACAATCTCTTATTCTAACGAGCCACACGCTCGGCATTTTCATTTCAATATTGGCGCTCGGGGACGTACGCCTTTAATAGGGATGATAATGAAAAAAACTACGATAGCTGGCCTTATAGGCTTGCTTTTTTCTTTGCCAATTCTGGCATCAGAAACCTCGATTAATGCAAATGATGTCATTGTTACAGCCTCTCGCGTTCATGAAGATATTCAAAACATACCAGCTAACGTACTAGTCATTACACGGGAAGACATTCAAGAAATTAACTCAACCTCAATTCCTCAGATTCTGAGTCAACTAGGGGGCATAAAGATTAGTGGTATATCTCCAGGTCAGTTTAACCTGGGCTCAACTGTTGACATAGGCTCTTATGGAGAAGCGGCGAGTAGCAACACTCTTGTCTTAATAAACGGTCAAAGAATAACGCCTATTGACTCTAGCGCCCCAGCCTGGGAAATGATTCCTGTTGAATCAATTGAGCGTATAGAAATTACAAAAGGAGGGGCTGGAGTTCAATACGGAAATGGGGCTGTTGGTGGCGCAATCAATATTGTGACCAACGAGAACTTCCAAAACATCAATCGCGTGTCCGCCTCTTATGGAAGTTTTAACACGCAAACACTGAATGCACTTTTGCAGAACAAATTTAACGATACCTTATTCAAAGTTGCTGCAAATACTGAACATACCAACGGATGGCGCGATAATTCTGCGGCCACTGCATATGCGGCAAATGCGCGAGTAACACAACTCTTTGGGGAAAACAGTGTTTATCTAGATTTTTCTGGAAGTCATCGCTACTCAGAAAGTCCAGGTGGCGTAGTGGGATTGGTCGGCCAAGGAAATGCGCACGCCGCCAAATGGAATAATGTAGGCTCTTTCTTTGAAGGTGAAAATTACGGTGCCACCCTCGGTGGCATTAAGCAGCTAGGCTCAAACATGTTGCTAGAAACAGATGTTGCCTATAAGTCAGCTAATCTCACCTATATGGAGCCTAAAACTCCTGATAACAATAATTCTTACAATCGATGGAGCCTAACTTTCTCTCCTCGTCTAAAAATTGATTTCAATAAATTCGGGGATTTGATTACGGGTTATGATTATAGCCATGCTTATGGTAGCGATCGAAAGCTATCTAATGCTTCATTAATTGATAATTCTTTATATGCCATGTATCGCTTACCAATAGTGGACAATTTAGATTTTAATACTGGCTATCGTCATCAAATAGAAGATGCGACAACAAACGACAACGCATTAAATAACATGCCAACTGGCAGAAAAACTACCACCGCCGACGCATGGGACGCGAGTTTCAATTACAAATTCTCGCGCCAGGAAAAAGTATACGTAAAATACAACCAATCATTCCGATTCCCAAATATCGATGAGTTCTGGGGTGGGTATGGTGGCTATGATAGATTTTTTAACGGGGCATTACTAACACCACAAATTGATAAGACTCTTCAGGTTGGCGGGGATTTCTTAGTTGGTGGAAGCAAAATTACGGCTTCTATTTACCATACAGACACTTCCAACCAAATTCGATACGAGTCTTTTTCAGGCCTCAATATTAACGATCCATATTTGATTGAGAGAAAAGGTCTGTATTTGAGTACCGCTTCATCAATCAGCGATAAGTTGACTGTTTACAGCAACTCCAACCTGCAAGACGTTTCTTATAAAAACGGGCCGAATAATGGGCAATCAGTTCCCTTGGCTCCACACCTTACAAATAATGCGAGACTAAATTATAAAGTTGATCAAAATTGGTCGATTGGTTCAATAATCAATCATGTAGGCAACCAGTATTACGCAGGTTATCAAGATTATTACAACAATAGCTCTTTTACCTCAATTACTAATTTTCAAAACAAGATTCCTTCCTATACTGCCGCTGATATTTATGCCAGCTACAAGACCGACAAATGGGATGGGAGAATTACTATTAAAAATGTTGGTAATTCTCATTACGCAACATATGGAGGAATGGGCTATGTACACCTAAGTCCTGGCGCATCTTTTAGTAATTATAGCGACACTTATTATTACTACCCCAGCGACCCTAGATCTGTATTTGCCTCCGTAAGCTATAATTTTTAATGAAAACCTTTTTTAGAAGTTACAATGCTAT
>Ga0194047_10002665_pt1 | contig 10132 bp, 8 predicted proteins | sample JunL225m_MetaG_2_FD_160070 | JGI IMG/M metagenome (GOLD analysis project Ga0194047, IMG submission 160070) | Anoxic zone freshwater microbial communities from boreal shield lake in IISD Experimental Lakes Area, Ontario, Canada - Jun2016-L221-5m | ecosystem: Environmental > Aquatic > Freshwater >...
ATACTAAACAAAATTCTAAATTCTAAATCCTAAATTCTAATATCGAAATACTAAACAAATCCTAAATTCTAATATCTAAATACTAAACAAATCCGAAATCCGAAATTCTAATTTCAAAACAAAATTCTAAATTCTAAATCCGAAATTCTGAATACTAAACAAGATTCAAAACAAATTCTAAACAAGATTCAAATCAAGATTTAAATTAAATCTAAAATTAACTCAAATGATGGAAATGCAAAATCCCAAAAAATTCGATCTGGAAGAAAGAACCTTTCAGTTTGCAAGAAGAGTGAGAATTTTTGTTGGAAGGTTGCACAAAAACATGGCAAATGTGGAAGATGGAAAACAATTGATCCGTTCATCTGGTTCGGTTGGTGCTAATTATATTGAGGCCAATGAAGCTTTGAGTAAAAAAGATTTCGTGATGAGAATCAAAATTTCCAGAAAAGAAGCCAAGGAATCAATTTTTTGGTTGAGATTGATAGATGTGATTGAAAATCAAGAACTGGAAAAAGAAAGAATATTTCTTGCTCAGGAAGCAACTGAGCTGATGAAAATATTTGGTGCAATTTTGGAAAAGTCAAAATAAGCAGTTTAGAATTTATGGTTTAGTTTTTTTCCGATTTTGATATTTGAATTTAGATATTGTTTAGTGTTTAGGATTTATTATTTAGGATTTAGCATTTAGGACTTAGAAATTTGGATTTGTTGCTTTATTTAAGGTCAAATTAACGTTGAGTTGGCAATGAATTAAGGAAAATTATGTTGGAATACAAAAAATTTCGTGAAGTATTTTTTGGAACTTGAATTTTAATACCTACAAAGCTATTTTATCAGCCCTTCTTTCCTCAATTCTCTTTTGATGTGAGATTTGGCAGCGGAGGTTTTGACAAATTTCAGCCAATCTTGGTTGGGACTTTTGCGATCCTTGGAGGTCATGATTTCAACTACCTCACCATTTTTGATGTGATGATCAAGTGGCACTATCTTGTTGTCAATTTTTGCTCCTACTGTGTGATTGCCAATCTCGCCATGAATTGCATAGGCAAAATCAACCGGAGTGGCTTCTTCTGGAAGATCAATGATATCACCAAGTGGAGTGAAGGCGAAGATGTGATTTTTGAAAAAATCAATGTTGAGACTCTCGATGAACTCTTCATCATCTCTGCCAATTTCAGTTTGCCACTCTCGCAGTTGCTTGACCCATTCAATCTCCTTGACTGGCTCGCTTTTTTTAGTTGTTCTAAAAATGTAGTCTTTCCATTTCTTCTTTTTGCTTTCGCTATAGATCCAATGAGCAGCTATTCCGAATTCTGCTTCCGAGTGCATTTTTTTGGTTCTAATTTGAACTTCGATAATTCTTCCGTCCGGTCCGAAAACGGTGGTGTGAATTGATTGATATCCATTTGGTTTCGGAAGGGAAACATAATCTTTGATGCGGCCAATCATGGGACGATATTTTTTGTGAACGATTCCAAGGGTTTCATAGCAGTCAGCAATTTCAGAGACTATAATTCGTACAGCCGCAAGATCATAGACACGATTGATATCCATATCATGTTTTTTCATTTTAAGAAAAAGGCTGTAAATGCTTTTCGCTCGGCCACTAGTTTCAACAATGGTGACGCCAGCTTTTTTCATCTCTGTTTCAAGCTCTGCTATTGCTTGAATGACATATTTTTCTTTTTCTTCATAGTGTTTTTCCTCTAAGTCTTTGACCAGCTCATAATTTTTGGGATCAAGATATTTAAATGACAAATCCTGAAGTTGGGATTTCATCTCTCCCATTCCGAGTCTATTGGCAATTGGTGCAAAAACTTCCATAGTTTCGTGAGCGATGCGAATTTGTTTGTCTGGGGGATTGTACTCAAGCGTACGCATGTTGTGAAGGCGATCGGCAAGCTTGATGATAACAACTCGGATGTCAGTTGCCATGGCCAAGAGCATTTTGCGGAGATTCTCTAAAAAATATTCCTCATGAGAGCCACGTAGCTTTATTTTCCCGAGTTTCGTTACTCCATCGACTAAGCTGGCAATTTCGTTGCCAAATTCTTTTTCAATTTCTGCAAGTGGTACTGGCGTGTCTTCTGGAACATCGTGCAACAGTCCAGCTGAAATTGTTTTTCCGCCCATTCCAAGTCCAGCCAGAATTATTGCAACTGCAATTGGATGCTGGACATAGTCCTGCCCACTGCGTCTTTTTTGACCTTTATGAGCTTTTATTGCAAGTTCATAAGCCTTCGTAATAACTTTTTTTCTTTCATCCGAAGGCGGTGTTTGAAAGGCGCTGAAAATGTCTTGAAGGGTTAAATCGTTCATATTCTTTTAATACAATCTAAATAACAATATTACTTTCTTTAGTATAGATTAGCACGTGAGATGAGGCAAGAAACATGAATCAGCAATCAGTAACTAGCAAGTAGCGATCAGGAATTGATAATTATATAGTTTCGGTATAATCTTTTAAATTTTCCATAAAAAAAATTACATAACAAATTACATAATTTATTTAATTAGTATTTTCCTAAAAAGCTAAGGAGCTAGTCTTTCATTTCTCCCTCTTTCTCGAATCATTCAAGATTATAAATTGTGCATGAAGCAAGAATAACTTAAAAACTCCTAGGCATTTAAATTATTGCCTAGGAGTTGTAGCGTTGGTATTTTTGATTTCTCAATCTAAATAGACAAAAGAAAAACTTCTGTCGCATCTTCAACCGAAACCAGGGCGCTATTCTTTAATTCTAAAGCATTGAATGGGCGTAGCTTATCTTCATAGTTGAGGAACTTTGGATCTTTAGCCTGCGCTGCCTTGTAAAACTCGTCGTTAAGCTTTTGATATACAAATATGCCATCTTCACCATCAACAAGTGAGCAAGCATAAACAAATTTCTGACCCGGTTGCAATTGACTAAAAAAAATCATAAAGCCCTACCTTTTTTGAAGTTTTTGAAAATAACTATTAACCAACTCAGGGTACTACAAGCAAAATAAGGACATCTTTCATTGTTAAGGCATAAACAGGGTCATCCGCAAATCATGTTTTTGAAAAATAGCACTTGTCCCTGAAAACATTTTTACGAACTTGCATCCTTTTCCTATGTCGGTTCAATGGCCAAAAAAGAACGCAAGTTCGTAAAAATTCCGAGTTACTTTTGAATCATTTAAGACCATAAATTGCACATGATCCGTTAGTTATGTAATTTTTTTGTCTAATACTAAATCAACAAAACACTGCGAGTTTCAAGGAGGCGCAACCTCCATTATGGAGGTTAAGCCTCTAACGTCTATTTATCAATAATTAAGTTAATCCCGTATGAATTCCTTTAGTGGCAAACACTTTGATACTTTCGAGTATTAAAGTTTTTGCCAGATGGGGGTATGTATTTTCTAAAAGCAATAAGTTAAAAAGTTTACTCCGTGGCGGACACTATTCGGGGCTAATGCCTAATAAACTAGTCTTTCATTTCTTCCTCTTTCTCGAATCCGCAATCCTTGTTGACACATTTGACTTTCCCTTTGGCAGCGAAAGCCAAGGGTTGAGAGCATTTCGGGCATGGCTCACCGGTTGGCTTGTTCCACATTACAAAGTCGCAAGCTGGATATTTATTGCAACCGTAAAACATTTTGCCTTTTTTAGATTTTCTGGCAATGACGTCGCCGACTTGGCATTTGGGACATTTGACCCCGGTTTTCTGTTCAATGTTTAGGATGTTTTTGCATTCTGGATATTTGTTGCAACCCAGGAAAGCCCCAAAGCGTCCACGTTTGACAACCATCGGAGCGCCGCATTTCTCGCAAACGATGCCAGAATTTTCTTCGTCTTCTTTTTTCTCCGTCTCAGTTTTTTCGGTGTATTTGCAAGTTGGATAATTTGAGCAAGCAATGAATTTGCCAAAACGTCCATGTTTCATGATAAGTTCACCGTCGTCTAAGGGACACTTACGATCAAGTTTTTCTTCTTCTTTTTTGACGGTTTGTGTCTTTGACTCAAGGTTTTTGTGAAAAGGTCCATAAAAAGCTCGGATTACAGGCACCCAGCCTTTCTGACCCTCGGCTATTTCATCAAAGTCTTTTTCTATGGTAGCAGTAAATTCAATTCCAACAATTTCAGGAAAATGCTCAACTAGCAAATCGTTGACTAGCATGCCTATTTCGAGTGGATAGAGTCTCTTTTCTTCATTTTTGTCGATATACTTTCTTTCGATTACGGTTGAGATTGTTGGCGCATAGGTCGATGGTCGTCCAATGCCATTTTCTTCCAGGACTTTTACGAGAGTTGCTTCATTGTAGCGAGGAGGGGACTGCGTGAACTTTTGCAGACCAATAACATCAACAAGCTTGAGTGCATCGCCAACGCTTAAGTCTGGCAAAAATGTTTCAGCTGTTTTTGATTTTTCTCCATAAACCTTCAAGAATCCGTCAAACACAATGGTTGAGCCATTGGCGCGCAAAAGATATTCATTTTTTGCAGCTTTGGCCCCAATGTCGACTTTGACAGAATTGAGCCTGGCATTCTGCATTTGACAAGCAATTGTGCGATTCCAAATCAAGCGATAAAGTTTGTGCTGACCTGGGTCAAGTGAAGCTTTAAGTTCTTCAGGCAGGATGCTGGGAAAAGTTGGTCTGATTGCTTCATGAGCTTCTTGAGCTGATTTGGATTTGTTTTTGAAATAGCGCGGACTTTCTAGTGCATATTCTTTTCCAAATTCTTTGGTGATGGTTTTTTGGCAAGTCATCAAGGATTCCAGAGAAAGATTCAGACTGTCAGTTCGCATATAGGTGATGTGTCCAAGCTCATAAAGTTTTTGAGCGGTCATCATCGTTTGTTTGGCGCTCCAGCCGAGGGAAGAAATTGCAGCTTGTTGCAAAGTCGAGGTTGTCAATGGAGCTGGCGGCGTGCGCAGGGTCTCCTTTTTAACCAGATCCAAAACGGTATAATCAGCCTTTTTTAAATCACTAGTGATAATATCAGCAGCTTTTTTTGAAAGGATAGTTGTTTTTTTGGTTTTGTAATCTCCAGCAAAAAGTTGCAGGGTGATTGATTGGTCTATTTTTTCGCCTCCACATTCAAGCAAACTTGAATCAAATTCTATTTTGTCTCCTTCTTTTTTTAGGCGTGCCCCAACGGTCCAAAACTCTTCTTTGGCAAATTTTTCAATTTCTCTTTCTCTTTCCACAATTAAGCGCAGGGCTACGGATTGCACGCGGCCGGCGCTCAAACCTCGGCGAATTTTTTTCCAAAGAAAAGGTGAGAGTTCATAGCCAACCAAGCGATCAAGAACCCTTCTGGCTTGTTGCGCATCAACCAAATTCAAATCGATAGTTCTTGGATTTGCCAGGGCATGTTCAATCGCAGTTTTGGTGATTTCATGAAAAACGATTCGGCTGTAGGTTTTTTTGTTTTTCTTTTCAAGGCCAAGAGCCTCAACTAGGTGCCAAGAAATTGCCTCTCCTTCACGGTCTTCGTCAGATGCAAGAATGACCTCGGTGGCTTTTTCGGCGGCCAATTTCAATTCTGCAACCTTTGGTCTGGCTTTTAGTGGGGTAATGTAATGTGGGGCAAAATCTTTTTCAATATCGATGCCCATGTCGCTTTTTGGCAAATCGCGCACATGACCAAAAGAAGACTTCACAGAAAAGCCTTTACCTAAAAATTTTGAAATCGTTTTTGCCTTAGTTGGACTTTCTACTATTATTAGTTTCATTTGAATTTTATTTATTCCCTACAAATGTACAAATCAACTACAAATATACAAATAAATTCAAAAGGATTTGTAGATTTGTAGCCAATTTGTAGATTTGTGGGTGCTTTATGAGCTTTATAACTTTTAACTTTACAAACCTTATAGCCTGATGTAATTCTGCCCCCCGATGTTTTTGATCGCGCCTTTTATTTCAAGCATTACCAAAATTCCTGAGATGGCCGATGTTTCCAGTTTAGTCAGTTTGCGTATTATGTCAATGTGAGTAGGCTCAGGTGACAGTACGTGCATGATTTTTTCCTCTTCCGCATTTAGTTCAATTGAGACTGCGCTTGGAACTTGTTGCGGTTGGGTTTGTGGTTTGATTTCTTCCAGAATATCACTGAGGCTAGTTGTCATTTTGGCGCCTTTTTTGATTAAGCTGTTTGTGCCTTCTGATTGAAGTGAGGAAATGTTTCCAGGCACGGCAAACACTTCGCGATTAAATTCTACTGCAAAACTGGCGGTAATCAGGCTGCCACTTTCCTGGGCTGCTTCAGTGACGAGCGTGCCATATGAAAGTCCGGCTACAATGCGATTGCGCATCGGAAAAGTTCCTACATTAGCATGGGTTGGCACTGGAAATTCGCTCAGCAATAATCCGCCTTTGGCGATAATCTCCTTGGCTAGAGCAAAATTATTGCGCGGATAGATGTTGATATCATCCAAACTGTTGCCCATGACGGCGATAGTTTTTCCATTGGAATCTAACGCACCACAGTGAGCAATGCCATCGATGCCGAGGGCTAGGCCGCTTACGATGCAAAAACCTGCCTGGGAAAGTTGCTGAGAAAATTTCGTAGTCATTTGTTGGCCATAGGTTGTGAACTTTCGCGATCCTACAATGGAAATCATCGGCAACTTAAGACAATCCAAATTACCCTTGGTATACAGCAGGTAAGGTGGGGAAGGAATCTGTCTTAGTAGTTCGGGATAGCTCTCATCTTGAATAGTGATGAGCTTGATATTTTCTTTTTCCAATACCCGCCATCGTTCATCAGGATCAATTGAGGTTCTTTTCTCTACGATAATTCTGGCTAGATTTTCAGAAATTCCTGCCGCTATCAATTCTGATGCGCCAGCCTCCCAGGCTTGTTGGGCAGTTTCGAAATGATTAAGCAGCAGCGAAATTTTTTGATTGCCGACACCATCGATGGTGAAGAGGGCATTGAGATATTTCATTTTATTATCCTACATAATTACAAAAAGAATTAATCCTTTTCTTCCTCTCCCCTTGGGAGAGGAAGTCAGGTAATCCTGACAGGTGAGGGTATGCGTTGTAACGCATTGCTGCCTGCGCCCTCATCCGCCCTACGGGCACCTTCTCCCAGCGGGAGAATGGGATAGGAAGTGTTCATTATAGATCTCCAGCTATTTTTTCTCCCAACTTCTTAATTATTTCTAATTCTTCCTCCGAAAAATCCTGTAGCACGAAAACCTCGCCGGGGATGATTCGGTCTTTTTTCTTTTCAGCTCCTTCAATTCCTATTCTAATTCTTTTTAATTGTTGACTGTCGAGATGATCAATAATCGATTGGACGCCGTTGTGTCCGGCGGCAGAAGAATCAGTGGAAATTTTGAAGCTGCCAAGTTCAATATCGAGGTCATCGTGAAGCAGGGTCAAATTTTCTTTGGGAATTTTGAAAAAGTCCAACATTTTTTTGACAACTTGGCCGCTGTTGTTCATGAAGCTTTGCGGTTTGGCCAATAGAATTTTTTCGCCATCTGAGTTTTTTTCGCAAACGAGCGCATCGAACTTGGAATTTTTTTCAAACTCCGAAAAGCTCAAACTTTTTTGCAATTCGTCTGCAATGATGAAGCCCGCATTGTGCCTGGTGTTGGCATATTGCTGGCCGGGATTACCGAGGGCGATTATAATTTTCATATTTTTTTGCTAAATAGTTTTTAATTTATTGGGAGACAACTGAAACTTAATTTGAGAAATAATTTGAAATTTTAAATTTGAAATCAAATCTTAATGACAAAATGAATAAATTTTTTTAATCCAGTATTTTTTAATTGAGTTTTAAAATTAAGAAATTTAAAACTGATTTAAAATTTCAAATTTCAAATTAAAAATTTAATTTTGATTTTCTTTCAGAAAATCAAAATTAGCCTGACTGTCCTGGGCTTTATTATAGTCCTCAATTGAATCAGTTTCAAATTTGTAGGCGCTGACCAAGTCTTCCCCTAGCGTTATCACGAGATCAGCTTTGGAATTTATTGCAGAATTATTTTTAGTCGAAAGAACCGCAGGAAGTTTTTTGATGAGTTCATCGGCAGTAAAGATTTTCAGGTCATTGGAATTGTCATACACGGTTGTTTGGCTAAGGAAAGTGCTGTTGTTTGCTTCCTGCACAATTCGCACGTTTTTTAGGCCAAGATTTTCCGTAAGCAACTTTTTGACTTTGTTGGCCAATTGATTGTCGCTACTTTGGTTGAAAATTTCGATGCTGGCATTTTCACCGGCAATTTCTTGTTGGCGTTTTTTGAGTTCAGCTTGATTGAAAATATTTTGTGCCACATCCTTGATTTCGCTATAATTTCCAACTCGTGGCACCAAGATAAAAGCCGCAACATCTCCAACGATAACGTGCGAAACCTTGAGCAGGCTGTCAGGCTTCCAGGCATCAGCCACGATATTATTGATGTTTTGCGTGTCGACGTTCTTACTTAAATTAACAAAGCTCCCAATTTCTTCAAGTGAAATGTCGGTTTTGATGTTGTCACCAAGGGTCGTCAAGATGTCATTTAGTCTGCCAACATTGAAAAAGGTTTCCATGGAAAACATTTTGCTTTTGACAGCTTGGATGACTTGCTGTTGGCGCTTGGCTCGGCCGAAGTCACCTTCTGGGTCACTATGACGCTCTCGAACATACTGAAGCGCTACCTTTCCATTAAGGGTGTGAAAACCCTTGCTGAGTGAAAAAGTTTCATAACTATAATTTGGTCCAGGGTAAGTTGTATCATAAAGGTCGCGCGGCGAAACAATATTAATGCCTCCAATATCATTAATAATTTTTGTGAAACCGTCAAAGTTCACAACAAGATAATAATTTATGGTTAGTCCTGTTATTTTTTCTACTGCTTTTTTGATGATTTCAGTTCCAAGATTTTGACTCAGGCCAATTTTATAGAGGCTGTTGATTTTGGTGAAGGTTTGCGTTTCAGGGATGTTGACATAAAGGTCACGTGGCAGTGAGAGCAAGGCAACCTTCTTGTTCTTGGTGTCCACGCTCATAATCATTACCGTATCGGTCAAACCTGCGCCGGCATTTTTTTCGCCAGCTGCTCCTAGAAGCAAAATATTAATACGCCCATCCTCTTCTCCCTTTAGTGGTTGGGCGGCTGCCGGGACAATGGGCGAGATGATGGCTCGAACATCCTGAACCAAGGTTGATGATTGAGAATTTTGCGAACCTCTCATTTTATTTGTAATCGAGATTGCTTTCCAGGAAAAATAACCCAGGTATGAAATTAAAGATAAGATTAATAAAATAAAAATGAATAAGAATATTTTTCTAATTCTTTCTTTTCGGTTAATTTTATTGATGTATTTTTCATCCAACTGCTGAGATTCCTGGCGAGAAATATACATTGTTGCTGACTTTGGTTTTTTTGCTTCCTGAAATACCAGCCTTTCGGGCGAGTTTTTGCTTAAATGTTGGGAATCTTTTCTTCGGAGACTATCCATATAGAGAAGTATAGAGTATTTTGTGCGATGAAGAAAGTGAAAAATATCAATAACTAATTTCTAATTTAAAGTAGCATTTTCAAATATGAAAAAAGGGTAACATCAGATCGAGATTGATCCGATGTTACCCATCTGGCTTAGTTTAGTTTGTGGCTAACTTGCCGAAATATTTTTTTTTATTTCTTCAATAATTGTCCAGCCATCAGCGTAAAGCCCAAATGGCGGCTGTTCTTGAGAAATTTTTATGTTGGCCAAACACCTAGCAAAATACATCATGTTCGCATTGGTATCTTGGTCGAGAAAATAAACTTCATCATGAGGGGTCATAATTTTACCGCCATCTTTGTAAATTTCTTCAGCTTCTTTGGCGGTAATTTTTTTGACTGGTACTCTTTTTTTGATTTTAACTTCTGCTGTTTCCATTTTAATTTCTATATTTAGTTTTTTTGAGGTATTTTTTTAGAGAAATAAAATGCAAAATTTGTTAAAGAGCACTTCACTTTTTAGCGGGTTGTGCTGCAATAAAAAGATTCCATAATCTAACATAACTCAAAAAGTATGTCAATTTTTCGCATCAAATCATCTAAAATGACACCAAGAGCCTTCCTGATACATCATCTAAAATGACACCCAAATTCATGGTAAAGTACGGAGTTAACTTTTAACCCCAAAACAAGCCATGAATAAAGAAGCT
>Ga0194047_10002666_pt1 | contig 10130 bp, 8 predicted proteins | sample JunL225m_MetaG_2_FD_160070 | JGI IMG/M metagenome (GOLD analysis project Ga0194047, IMG submission 160070) | Anoxic zone freshwater microbial communities from boreal shield lake in IISD Experimental Lakes Area, Ontario, Canada - Jun2016-L221-5m | ecosystem: Environmental > Aquatic > Freshwater >...
TGCCCCGTTGGGCTGCAGCGTTTGGGATGCTATTGTCACAAACTATACTGGATTTACCGCCCCTGAAGTGTATCAATGTGCATGGCTCGCTCCTGCCCGAATACCGGGGAGCCTCGCCCGTGGCTCAAGCCCTCCTTGATGGACGTGAGGAGACGGGCGTAACTATTATGCGAATGGAGAAGGGCTTGGATACTGGCCCAATGTTGAGTAAAGTGGTAATCCCAATCACCCCGGACGAAACACAAACCAGCCTGATGCAAAAATTAGCTGAATCCGGAGCCTCCCTGCTACTCGAAACTTTGCCCCGTTGGGCTGCTGGGGAAATTAGACCGGAACCGCAAGACGAAACCAAAGCCACCCTGACTGGTATTATCGAGAAAGAAGCCGGACGAATAGATTGGCGCGAACCCGCCACCTTGATCGAACGCAAAACCCGGGCCTATGACCCTTGGCCGGGCCTCTTCACCTATTGGAAGGGTCAACCCCTGAAGATCCTCAAAGCCGAGGTCTTCCCGGAAAAGAGGGTCACTATAACCGAACCGCATGAACCCACTGAACCCGGCCGGGTCTATTTGGCCCGGATTTCCGATGGTGGCAACCAAGAACGGCTAGTAATCGCTACCGGAGCCGATTTCTTAGCCCCCCTTGAACTACAATTGGCTGGAAAAAAAGCGGTCAAAATAAAAGACTTTTTGCAAGGCCAACGCGCCATCATAGGTTCACAACTGGCAAGCCAAACTTAAAGTGAAACATTGGTGGCTAAAAGTGGGTCAAAAGGGTAGTAAGGTTAATTAGACCAAGAATAGGAGTTAAAATTATGGGTCTTGGAAGGGCGATTTTATGTATTTTACTTCCACCGCTGGCGGTGATAGATAAAGGGTGTGGCACGATCCTTATCGTGACACTATTGACCCTTGCGGGTTGGGTTCCCGGCGCGATTGCCGCCTTGGTAATTTGCAACCAAGACAGCAATTATCGGAAATATCGTTAGCGAGCGGGACTTTAATGTTTTCTGAGTGCTTCGCGGATCAGTTCACGAATACGCTGGGGAGTATATTCGCCTTTAGTAAGGAAGTGGGCTAAACCCTCATGCAAAAAGTCGCGTTCTGCTTGCGTTAGGTTTTTGGCACTGACCACGATTACCGGAATACCAATTGTCCGGCGATCACTTCGCAAACGCGAAAGTACTTGGAAACCATCCATACGCGGCATCATTAAGTCAAGGACTATTACATCGGGCGGGTTTTGGGCAGCTAGTTTAAGACCTTGCTCCCCACTGGCCGCAGTAGCAACCACGAAATCTTGGTTACTCAGAGCCTCCTTGAACATTCGGCGCAAACTGGAGTCGTCGTCAATCAAAAGTACGTTGCGCTGGGGGTGAAGTGCGGTTAAACGGTTGATAGTTTCCACTAAGCGGGATACTTCCACTGGCTTGGATAAGTATTCGGCAGTACCCAACTTTAGACCATTTACTTTACTATCCTGAACGGTGCTGATAATTACGGGTATGTGGGAGGTCTCCGGTTTACCTTTGAGATAAATTAGAAAATCCCAGCCATCCATTTGTCCGGCGAGGGTAATGTCTAGCACGATTACAGCGGGTAAAGTTTGTTCAACTACCGTAATCGCTTGCTCGGCACTTGGTACCAGTTGGTAGTGGTAGCCCCCTTCCTCTAGGTAGGTACCAACTAGCCCTCCCAAGCTTTCATCATCTTCGATCAGTAAGACTAGGCTCTCATAATCAGGCTTATATTCTACTCCGGCTTCCGCTCCGTCGGTGGAGCGATTTGTCGCTGCAGCTGGAGTTTGGTGGGCCAATGGAACGGTAAAGTGGAAAGTACTACCTTGACCCAATTTGCTCTCCACCCAAATTTTGCCACCATGTGACTCTACAATCTCGCGCGAAATTGCCAGCCCTAACCCGGTGCCGCCAATTTCGCGGCGATCACTATTATCCACCCGGAAGAACTTGCCAAAAAGTTGACTACGGGCCTCTTTGGGAATACCCAAGCCGTGATCTTGCACTGTAATTTCCATCAATTTTGCTTCGTTAACATGGGCACTAACGATAATCGCTCCCCCCTTTGGGGAATATTTTATAGCATTACCGATCAAGTTAGTGAGAGTCTGGACAATTCGATCTGGGTCAACCCAGACAGGCTCTAAATCTGCCGGGAGTTCTAGGCGGAGCCGTTTACGCTCGGCATTAAAGAGATCCATTACAGGCCGGATTAGTTCGTGCAGGCTTACATCAGTGTAGTTGTAAATTTGGCGTCCTGCCTCCATACGTTGAATATCAAGGAAGTCGCTAATCAGATTGGAGAGACGTTGGGCCTCCTTATGAATGGTTTCGACATAGAGCCGGGCTTTGCTTTCAGAGAGGTTACGGGTCAGCATCAATTCGCTGAAGCCTAGCACACTAGCCATAGGGGTACGTAGTTCGTGGGAAACCAAACTAACAAATTCATCTTTAAGGCGCGAAACTTCCTGCTCACGGGTTACGTCGCGGAAGACACCCACTACCCCACTGATAACTTCACCACTGTCAATGATTGGCGCAGCCACCAGTGCAATGAGGGCAGTCTGGTCTCCGATCCGATTGATTTGAAAAATACGCGGTTCGGTGGAGACGTGTTCACGGATCACCTGCAAACAAGGTGACACCTCCGGGATAATGGGTTTACCTTGGCGGTCACTCATACCCAGAGCCTCCAGATAGACCCGGCCCACCAGATTGGCCGCCTGGTCTCCAGTTAGGCGTTCTGCCGCTGGATTGAGGCTGGTAATTTTTTGGTCTAAGTCGGTGGTAAAGACTCCATCGGCAATGCTATCGAGAATGGCACGATTGCGGTTGCGCTCCTCGGTCATATCGTTAAAGAGTCGGGCATTTTCGATAGCGGTGGCGGCTTGGCTGGCTACCAAAGCCAGCAAGTCCTGATCTTCTTTGCTAAAGCTGCGTCCGGGGGTGCGATCATTCAGAATAATTACACCGAGGGTCTGTTTTTGCCAGCGTACTGGCGTTACTAAAGTTACGCCGGGATCGGCCAATCCCAAGTTCCAGTACTGTACCAAAAACTGACGTAACCGATTAGTGGCTTCCTCGCTCAATCCTTCCGGGAAGGTTAATTCGGGTAGGTTTAGATCTAAGGAGCGGCCCGGTACTAAATTGCCGATAACATCAATTTCGGTCAAGGAGTGGGCATCAGGTATAGCTAGACCGGGTAAACTCTGTTCGGCCACTACCTTGAAAGCTTGGCTCTCCTCGTTCCAGAGAGCAATGGCTCCCCGGCTCGATTGCAGCAACTTAACCGTCTCACTTACAATCGTAGTCAACACGGCTTTGAGATTGAGGGAGGAATTGATTGCCAGCCCAATATCTTGTAAAGCCTGATTACGAGCCAGTAGCCGTTCAATCGCTTTCTGCTGTCCCTCCACCGAGAGCCAAAGACCCTCCCAAGTCTTCTTAACCTTACCGAGCATGGTATATTCGCTCAAAACCCGGCTATACTCGTAAGCGTTGCGGAGTGCCGAAGCCAATGCCTGAGCGAGTAGTTCCAATTCGGAGAGTACGGTGGGTTGGAAGGTCTCAGGATTTAGGCACAAGAGTGCCATTGGTGAAGTAGCTAAGGTTAAGCCGGAGTAGACGAGGGGATAATAAGCTAACGTCAAATCGTCTGTCAGATTGGGCAGAAGAGTTGTAGCTTTAGTTACTATAGAACGGTTATTTTCATGGAGTGGTCGCAGGACATTTAACGCAAGGTCGGTTGGAAACCGATCATGTAACACCAACCCGTAGCCCTGATAATCGCCTTCCCAGCGCAATAAAGCGAGGAGTGTTTCGGAACCACAGATTTGGCGAGCCAATTCCAAACCCGCCCGTCCTACCCGATCAGGATCAAGACTTTGCCCCAGAGCCAGAAACTCACGCCGCACCAAGCCAGCCGTAGGATTATTCATCGAAATGTCGGGCGCGAAACCTCCCGCAGACTGCTGTGGGGAGGAAGCACCTTTTCCTTTCTAACAAATGGTTATAATAAATGGTACGGTTTGATAGCCATAGCCATCTGCGCGTAGTACTAACTTCAAAGAAGGATTGAGAAATTCCATTACACTACCGCCCCGCGCCCCGATAGGAATAAATCCCAACTTCACTCAAAATTCGGTTTGTTACAGATTAGACTAACTCAATTTTATGCGTTTCGGTGGTACCCGGCAAGTTAAATCGGATTACAAGATTTGGGCCACCAACCGCAAAAGTTGAAGCGGGCTAAAGGGTTTAGTCATAAAATGGTCGGCCCCGCTCCGTTCGGCATGTTCGCGATCCTTGCCCTGACCATGGGCGGTGAGCATTACAATTATAATATCACTGGTAGCAGGATCAGCTTTTAGCTTTTGGCAAACCTCAAATCCGGTTAGCCCTGGCATGGCTACATCAAGTAAAATCAGGTTGGGGTGTTCCCTACGGGCCATTTCCAAAGCCTCTTCGCCATCGGTAGCCTCTAGAATATCTGCGGGTTCAGATTCGAGCGTTTCATGTGCCAGTAAGCGCAACGCATCCTCATCATCCGCAATCAAGATTTTGAATCGGGAGTTTTCTTCAGCCATTCTCTACATCACCTCTCTCTAATGATTCACCACAGGAATATTTCTCAAAATTCTTCTGCATAAAAAGCCGCTTGGCCCGGTTGCTCCTCCACCATCACTTCGATACGGTGTAGCTTCTCCAATTCAACCCTAGCCTGTTGAGAAAGACCGGCTCGAATCTGCCTCAAAAGATAGTAAGCCAGCAGTTCCGCCGTAGTATTTTCTATCGGTAAGAGGATCACTTCCTCTTGCGGAAAGAGATAGCGACGTGTCCCAAACCGTACCTCCACCTCCCCCTCCCCATAAGTATAAGTCAGGTGCGGGTTATGGGCCGCCAACAACATAAGGTGATCTAGTGCCTTACATTCTTGGCGTACCAAGGGCTTGAGGTCACTAAAATTATAGACAAAACCATCTGAGCCGTTTTCCCCGAAAAGGGCTACTTCTACCCGGTAGTTATGCCCATGTAAGGTCTCGCAACGGCTACCATAGGTTATAAAGTGTCCGGCACTAAAATCGAAAAATTGTTTGTAGACGCTAACCTTGAAATTACTCATCTATTTTCAGTTTCTTGCTTATCCTTATCATAAAGCGGCAACGTTTCGACCGGATTGACGGATTGGGAGGGCGACGGCATCTTGACTTCCTCCTGAACAAGAGCCGGGCGTTTCAGGCTACGCTGCGCTTGCCTACGTTTTTCGGCGGCGATTTCATCCCGGCGTGACGGCACATGGCTTTCGGCTTCTAGTGGCGATACGCCTAGGGCCAAGCGTTGATAGAGGTAAATATAGAGATCCCGTACTACCGCCGTAATAGGCACCGCCGCAATCGCTCCGGCCAAGCCACCCAACTCGCTTCCTATAATAATTACTAACATCACAATAGCTGGGTGCAAATTGGTGCTTTCACCCGCAATTTTAGGAATCAGCAAATTGCCTTCAATCTGCTGCACAATTACAAAAACAATTACTACCTTTAGAACCAATTCCAAATTACCAACCTGCCCGGTAAAAAAAGCTACCAAAACGGCAGGAATCGCCCCCAAAATTGGCCCAATAATCGGTAAGACCTCAAACAACCCGGCAATAAAGCCCAAAAAGATCGCGGTGGAGGCCGGAATATTGACCAGCATCAGGCCAACCGTCACCAATACTCCCACCGAACCAGCCACTATTAGCTGACCGCGCACGTAATCATTGAAGGTGCCACTTACGATATTAACCAAACGGTGTGCATCTTCGCGGAGTGTAGAAGGAAGCAGGCTGTAAAAAGCTCGCATCCCCTGAGCTTTATCCTTCAACACATAGAAGAGCCAGAAGGGTATAATAAAGACACCCACCAGAAAACCGATAGTACCAAAAGCTAGGCCAAATATACCGCTGATTACGTTACCAATTATATCACGTATAAATCCAATTGCCGTACTAGTAAAATTGTTAAGTCCCTCCGTAATCGGCTGTTGGAAATCTTGGGGGATTTGCTGTTGTACGTCGGTAAAGGTCTGGTTGAGCCACTTCTGAATAACTTCAATATAGCCCGGCATAGCATTGATTAGAATCTTGGTTTGATCCACGATAATTGGGGCTACGTATAGCCCAAAAAGAGCGAGAGCGGTAATTACTAGGGCATAAACCAGCAAAATTGCCAAGAGACGTGGCAAAAGCTTATTGAGGCTGTCTACCAACGGCATCAAGAGAAAAGCCAGTACCAAACCAACTAAAAAGGGGCCAAGCCCGGGCCAAGCTCCCCATAAGACTAGGCCAAGCCCACCAAAACCGATTATTAATAGCGCAATGCGCCAGCGCATGTGTGCGAGTGGTGACATTGAGATGCTTTATAGCGTAAAGTGCCATTCAAGCCCCCAAAAGCTGGGGCTTGAATGGCGACTAATAATTAAAACTCACCTAATACCTGATCCAAGATCTCGGTGGCCTCATCCACATGAGCCTGAGAGATAATCAGGGGCGGCATAAACCGCAAAGTATTGGGGCTAACCATATTGATGAGCAAGCCCTCTTCGGCACAGCGATTAACTACCTCACTGCCGACACCATCCTGCAAATCAATCGCCCTCAAGAGACCCAACCCCCGTTCGGCAACTACTAGGGGATATTTTTGCACTAAAGCTTGTAATTTTTCGGCAAGGTAAGCACCCACCTGAACCACATTCGAGGCAATATTATGGGTTAAAACTTCGTTCATCACCGCCACGCCTACCGCACAGGCCAAGGGATTGCCTCCGAAAGTTGAGCCATGGTCGCCTGGCTCAAAGACCGCCGCATGTTGTTTTGCCAAGAGAGCGCCAATTGGTACGCCTCCGCCTAGCCCTTTGGCGAGGGTCATAATATCCGGCTCAACGCCCATCTGTTCATAGGCGAAAAGAGTACCAGTGCGGGCGATACCCGTTTGAACTTCGTCTAGGATGAGTAACAGGCCATTTTCATCACACCAGTGGCGCAAGCCTTTAATATAAGCCGGGTCAGCCACGTTCACACCACCCTCACCCTGTACGGGTTCGATCATAATGGCAATAGTCTCGGCATTGGTGGCAGCTTTGATAGCCTCCAGATCATTATAAGGCACGTTGACAAACCCAGCAGGCAAGGGCGTGTAAGGAATCTGGTAATGGGGCTTACCCGTAGCGGCTACCATAGCCAAGGTGCGCCCATGAAAGCCTTTAAGGGTGCTGATTACCCCATAGGCTCCGTTTTTATGGATTTTGCCATACTTGCGAGCCAGTTTTACGGCACCTTCGTTGGCTTCTGCGCCACTATTGCAGAAAAAGACACGGTCGAGTACCGAATTTTGGACTAAGATTTTGCCCAATTCAATCTGAGGTATAGTATAATATTGGTTGGAGGTATGAATCAGACGTGCCGCCTGCTGTTGAATGGCATTAACGACCGCAGGATGACAATGACCAAGCACATTGACGGCCCACCCTCCTACAAAGTCAAGATAGTCACGTCCGGTCTCATCCCAGAGACGAGCTCCTTCACCGCGCACCATCACCATCGGGGGGCGTTTGATGTTATACATCAGATAAGTTTTTTCCAAATCGGGCCAAGCAGTAGTTATCACGGCTCATCCTCCTTACTTAGGGCGGTTAATAATTTAGTTATTATACCATTCATTGCTAGAATAAACTGTATGATAAAAATTTATTCATAAATTAATTGGTAAAAGCACGTCAGATCAAAAGCGAAACAAAAAGAGGCCACGATGGGTCTATTACTATGTGAGCAAAACCAGCACTAAAGGCTGGACAAAGCAGACAAAAGGTTCGTTCCGCTTTCTATTCTGGGTTGATTGTATAACTTTTATAACTGAAGGTCAATTGTTTAGAAGAGGTGAAGAGGTGCTAAGATGTATTGTCCAAATTGCGGTACTTTAAATCTAAATAGTGCGGAAAGCTGTGTAAACTGTAAAAACCCGTTGCCCACTCCAAATCAGGGCATAAATGAGTCGCCCCCACCGCCACAGTCGGGCAATCTCCCGGAGGGAATGGGCAATTTTCCACCTCGGCGCGACTATTATCCCGGTCAACCGGGGAGCCAATATAGCTTTAATCCGGGAGGGGGCTACAATCAGTCGGGAGCCTATAGTAGTGGGCCAAGCTATTATGCCGCCCCACCGCCAACAGGCTCTCCTTCCACCTTCTATAATCCGGTTTATAGCTATGGTATTCCCACTAGGATTAGTCCACAAAACGCTGGTTTTTGGGTACGGCTAGGAGCATGGTTGGTGGATAGTACTATTGTAGGCTTGCTTACGCTGTTGGTAGCAGGTATACCGCAGGTAGTCTATTGGAGCAGCTTTGTTGCCAAATATGGCACTGAAATTGCCCGTAATTGTCCTAGTAGTTACTCCTACAGAAACAGTACGGCTATGCAGCAAATATGCAATAGTACCGTTACATCCATCTTTTTGGAGCGGGACGAACTAAATTCCCTCTTATCTATCAGTCTTAGCTTCTCCTTTTTGGCACTAGTTCTTTCGCTGGTCTATTATGTGGGCCTCACGGCTTATGGTGCTACCCTTGGCAAAAAAGTCTTTGGCCTAAAAGTAGTCGGGCCAGAGGGAAAGTCGCCCGGTTTTGGACGGGCTCTGTTGCGAATGACACTTGGTTACTGGATTAGTAGTTTGATTTTCTACCTTGGTTTCATTTGGATCGGGTTGGATGAACAAAAGCAGGGCTGGCATGATAAGATCGCCCAAACTTATGTGGTAAGGACTTAAACCATGAATATCTCGTATCATCTCAAAATTTCGGGGTAGGGGCGTATTGCATACGCCCAAAGTGAAACCAGTCTACGGCGGGTTTATTCAATAAACCCCTACCTATTGAGATGATACAATATCTCGGTGTAAATTGAGCTAGAAGGGTTACTTTTGGAGGAAAAAAAGTGTATAATTATGATCCAAATAGCGCAGAATATCGCGAGGTTTATCGGCGAGCCGAAGAACGTGTAAAAGCCAAAGTGGGCTTTTACTGGCACTTAGCATCTTATATTTTAGTGAATGGCCTACTAATTGTAATTTACCTGATTACAGGGCCGCTACCCGGATTATATACTTACCCTTGGTTTGTCTGGCCGCTGGCGGGCTGGGGTATTGGCTTACTCTTTAACTTTCTGGCGGTCTTTGTCTTTAATGGTACACAAGCGGAAGAAATAAGACGCAACATGATCGAAGAAGAGCTAAGAGCGATGAATTTGCCGGGGTCAGGCCCAAAAATACCTCCTGACCGACGCTAACGCGCTCTTGATGGCAAATTCTATGTATACTTATCAAGGCAAAGGAATGATAGCCAAAGATTTAAGTACTGTATTGGTGGTGGATGATAAAGAGGATATAATTTTTGTGATCCGCTCAGCTCTCGAAGAGCAGTCGGTCAACTTCTTTTCGGCTACCAATGGTAGAGACGCTTTGCGCCTCCTCCATGAACACTCCTTTGATTTGCTCCTGCTAGATGTCAAAATGCCTGATTTGAGCGGATTTGAAATCTGTCGGTTGGTCAAAAATAACGAATTATGGCGCGGCTCTAAAGTTATCATGGTAAGTGCCAGTAATTTTGCCGATGACAAACTGCGAGCCTTTGAAGCGGGTGCCGACGATTATATTTCCAAGCCCTTTCGAGTTAAAGAACTTCAGGCCCGTATCAAAGTGATGCTCAATCTGCGTAAAGCCGAACGTGACTTGCGCGAACGTAACGATCAACTCCTTGAATTAATCCGCGTCTCTGAAATGATTAATTTACGGCCCGACTTACGTACTACTGCCGAAGAAGTCGTCAAGTCGGCAGTACGCTTAGCTAAAGCGGATTGCGCCTACCTATTACTATGGGAGGAAGAAAAAAACCAATATCTTTGTGCAGCCTGTACCGATTTAGAAACCCACAATTGCAATATGGTTTTACCAGAGGATCAGGGTCTGCTCGGACAAATTCATCAGGAGGGCCACTTGATCGTAGTACCCAACTATTCTACTTGGGAACATCGGGTTAGCAGCCCACTTAATCTCCACTATGAAACGGCGGGTATCCC
>Ga0194047_10002667_pt1 | contig 10129 bp, 8 predicted proteins | sample JunL225m_MetaG_2_FD_160070 | JGI IMG/M metagenome (GOLD analysis project Ga0194047, IMG submission 160070) | Anoxic zone freshwater microbial communities from boreal shield lake in IISD Experimental Lakes Area, Ontario, Canada - Jun2016-L221-5m | ecosystem: Environmental > Aquatic > Freshwater >...
TCAGGAAGATGAATGCTTGTGCCGGAAGGCCATTGTTTGAAGCCAGTAGCTCTTATTAATAACTCTATACTAATTAAATATAAACACAAACGTTCTGACGCGTCATGCGTCTGACCGTTTTAAGAGGCAATCTGCATTTTGATTTTTCTGTTCTTGATTTTCTCTTCTTTGATAAGCTTTAATGTTTCTTCGATCTTATCACTTTTTATTGCAGCATAAGCCGAATAGTCGAGCACTTCAATTTTCCCCAATTCATCTTTTTGAAGTTTTCCTTTTTGAAGAAGCATTCCTACAATATCCATTTTATTTATCTTATCCTTTTTTCCTGCAGCGATATAAAGTGTTTTCCATTCGCATGGTTTTGGAGAAATAAATTTTGAAGGTAATGTTTCCGCTTCCGGTGTCGACTTTAAAAAGTGAGGTAAAAAATCGCCTTCATCTAATAAAAAATAAGCAGTTCCTGTTGCATTCATTCTAGCAGTTCGTCCGTTGCGATGAGTCATCGAATCTAATGTTGCGGGTAATTGATAATGAATGATGGCTTCAATTTCTGGGATATCCAAACCTCTTGAAGCGAGGTCGGTAGTGATGAGTAAATTGATGCTTCCGTTTCTGAATTTGATCAATGTTTTTTCTCTGTCGATTTGCTCTAAACCTCCGTGATAAAATCCGTGGTCGACATTGTAAATTGAAAGTTGCTCACTGATTCTATTCACAGCATCGCGATGGTTGCAAAAAACAAATGTTGATTTGTTGCCGATTTTTCCAATTAACAACATCAACGCTTCCAGTTTATCGTCACCTGTCACCTGAACAGATTTTAATTTTAAAGATGGAAGAGATTGTTGATTTCGGGGAATAAAGTTTAATTGTATGTCATCCTTTAATTTTACAAAAGCTGGGATTTCTTTTAAATATGTTGCTGATGTCAGTACCTTTTTTTGAACATTCTTAAGATTCTTAATGATAAACGACATCTCATCCTGAAAGCCTGCTTCCAATGATTTATCAAACTCATCTAAAATTAAAACTGCTGTTTCGTTAACATCGATATTCTTGTTTTCAATATGATAGGAAATTCTTCCGGGTGTTCCTACAAGCACTGTTGGCGGGTGAGAAAGGTTATTCTTTTCAATGCTAACTGCATGTCCGCCATAGCAGCAATTAATTTTAAAACCGGTATTCATTTGTTTAAATACTTGTTCAATTTGTATGGCTAATTCACGTGTAGGAACAATAATTACAACCTGAACGCCTTCTTTAGCAACATCAATTTTTGTTAAAGTTGGAATAAGAAACGCCAGAGTTTTTCCTGAACCTGTAGGTGCAATTAAGGTGATATCGTTAGGTTTTGAAAATGCTTCGATGGTAGCAAGTTGCATTTCATTTAACGATTCGATATTGAAGTTTGATAGTATTTGAGAATTATTCATCTGGAGATTTTTTGCCTGAAATTAATTCTGCAAGATACGCCCGATATTGTTGTGAGGCAAATAGGATGAAGTTGAGAGTCTTTAAACTAACCTTAAAGGACGCAATGAAAAAAGATTAATTACTGATTGCTTTTTTTAGTGTGAAAGCAAAAGTGGTACCTTCACCAACGTTACTTCTTACGTTTATTGTTTGGTCGTGAGCTTCGATGATATGCTTAACAATTGCTAGTCCTAAACCAGTTCCACCGGGGCCTGACTCGCGAGATCTGCTTTTATCTACCCTATAAAATCTTTCAAAAATTCGGGGCAAATGTTCTTGAGAAATACCTTCACCGTTATCAGCAATTTCAATTAAAATATTTTCATCCATATCATAATATGCTGCTGTGGTTGTTCCCATTTCGTTTCCGTATTTAATGGAATTTCCAATTAAGTTGAGAAGCACCTGGCGAATTCGGTATTTATCAGCTAGAACATAAAATGGTTTATTACAACCTTCTTTAATCATTAAAGTGAGGCCACGTTCTTTAGCTCGAACTTCTAATTGTTCGTATACATCTTTTAATAATGAATTGATGTCAAATCGTTCCATTTCCATGTTTAGAGCATCCGATTCGAGTTGTGAAATTGCAAGCAGATCGGCAACAAGATCACTTAGCCTATCAACACCTTTTGCTGCTTTTTTAAGGAAACGAATATTTACATCCGGATCATCAATAGCACCGTCAATCAAGGTGTGGATGTAACCTTGAATATTAAATATTGGTGTTTTTAATTCGTGAGAAACATTGCCTAAAAATTCCTTACGGAACTCGGCAAGTTGTTTTAATTCATCAATAGCTTCTTTTTGATCGCGAGCCCAATTGATTACTTCTTTATTCATATTGGAAATTGGATCCTGACTCCAGTCAAAATTGCTCAATTTCGCATCATACTTTTGAGTTTTAAGACTATGAATAGTTTTATAAATCAGTTTTATTTTTTTATAGATGAAATATTCTATCGAATAAAAAAACAGCAGAAAAGTAAATATCAATGTAATTACAAAAGAAACTAAAGTGTAAAATCCATTATACTCGCTTACCAAATAAGTAATAATAGATTCAAACAGCGCTAGTATCAGGGCAATTACAAAGGCAATATAAATAGGCTTAGGATTTCTTATCATATTTCAAATTTATAGCCAACACCTTTTACGGTGCCAATATATTCATCACCTATCTTTTCGCGGATTTTACGGATGTGAACATCAATTGTTCTATCAACAACAAGCACATCATCACCCCAAACTTTTTCTAAAATATGTTCACGTGTAAAAACTTTTCCGGGTTTGCCTGCCAATAAATAAAGTAATTCAAATTCTTTTCTGGCAAGTTGTATTTTGTGATCTCCACGATAAACTAAAAATGTTTCTCTGTCAATAATCAAATCGCCAACGGTGAGTTTTGATTCAACAATTTCTTTATTTTTTCTTCTAAGGATTGCGCTTAATCTGCTTAATAAAACGCGTGGTTTGATAGGCTTCGCAATATAATCATCGGCACCTGCATTAAACCCTGCTATCTCCGAGTATTCTTCAGAACGAGCTGTCAGAAAAATGATAAATGATTTTGAGAAACTTTTATCGGATTTCATCAATTTGCATGCTTCAATTCCATCCATTACAGGCATCATCACATCAAGTAAAACCAAATCAGGTTTTATCTTTTTGCCTATAGTAATTGCTTCCTGCCCGTTATGAGCAAGATGAACTTCGTAACCCTCTTTTTTGAGATTATATTCAATAAACTCAAGAATGTCATCTTCATCGTCAACTACAAGTATTTTGTAAGGATTTTCCATGTTAATTTTTTTATTCAACATTAGGGGTGCCTTTTAACTCCAATATTAATTAATAGTTAACTTAATGTTAAGCACTCAGTTTATCATTGGATATTTAAATCCAGCCTTTTCTTTTAAAGAAAAATAAAACTGAGCCCGAAGCAGCCATCATCAATAATAGGCTAAAAAGAAATCCCAGTTTGGCATCAGCCATTGGGATAACTAAAAAGTTCATTCCAAAAATTCCTGATATTAAAGTAGGAGGCAGAAATGCAATTGAAAAAACCGTAAACCGTTTCATGATCCTGTTTTGCTCGAGGTTGATCAAACCTGTAATGGTTTCCTGCAAATATTCCAAACGTTCAAAATTGAAAGCCGAATATTCAATCAATGAAGTGATATCTTTTAGCACTATTCGTAAACGTTCTTTTTTGTCTTCAGCAAAATTGTAACTTTTTAACAAGTATGATAATACACGTTGTTTGTCAATAATACTTTCACGAAGCATCATGGTGTTTTCCTGTAACACAGTAACATCTAAGAGCAATTCTCTGCTCGGGTTTTGTTCAGTATTTAGGGTTTTACTAAAATCACTGATCTCATGTGAAACGCGTTCGATCATGTCGGCATCAACATCAATGCGTGTTTCCTGAATGCTCATCATTACATCAAAACCGGAATTAAAAATTTCGTTATTAGCTTTAATTTTCCTAACAACATCAGCAAATGAAGAAAGATCCGTTTGTCGGTAGGTGTATAGAATGGTATTTTTAATGATAAATGAAACAGGATATTTATTGAATTTCCCATCTTCCATTTTCAAGAAATTTGAGTTGGCCGTAATTTCATTGTTACGTTCAAAATATCGCGAACTGCTTTCAATCTCAGCAATCTCCTGTGGTGTTTGTATACTTATTCCGCATGTGGTTTCAACAAATTCTTCTTCTTCCTGCAATGGCGACTGCATATCAACCCAAATAATATTATCGAGCGTAGAAAGATGTCGTATGTTGGTGTCTTTCATCACCGCGTTTCCGTTTTTATAATAGATGCGAATCATGGCGGTAAATTTAATTTTTTGATTTGAACAAATGAGAAAAAAATATCAATGAATTTTTAACAATGATCAAAGCAACACTTTGTTTATTAGAATTAACAGACATTAAGAAATTTTAATGTTGATAGCTGAAGGTTTTTAAATTGTAATTATATATTCGCCCAAAGAAATTGCCTTATCTTTTTTTATGAAAACACTGGCCTTGGTAATAGTTTAGATTATTTTAAAAGTTCAGAAAACACAACTAAAGATGCAAAATAATTAGTATAAAAATCCAATGATGCTATCTACTGGAATAACCAAACAATTAAAAGAAACTGATGTTCTTAGTAAATAATTATTCATCTAAAAAAAATCACATAGCTTGAAAATTTTAAAATATTTAGGAATTCTTTCGGTTTCAATAACGTTTTCAATAAATGTTTTTGCGCAGTCGGAAGGATTTAAAACATCTAATCAAAATAAATTTGACTCGAGTTCAAACTGGAGTTATCATTTTCAGCTCACAACAATTTATCAAACGCATCCCGATTTTAATGCGAAAGTTTCAGGGCCAAATAGTTTGTCGCCTTTTCAGGAAGAAGCTTTGTCGCTAACCACAACAGTTTTTATCGGACGAAAATTATGGAAAAATGCTGCCTTTTATTTTAATCCGGAAATATCAGGAGGGAAGGGTTTAAGTGGGGTACTGGGAATGGGCGGTGCATTTAATGGCGAGACTTTTAAAATTGGCAGTGTTGCTCCAACTCCTTATGTGGCAAGAGCATATTTACAACAACATTTTGCTGTTGGTACGTCAAAGAAAAAAGAATATTTCGATAACGAGATCAATCAGGTTAAAGAAATTATTCCTGCATCACGCATCACCATTAATGCCGGTAAATTTTGTATTGCTGATTTTTTTGATGACAATAAATATAGCCATGATCCACGAACACAATTTATGAATTGGAGTTTAATGAGCGGCACCGGTTGGGATTATCCAGCGAATACCCGCGGTTATACTTGGGGAATTGTTGTTGAATATATTAAACCTACCTGGGCTGCTCGCCTAGCTTCAACCACTGTGCCTCTTTTAGCAAATGGAATGTGGTTTGACTGGAATGTGAGCAAAGCTCATTCTGAAACTTTTGAAGTTGAAAAGAAATTAACGTTCAATAATCGTAAAGGAAAAATTCGGGCATTGGTTTATCACACTTCATCGAGAGCCCCGAGTTACCGGAATGCCATCAATCAAATGGCGAAGGGCGATAGTTTATTGCTTCCAATTTTTGCAGGATTGCAACAAGGTATTTCTTATGGTGGTGAAAAGTATGGATGGAATATCAGTTTCGATCAAGAGCTGTTAGAAGGAATTGCAATTTTTGGAAGAGTAAGTTATGGCGATGGACATAGCTCAATTTGGGCATTTACAGAAGTGGATCAAAGTGCGCATTTAGGTTTTAGCTTTGATGGAAAAAGATGGAAACGACCAAATGATGTTTTCGGAATTGCATATGTTGTTGATGGTTTATCGCAAGATCATATTGATTATTTAAATGCCGGAGGATTAACTTTTATGCTAGGTGATGGAAAAGGAAATTTAAATTACCAGAATGAACAGGTCATGGAAACATTTTATAATTTAAATCTCACGCCTTCATTATGGCTCACTGCCGATTATCAACTTGCTTTCAATCCCGGCTATAACAAGGATCGTGGACCTGTTAATGTATTCGGTTTAAGAGTACATATTGAGTTTTAAACTTATTTTTATTTTATTCCACTAACAGGCTTTCTGCAAACTTATTTGAAACAATAGTTTTTTTGTCTTTACCAATCTGAATTGTCATTGAACCATCAAAAGGGATGATATCGATGATTTTGATCTTTACGCCAATACCAACAGATAATTGAAATAAATATTGGAGGAATACAGGCGATGTATCTTTCACAGCAAAAACTCTGCATGTTTTTCCCGGGGTAATTTCTGATAATAAAGTTTTTACTGTTGCAGGCATTTCTCCACTCGATTTCGGAATAGGATCTCCGTGAGGATCGTACATTGGATAGTTTAGGAATTTATCTAACCTGTTTGCCAGATCAGGCTCTTTAATATGTTCTAACTGCTCAGCGATATCATGTACCATATCCCAACTGTATCCTAATTTTTCAGATAAAAACACTTCCCAGAGTCTGTGGTTTCTTACAATTGTTAAAGCAATTTTTTCGCCTTTATCAGTAAGTTTAGTGCCTTTTATTTTGTCGTAATTGATCAGTTTTTTATTCGACAGCTTTTTAATCATATCTACAACTGAAGCGGCATTAACTCCTATTTGTTCAGCTATTGATGTAGGTGTGATTTTAGAGCTGCCTTTCTGAGATAATAGAAAAATAGCTTTCAGATAATTCTCTTCCGTTAAAGAATGCATGGTATAGTATTTTTTACGAATGTAATCAAGTTTTAATAAATAAATACCTGAAATAAATATTATTAGATATGTCTAATAAATATAATTTGATATGTAAAATTAAATTTTATTATTGTATCCTAATAAATATTTGCGATGTATCATAAAATAGTTTTAATGGCTGCAATGTGTTTGACTGCATTTTTTGCAGATGCTCAACAGGAGAGTTTTAAAAGTTTCGAAGAAAATAAATTAGATTCTACAAGCAGATGGAGTTTTCATTTTCAGTTAACAACAATTTATCAGATGCATCCGGGTTTTAGCTCATCAGTTTCAGGACCAAATAGTTTTTCTAAAGATAAAGATGAAGCAACATCCCTTACATCAACACTTTTTATTGGAAGGAAATTATGGAAAAATGCATCCATTTATTTTAATCCGGAAATTGCCGGAGGAAAGGGATTAGGAAGTGTTTTAGGAATGGGAGGAGCATTTAACGGTGAAACTTTTAGGGTAGGAGATCCAAGTCCAACCGGATACGTTGCAAGGTTTTTCATTCAACAACATTTTGCAATTGGTTCTTCAAATAAAAAAGAATTAATTGATAATGATTTTAATCAAGTGAAAGAAATAATTCCACAATCTCGTATCACATTGAGTGCAGGAAAATTTTCTATAGCTGATTTTTTTGATCATAATTTATATGCTCATGATCCTAGAACAAAATTTATGAACTGGAGTTTGATGAGTGGAACGAGTTGGGATTATCCTGCAAATGTTCGTGGTTATACCTGGGGAGGAGTAATTGAGTTAATTAAACCGGGATGGGAAATTAGGATTTCTAGTGCTTTGGTTCCATTACTTGTTAATGGTGCTTGGTTTGATTGGAATTATTCAAAAGCTCATTCAGAGACTTTTGAAATTGAAAGAAAATTAAAATTAAATAATCACTCCGGAAAAATCCGATTTCTACTATTCCATACTATTTCAAAAGCAGTTTTGTATCAAGATGCAATCGAAGGAATGAAAAATGGAGATTCAACCTTGAATTCAGTGGTTTCAGGTGAAACACTTGGAAAGAAATATGGTGGAAAGAAATATGGTTTTGTGTTTAATATCGATCAGAAAATTACGGATGATATCGGTTTTTTTTGCCGAGTGAGTTGGAATGATGGTAAAACCTGCATATGGACATTTACCGAAGTGGATCAGAGTGCAAGTTTAGGAACAGTTATACAGGGAATAAAATGGAAACGACCTAAAGATATTTTAGGAATAGCAATAGCTTTTAATGGATTATCTCAAGATCATATTGATTATTTAAATGCCGGAGGTTTAACTTTTATGCTTGGTGATGGAAAAGGAAATTTAAATTACCAGCAAGAGCAGATCATGGAAACATTTTATAATTTAAATCTCACACCTACTTTATGGTTAACTGCCGATTATCAACTTGCCTTCAATCCCGGATATAACAAGGATCGTGGACCTGTTAATGTATTCGGTTTAAGAGTACATGTTGAGTTTTAAAAAAAAAATATTTTTCTCTATAGCCTGACATTTAGGTCGGGGTGTTTTGAAAAAGATAATAGAGAAAGCTTTAGCCTAATATTTAGAAGATGATGCAATAAATTTATTTATACCCGAAAGCAGTTGTCTAATAAACTCCTGTATAATTATGAGGAGTAATTTTCTTTAGCTCAGTTTTTATTTTTGCAGAAACTTTTAATTTATCAATAAAGTTTTTGATCTGTTTCTCGCCAATTTTTGTGTTGGTACGTGTAAGATCTTTTAATGCTTCATAAGGTTTTGGAAATCCTTCTCTACGCAAAACTGTTTGAATAGCTTCGGCAACAACTGCCCAATTATTTTCCAGATCGGCTTCAAGTTTTTGTTCATTTAAAACCAGTTTGTTTAATCCTTTAATTAAACTTTTATAAGCTATCAAAGTATGTGATAACGGAACACCGATATTTCTTAGAACTGTTGAATCTGTAAGGTCTCTCTGCAAGCGCGACACTGGAAGTTTTGCCGACAAATGTTCAAATAATGCATTAGCCATTCCGAAATTTCCTTCTGCATTTTCAAAGTCGATTGGGTTCACTTTATGTGGCATTGCTGATGAACCAACTTCACCTTTTTTCAATTGTTGTTTAAAGTATTCCATCGAAATATATTGCCAGAAATCTCTACTTAAATCGAGCAAAATAGTATTCAATCTTTTATAAGCATCACACATCGAAGCAAGGTTATCGTAATGTTCAATTTGTGTGGTGAATTGCGAGCGACTTAATCCAAGTGAGGTTAAAAAAGTATTTGAAAATTTTACCCAATCGGTTTTAGGGAAAGCAACATGATGTGCGTTGAAATTTCCTGTTGCACCACCAAACTTTGCAGAACAAGGAATCAATCTTAATTGCTCTAATTGTTCTTCAATACGTTCAATAAATACATTAATTTCTTTTCCGAGTTTTGTTGGAGATGCCGGTTGACCGTGAGTATGAGCAAGCATCGGAATGTTTTTCCATGCCTTTGCATCATGTTTTAATTTTTCAATTAATTCTTGCAATACAGGCAATATCACATCCACATTTGCGTGAAGAATTGATAATGGAATAGCTGTATTATTAATGTCCTGAGAGGTAAGTCCGAAATGAATAAACTCACTGATATCGTCCAAACCAAAAGGTGAAATTTTTTCCTTGATAAAATATTCAACAGCCTTCACATCATGATTCGTGGTCTTCTCAATTTCTTTTACACGCTCCGCATCTTTCAAACTAAAATTCATAAAAATCGAGCGAAGATCTTTTTTAGTTGATGCGTTAATTTTACCTTTTAACTGTGGTAAAGGCAATTCAGCCAAAGCGATAAAATATTCAATTTCCATCAACACTCTGTAACGTATCAAAGCAAATTCAGAGAAATATGCTGATAAGGATTCTGTTTGTTTACGGTATCTGCCATCAACCGGAGAGATGGCGGTAAGTGAATTTAATTCCATTAAATGATCATTAAGAGTTTGCGAAAATAGGTTGCTGTTTGCTAATTTCCTTAATTTGCATCCAATATAAAAAAATCAGATTTGTTTATCTCGTCCCTACTGGACTTTATCTCCTTTTGATTTGGAATATTACCGATATGTGTTCACTACGTGACTTCTTGATTGCTACTTATGAGCAGTATTTTTTTTAATTTAAAATTGGAGCAAGATTTAAAATGGAATAATGTACAGATATGGTAACTTTTAATCTTATAAACAGGACAAAAAACATAGGTATTTAAACTGGAACTATAATTCAAATGGGCAATGATATAGCAAAATCAACATCCAATAAAAAAAATTAATAACTCCGTTAGGAGTTAAATATTGGCAGGAAAAATTTTAGAAGGAATTTTAAAAGTTCCGTAGGAACGAAATATTATAT
>Ga0194047_10002668_pt1 | contig 10128 bp, 5 predicted proteins | sample JunL225m_MetaG_2_FD_160070 | JGI IMG/M metagenome (GOLD analysis project Ga0194047, IMG submission 160070) | Anoxic zone freshwater microbial communities from boreal shield lake in IISD Experimental Lakes Area, Ontario, Canada - Jun2016-L221-5m | ecosystem: Environmental > Aquatic > Freshwater >...
GCGCCTTTGAATTCGTCAATCCGGGCAATCAGCCTCAGGATCTCGAACGAGATCTGGAGTGTCTGAACGTAACATGCAACCAACACTACACCCATTAACACCCATTAACACCCATTAACACCCATTTTAAAGCTGAGCAGCCTTGAAACGGGTGTTAATGGGTGGCTTTTTGGTTTGCTCTGGACCGACTGTTAGTGGCGTGTCGAAATCAATCGCAATTTACTGGCCTCAATCGCGTACTTGACGGAATAGTTTTAAACATCATCCCTAACCTGCACACCGGTGGGTAAATTCGTATTTTTACGCCACGGACCGCGATCGTTCACACAGTTCACATCAGTCGCTGAATCCTATTCAAAATTATTAACTTCATCTTCAAACTGCAACTTTTTTACCGGTGCTGGACTCCATATATTGAGCACACAATTAATCCACAAGCTAGCATAATTAAGTCCATCCACGCAGCCGTCAATAAAATGCTTACTCGCGAGATACTTTGTTTTTGATTCACTTTTCATTTTTCCATCAATAAGCTTATTCGAATTGAATTCAGATTCAGTCAGTACCAACACGAAGTTACTCTGACCTGAGCCAACACTCGAAATACTTTCAGACTCCACGTCCAATTGAATTCCTTTTTTCGTTAATTCTTGCACCTCTTCTGGACTGATAACGAACCCAGGTGAACCGCCAGTTGCATTAGAGACGTAACGTAGAGAAAGATATTTTGGATCTATCCCCATAGATCCCAATCCATTAACAATTTGCGATGCATTCAATGCGTCAATTTCGCTACAAATCTCTTTGATTTGTGCGATATCACGCTGCAACCAACATTTAGCTGTCGCAATCATAGCTGGGCGATTTTTTTCCAAGTTAAATGCTTTGATAGTTTCATGAACAATGAACATCATCTGCCTTTTTTGGACAGGATTTTTTGGATAATCAGGCACAGGAATTGGTATCGCTCCTTGCGATACGTCGGGTTGCTCCTTCGATCCGACAAACAACTTTTTGTAAGAACGGAATAGCTCGTGCGCCGCACGCGGAGAAATGCGCGACTGCCCTTGTGTCAGCCATTCGACAGGCCGCTCTAGCACTTCCAAATGTGCGGTTACCGAAGTCGCATTGCGCGCCACCAGCGCATCGCGATCAATAGCCTGCGCAATGGTTACCATCACGTCTACGATACTGGGCAGTATCGGCGGAGGAATTTTTAACAAAATATCATCTAAATTGGCCGACCGCAATTCCTCGGGGGCGCAACGCATCGCCAGCACCACGTGTTTCTGGGGGTATGGCACCTGCTGACGCACAAATTTCCCCAAAAACGCCAAGGGATTTGCTCGCACTGATGCATATGTCGCGCTAAATGCAGTGCCATTTCGAAGTCTGCAAACGTGTTCTAGTACTTGTGGGCCCCATGCGGCTGCCTCTTCTTGCATCCGGCATTGGAGTGCGTAGTCGACTTCCTGCGCCACAAGCCAGTCTAGGATGTGCACATAGTGTTTCAGGGTGGTCAAAGGACTTAAATGCCCCATCAAAGTACCCAATTGGTGCAAGATTTTGCGAGTCACTGCGTGCTTATCTTCCAAGCTACCCGGAAAAAAAGAAAGTCTGATTTGTGAAACTAGACGTTCTTCTTGAAGCAGAGAGAAACGCACCAGAATAGAAGGTGATCTTGCAATGCCCGGGAAAAACAACGCAAACATTGCAAGCAACATCCAGTTGGCAAAGGAATGCCGCAAATGGTGAAAGCGAAAAGCCGGCGTACGGTACTCCAAGATGGCCTGAAAAGCTTGCGTGATGGGATCAAACAACAAACTCTGCAGCATAGGAATCGTCGGAGTTTGCAAATAGGAAAAAACCAGGGCATCTGCAAGATGAATATGCGCACGGCGATACTCCCAATACCCCATCAGTATTTGAAGTTCAAACTCTGGCATGACTGACCATAGTGGAATTCGCCGCTTAGCTGACAGTGTCTTGAGCGTTGCTAGCATGGAAGCTCTGACAAGCAGCATGGGATATGCACCAGGATGGATATCTTTCAACTGAAGCATATGGATCTCCCTTCTACGCATTCCGCAGCGAAAACCCAAAATCGTCACCACAAGGATCATCGCTTGGACGGTGTCCCATGCGGGAGTACCATTTTTAAGTAACTCACCGAGGAATGCATGGTACTCACGTTCATGTACGATATTGGCCGTAACAGGTCGGTCTTGATTCGTGGTAAATCCGTCGAGATCTTCAAAGGATATCTCGGGGATATCGTTGAATAGCGTGAGGAAGTTGTGGAAGGAACGCGCACACATCCAGAAAACCGGTCGTTGAGAGTCCTCTTCGCACAATTCACCTGCGGCCTCGTATAGTTCTTCAAAGGCCTCGGCATCGAACTGCGAGACTTCATATTGCCAGAAAACAGTGATCAGCGCCTGTGAAATGGATCCCAAATAGTTATAAGATGTCGATGCCATAATCGCCTTGATTTTTGATGTTTCGTCCCCCGGAATCAGAGGCTCCCCCAGACGCCACACAAGCCACATGCCGATGAGCTTTGTGATGGGCCACACTGATGCCCCCGACTTGTTCAGGCGTTGGTAGATCTTCTTTGGCACACTCATATTTTTTGATTCCGCGGCCTCCTTGTCTTTGCCGCGCAATATGGACCGGATATCCGCAATAATCTGAATCTGCAGTTCTGATTTGGCCATGGGATCAAACTGGGACTGCAGTCGAAAAGCAATTTTTGCGGGATTTAGGCGGATTTTTGGAACGGTACTCTTGGCCTCGGGTTCAGCATTAGTGACCCAACCGTTGGCTCGATGGTAAATATGTGCAGGCAAGGATTGGCTTGCCAATTCACCAGACAAATATGCAACCGCATATCCGGAGACCTGCATAGAACTTGAAACCTTGGCGGCGCGCAAGAAGTCGTCAGCTTTCATTGGAGGTAAATCCAATGCCTTGAACATTTTTTGGATGCTTGAGGTCAGGCGCTCGTCAGCAGCGCCCGCAGCCATCAATCGACGAAATCCGCCATTCGGGCTAGCAAACAGCCAGCGGGCCAACAACGCGGAGGTGATTTTTTCTGGAAACCACAACTGAACGCGTACTGGGCTATTGAATTTTCGAAGCTCCAAGCGGACCTCCAAACCGTCACCAACTCCACTCACGCATTCCGGGGTCAGGGAAGCAATCGCACTCAACATCTTGCGCCATGTCACCGCACCATTCATGATTGAACTGGCCAATACCATCCATGGCACTTGCTCAGGCGTGTGTTCGCCAAGGAGCAAGCGCCCAAACGCCGCCTCAACCTCTCGATAGGAACGCAGCAGTTGCATGTCACTGCGAACGAATGCAGGCTTTGGGCGCGGCAAATGCACCAAATTAGGCAGTAAAGGAATCATCCACTGACGCAGCCGATTGCCAGCAGAAATCAGCGTATCCCACCAGTCTGCAAGCAGTTCCATATCAGCCGGTCGGAATTGGCACTCCGCGACCATTTCTGCTCGTGCAAGCTTGTGGGGCTCACGTGCGAGTGCAAACTGGGCATGGCCACACCACACAGCAGGATAGAAATGCGCCATCCACTGGGCAAAACGGGTAAACAATTGCTGATGCTGCGCACCAACCTTGCCCCCCAATCCGTCCATCCAAGCTGGCCAAAGTTTGGCGCCACCCCCTTTGTCATTACTTGTGCCAACCACATCGACCACTAATGCGGGTACATCAATTGCCGTTTGAGTTTCATCACCCCCCGTGCGGGCTCCATCTCCACCGCCAGTTATGTGCGCCAACCCATTCTGCGCCGGTGGTAAATCCAGCGGCGCCTCCGAAAGTGTGGCGTTGAGAAGATCATTCTTGTCTGTCATTCTTCATTCCTCCCAGATTAAGTGCCATTTAAGGGGCTAGGCAAAGCCTGCAATTTCAACGCACGCAGCAATGGAGTAAGGAAATGTCCCAGTGCCTGGCGCCACATCACAGGGTTCAACGAGGATAAATTGGTCCAAGGCGTTTGGCCAAAATCGGCGTGACCGTATAGCGCGTCAACAATTTCCCCACTACACTTTTGATTGAATAAATGTGTCCGCACAAAATGCCGAAGTGCATAGATTCTTTCCTCCCAATCCGGTGGCATAAATTGCTGCATATATTTAGGAGAAAGCTCATGTATGCCTTTTCCGTCCTCGCTGAGAAAGAATAAAAATGGGGTACCTGACTTAGCAATATTGAGATCCTGAGCACGATCGACAGCAGAACGTGATGACAATAATCCAGGCTTTAAAGCGACATCAAACCGAAAAGCCACATCACTGGAAAAGGCACCGACAAACCGACGTAGCAAAAAACAATGGTCCTTGTAAAGCTGCATTTGTTCCAACAACTCCTTTGGCAAAAACACAATGCGTGAGAATGCGTAACCGTTTGAGTCCTTTTCAGAAACAAAGCACATCCCCGTTTTGAAGTCAATATCAAAATCAAATGGAAGCAAATTACTGTTTGGACGTACACCACATACAGACAAAAAGAAAATAATAATATAAGTTGTATACAAATTGTGGGCAAAAATGGGCAATACCCCAGGCTGCAGCGATGCAGATGCCAGACGCTTTTGGAAATCAGCAATTGTTCGTTCCACATGACTAAATTCTGTGACGTACATTGAGCCTACGGAATCGGACGCAGGAGGGAAAATAGGTAATTGCTCTCCTGATGAAGCGAATTCCAGATCGAATTCAGCGTATTTACCCAGGCTTTTGCACGCATCCCTATAAACACACCGAAGCCGTTCACTATCGGGAGCTGTATAGATAGAAGAGGTCAACTGATTGGGGACAATGCCCTTAAAGTACGTCGGCGTCACGTAGTCCGATGGAGACAGTTGAGCCATTCGGTCCGATATCGTATTTTCCAGACGCAACGCCGTGAGCTCAATGCCATGACGCTTATTTATACTACGCAATAAAGATGTGTAGTATTTTTCAAAATTTTGATCGAACACCTCACCACACACCACCTGCGTGCGTAGTAACATGTTCTGCAAAAATTGAGGGATTTCCGTATCGAACCGATCCCTTACCCTTACCATTTTGGTGGAAGGTGGAGGCACGCTGTGCAAGGGCGACTGGCAGGACAGAATGATTCGGTTTGATTGCAGCTTCCAGACGAACTCTGGAGGCTCCCGTTCGCCTCCTTCACTGACAAATTCAATGCATAGTTTTTGGACATAACTGGGTTGACGAGCCAACAGGGAGCGACAGGCACCCCAGGCAGCCGTTTTGGACCGAAAGGCCTCAGGAATTGCCGACCACACTGGATTTGAAATATCCTGAAGGCAGTTCAGATAAAGATTCCACTCCAAACCTGAAAGCGTGGAATTCTTGATGGCGAGATTCTGGTTTTCCTTTTCTATGGCCTGTATTGCATACCTCGCGTTCAACCGCGCCCTCTCTCGTCTATTTTCGATGTAATAGACCGCAATTCTTTCTTCCCTAAGCTCCATTGTGCAGACACTAGGAGCATCAAAAACACTCGCTGGATCTACAAATTCTCCTTTATCACTGTCACCGTCCGTATCAATTTCGTAATATTTTGAATATCGCAGATTGACGTTTTCCTGAAAATGGCAATGATTGACAGCTACTTTACCGGATTTACTTCGAAAGCCTGTCCATGCTATTTTTTCTGGTTTAACAAAAACATCTGTAAATACGTTATCAGAATCCAATGATTCAGGCTTTTCAACATTCTTTCTTTTTTTGGTTCTAATATCTTCTACAAGAATTTCATAAATGACAGCAAATGGTCTCGTTCTACCCGCGCGAAAAATTCCTCCACCCCATTTCTTAACTGCAATCTCATATGCCGTCTTGTAATCATCTGTAGATAAAGCCACAATCGGAAAATAACTCAAAATTCTTTTTAAAAGATCACTCGGTTCCGCAAGTCTGCGAATTTCTCTACAAATGTCAGTATGTCTACCGATAAACTGTATTCGACCATTTCTGAAATCAGCTTCTAGCGGTTCCAGCACTGGAAGCAAGCTCAGAAGCATAGATTGGTATTGCTTTTCTGTTACACCAGTGCATGGAATGTTGTCAAACAGAGCATATAAGGGATTTTCCGCGTAAATTCCATATACTTTAATTTCTGTAGACTCAGGAAAAAGTAGCTGTATCTGCTTCTTATTTACAATAAGAAATTCGATACACTGAATCACCCTACTCCACTCTTGATTTCCAAGAATATTGGGAGCACTTGTCAAGCCGAACTTCACCACCTCATGAAAGCGGGGAAGCACGCCATACAAGGCCCTTAAATTATGGGGGAAACCCATTATCTTTTGCAAAGGACGAATTTTTTCCAAAACATCCAACTGCCCCAGGCAATTGACTTCTTTGCAATCCCCCTTATCAGTCAGATTTTGACTACTGAGCTCCGTCCCATCTTTATTATTCATATCATTCACCTTAGATGCCTCCATGCAAATCTATTATTTATGTTTCAGTAAACTAAAACTTTTCATCCATTGAGTTGCGACTCATGATTAGGCTCACTGACAAGTTTGCTCTTCCATTCCCTCAGCGTACTGCGGTTTACGCCAAATACCATTGCTACATCCTCTTGTGTTTGCACATTAAGAAATTCAGATGCATTTTTTCGAGTAACCGTTTCAGAAAAGAGAGTTGCCCCAACATACTCCGCATCAGAATTTCCAGGCAAATTTATAATTGTCCTCACATATGAATCAAAGATATGAAATTCCTGCTCCAGACCGGACTTTGGTTTTTCTTTTAAAATTGCAACACACTTTGATTCAATTCCTCGCATCTGATAAAGAAACTGATAGGTACGCAGTCCTGATATAAGGCGATAAGGCATTTTGGATTTATTGGAGTTACGTGCAACGATCAACGGCTCAACCAATTGCAAGATATCCAATGCACTATTTTTCAACAGATGCATGGTCCGCGATGCATATCGGAATCTGACTTGTGCATCATTGAATTTATTTATTGAAATCTCAATGGCACTAAGACAGGTATCGATGATTGTGAGGTCAACGTGAGGCTCGGAATTTCCTCTCTGATCAGCCTTTGGGCTTTGCAATATCCCATTGACATCATGACGTTTATCGCCAATATGTGTGTTAATTTCATTAGATGGATCGCTAGAACTGTTCATTATTTTTCCCTTCTATTCCTTTTACTGCTATGTATACTCTAAGTGCTAACCTATATCAGCATTTGTCGAATGCTTGTTAATAACACCTCGTATCGTGCTGCAAGTTGATTCCACTTGCTCCTTGACAACGAATTCGTCAAATGGATACTTTCCGGATCGAATGCCGAGATACTGACAATCGTCATTTGCATCATGTTCAATGAAACTCATCCGGCAGAAATACGCCAGTTTCATTTATGGGAAATCTATCCGTGATTACCCAAATGGATACGGAAGGGCTGATCACATAAGTGCTGTAGGTACGCCCGTCATGAATTGCCGCCTCGTCGTTACTTTCTCTATCCTCTGGGTCAATGTCACCCCAATCTCCGATAGCATTGCGTTCTAAAAGAGTGCGCACATCAATGCCAGCCTCGCGAAGCGCACGTTCGGCGCCGTCAGCGACGTGGATTCGACCCCATCCACGTGATTTCGCATCTACGACGAGTTGCGCCCGACCCATATCTCTGCGAGGGCGAGGAACTGGTTGCGCATCTGCGGCGTTGTGGTTGGCACTTTGAGGAATTGTTGCCAGACACTCCTCGAGTCCGATTTTCTTTGACTGACAAAGTCCAAAATATGTGGACATGGGGTATTCTGCTTTGAAGAATTTGGCGCGTTCAATACCTAGCCCTTTTTCGTCGCGCATATTCTCTAAGTCGCTCAGTAGAATAAAGGCTGGTTCCACCTTCCCATCACCGCGATCAAGAAGACCGAATGCGATATTTTTGTCCTCGGGAAGTAACTCACTCAGAAGCATTTGTACATTGCCATAGGAGCTGAATAGACGTACTACTGGTTTATGGTCTTTTGCATCTGGTACTGATTCAATCCCGTTCTTGAGTAGTTGCTCCACTATCGGAGCCGTGAATAACTTCTGCTTCATGGTTTTCTTTCAAAGTTGTGGTTTAATAGCGATCAGAAAGGGAATCTTTTTTCTAAGTGAAAATTAGTTCCCCAACCAATCACCAGCAGTATTGCGCCAACGTGTTTTTTGCGTTACGGTAACGAAAAGTAGCTTTATCGAGCATGAGTACATATACAGTGGCTGAACAAGTAAAGAAAACCAAAAAGAGTCCGCTTACAGCAACTGAGCGTAAACGTGATTTTGACAGACGAATGAAATTCAGTAATGAGGAAACGGGAGTTGGGTATGCCGGAAAACAAACCCGATGGTCGATGGAACTCTATGCCACGCGCAAAGAACAAGAGCGTATTGCGGAAATAAAAGAGGAAGAGTCGGAGGAAGAAGACGCTGAAATACCTCAAAATATATTACTCAGCGTTTTACTTCAATACTTTCCTTCCAGCGAACAAAGTGAAAATATCAAAGAGTATTGCAGTAACAACTCAATTTCTTTGCCGCATTTGATGGATTTGTTTTATGATCAATTTGAAAATTCGGGTGATCCACTGGCAAAGTTCAAACTGCCTTTGCTGAATAGCGGGGAGTGGTTGCTATTTCTTGCAGATCTTGCTGCAATATTCTCGGAAAATCCGAAGATTGATTCCAAGCTCAGTTATTTAGTGCATGACCGAATCTCTGATCTATTTCGATATTCTTGAATAGGCTGAGCTTTACCAACAAGAGTTGCTGGACTATTGGCAGATCTGCATGGACAAGTAGCAGCCGAAGCAAATTGAACCCTTGAAGTGAGGTCTGATATGCAATGGGATGTTGTTGATGTATATGCCATTGCGCCGCTCGCCCTTCGTGTGTAATTTTCGTACGTAACGGTGAGCAAGGTTCAGTTTGAACAGAGCCATTTGACAGGCGGTGGCTGACATGCATTCAAATGAAATCAGACACTCACGGAAACCGATTTACAGACCTCGCAGCAAATAAATTGGGTGGCTTTACTTTCGTTGAATTAAACCGCGGTGGTGGGTCCTCACAGGTTGAGATCGCAGCCTTGATGGGGGTGGCACTTGTGCGCACGGGTATTGAGGTGAAGCCTTGGAGGCGGGGAATTCCCCCCACTTCCAAGGAGAATCTTTATGACACCCCTACGTCAAAGTATGGAGGACGCCATGCTGCAACGCGGTTTTGCGGCTAACACCCGAGCAAACTACGTCAAGGCTCGGAGGCCTGATTGGTGACAGCGGCAGTCCAGTCGAACGCCCCCGTATAGCCTTCAGATGGCTCGGATCCGATGCTTAGAGTGACCTCGCTTTCGGGACACCGGATTTCGCACAATAGTGGTGCCTGCAGACTTGATCCGTGGTCTTGCAGTCTTGCGGTCTCTACTGGGCCGATTAATAGTAGTGACGTGACAGTCACCCTTGATGTCGATTGCTTTTCCAGGTCACTACGAATCCCTCCGTTTCCGCCATACACTGAGTGTTCATGCGGGTTTCAAGGCGTTTTGTTTAAAAACGTACCATCCAACGGTCCAAGCCGAAAAAGATGGTGTGAGATTGAATGAGATTGCCGCCCTCCTGAATCATCAAATGAGACAAGGGGATGGTGGTCAATGCGGTACGGTGATCAACTTAAGAGACATCACCCATTCAAGATAATTCCACCACCTGAATTCGCGCCAACTGCGCATCGAGCGATCCTTGAGGTTCAAAGTCTTCTGCGTCGCAGCGGATTAAAAAGACAGACCCTCACCGCATTGCCGAACTATTTGACATTCACCTTGATGCGCTCGCCGCACATTATTGCGGTTCTCAAAAGAACAAGTCCACCCTTTTGAGACAAGGCTATCCACCTGAAGTCCGGCGCGCCGTGCGGGCCACGAAGGATGCTCAGGAGCTGCGCAGGCTGGTTCCAGACCTGGACCTCTATAAGGCCCGCCAGTTCTTGGTGCCGCACTTACTGGACGTTCCCCGCGGCATTGCTGATGTACCTGGCCACATCAAAGTGGGCGTTCTGGCACTGTGGAAGTTGAT
>Ga0194047_10002669_pt1 | contig 10128 bp, 8 predicted proteins | sample JunL225m_MetaG_2_FD_160070 | JGI IMG/M metagenome (GOLD analysis project Ga0194047, IMG submission 160070) | Anoxic zone freshwater microbial communities from boreal shield lake in IISD Experimental Lakes Area, Ontario, Canada - Jun2016-L221-5m | ecosystem: Environmental > Aquatic > Freshwater >...
CGCTAGGTGTCGCACTCCAACCAACTAGCTTCTTTATTAGGTGATAGTTCTATGCTCCGTCAGCTGATTTTCACCCGGCTCTTGTTGGAGTGTTGCTACGTCAGCCGATACGGTTTTCAGCGCACCACTGTACTAGACGAGGAGCTAAGCGGTGGTCGCTGCCGAAATGCAAATGTAAATAGGAGGCCAATACGTTGCCGTGTAGCCAACCTTCAGGTCGGTTCCCCTGTGCGGGTATAAGATAGGCCGCACTGACAGGATCAAAGTCACTTTCCAGTAAAGACCAGTGAAACTCATGGCCGCGCAAAATTGTGCCTGGCTCAACCAGAGGATGCCCACTACAAGCACTCGCCTCGGCATAACCAATTTTCAAGCGGCGGTTTTGCATCACCGTGCGATAAGGTAGTAATCCAACCATTGGATATACCCGACCTTCAAAATCTACCAAAGCTTGGCATAAATACATCAATCCCCCACATTCAGCATAAACGGGCAACCCTTGCCAAGCAAATTCTCGAATCGCTTGGTGCATGGCCTGATTTGCCGCCAAGTCGCGGGCAAAGACTTCGGGGAAACCGCCACCAATATACAAACCATCTAGGTTAGGGGGTAGTTCTTGGTCAACCATTGGACTAAACGGTACTATTTCTGCGCCCCACGCTTGCAACAGATCTAGGTTATCTTGATAATAGAAGCCAAAAGCGGCATCATAAGCTAAGCCCAACCGAACAATTTTGCTAAGTGGCTCAGCCGGGAAGAGTTTGGGGCTAACCCTAGTCTGTTCAAAACTCGCCGTAGTTGCCAACCGTTCTAGCGCATCGAGGTCAACCATATGGGCTATTTCTTCAGCCAATTTTGCTAGGGTGGCTTCTAATTCCCCTTCTTTCAGACCCTCACCCGCCGGAACCAAACCGAGATGACGTTCCGGTAAAGCATATTTCCGATTTTTAGGCAAGCCACCTAACACTGGCAATCCAGTAGCAGCCTCAATTGCTTGCTGTACCCACTTATAATGGGTGGCACTCCCCACGTTATTAAGCAAAAACCCGGCCAGATTAAGTTTGGGATCAAACTTTTGCAAACCTAACGCAATTGCTCCTGCTGTGCGAGAGAGTTTGCCAACGTCCATTACCACCACTACTGGCGCACCAAGCAATTTAGCCAAAGCCGCAGTACTACCATCTTCATCCCGGCCATTTTTACCATCGTAAAGACCCATCACCCCTTCCACCAGACAAATATCTACCGACTTAGCCACTCGTTGATATAACTCTAGCAAATTCTGGGGTGGTAGCATCCACGTATCCAAATTACGCGAGGGTAGACCAGAGGCCCGGCTATGATAGGTTGGGTCAAGATAATCTGGCCCTACTTTGAAAGGTTGCACCTTCCGACCCCGGTTTTTTAAGGCCAGTACCAATCCTGTTGCAAAAGTAGTTTTACCTACTCCACTTGAAGCCCCTGCAATTACTAATGTAGTCGCCATGTAGCAACTCCTTGAACTATTAGCCTTAGATTATTCAGGCTTATTATTATAACTGTACTTTTTCTTCTAACAGATTGCGTAGCACCTTGAAGAAATAGGGGCAACGATTACGCGCACCCTCATAACCATCTTCTGCCACTTTTGTAACTACTTGCCAGCTAGTACGTTTGCGGGCTTCGTACATCAATTCGATAAAGTGCTTTTCTGATAAAGTGCTTTGCCGATACAGGTTGTTAGCTTGAGTTATGTTTGATTCAACATGTTCAAGATCACGCAATTCACGACTAAAATCCTGCATAACTCTTGAGATATATTCCGAACGAGAAATCTTCTTCTCATTTGTTTTCAGTGGTGCTTGGTGATTCGAATCTTCTTCTTTTCTTGTGATTGATTCAGACTCAATTCCTTTGTGTTTCACATTTGATACACCTTGGTACTTCAGATTTGATATACCCCCGTGTTTCACTTCTGATACACCCTCTTCCGTCACTACACCTCGCTCTGGAAATTCTACCAGATTATGCTCCGCTTTTTTTACATAACGAGCCTGATATTTTTCGGATTCTTCCTCCGAGGGGTCTTCTATCCAGTAGAGATTGGGAATGCCCCGTTCTTTCCCACTCTCCACCGTCAATAGACCCGCTTCGGACAATTCCTGTACATCGCGCAAAATACTTAGTCGCGACTTGCCCCTGTCGGCGGCTATAGTACTCATTGCAGGCCAGACATTGCCCTTTGATTGCCCGTTTTCATCGGGCCAGTCGTAACTATCCAATGCCAGATAAGTCATTTTGGCATGGTCGCTGACGTGATGATAGCCCCGAATAATCACATTTGAGACCACCGTAGTATGACGGCGCAGCTTGTTACGTCGCCGAATTTGCAGGTTATCCTCTCCCTGATTTTTAGCTTGTGGCTGTCCGCTATTTTTTGACACAGAAACTCCTTTGACCGTTTACAGTTAGGGAAAAATGCTTTATGCTATCTACAGTATCTTACTAGAAGAAGATAACAAAAGACTTATCCTTGCCCTACGGGTAACGATGATCGGCTTGAACGGCCCGGTAGCTTGGCGGCAGGGGGCCGTTTTTGTTTTATAACATTGGCACTCTTTTTAGCTCAATGTCCTCAAACGTTAGCTCTTAATCTCAGTCTGCTCCTCCTTAGCCAGTTGGTTTTTCAGGCGCGAAAGGTCACGTTCGTAAAGTTCAATCAAGCGGCGTAAGACTTCCCCTCGCTCTACTTCCGTCTCCTTGGCTTCCTTATTATCTACACTAGCACTAACAGTGTTTTCTTCTTCCATTAGTTTCGTCAGGTCTGGGCTAGAACCATTCAACCAGCGCGGCACTTCTAACTCGAAGTCGGGGCCGAAATCGAGTTTTAATTGCTGAGCATCTTCCTTAGAAATTACGGTGGTAGGTTGAGTCAATGTTTTAAGAATCGTCGCCACCTGACGAGTGGTGGGTAATTGACCGAGCCGAACCGTCTCTGCGATGATCGCTTGGGCGGCGGCTACTTGTAGTTCCTTGGGTAGGCGGGCTACATTGCGGAGTACGTCTACTCCGGGCCGTCCCTTTACCGTTAGATTGTTACGTTTTTCACTATTGGTAACGCGCGTTACCTCACCTGATTCGGTTAAAGTCTCCTGCGTTGCATGTTCTGGTTCGCTTTGAGAGGTTGCGATAAAACTAGCTTCTGGCCCTTCCAACTCAGAAATAGCACTAGAAGCCGTGTTAAAGCTAGTGGTTAGCAATTCACGGGCTTGAGGGCTTAGCTCTTCGGCTAGGCTGATTCGCATTGTAACGTAAGCGCGGGTTTTGCCGATCCGCAAAGCAACTTCTTGATGTGTCCAGTTATATTCGTTGACCAAAATACGGTACGATTCGCCTTCACTGATGGCATCCAATTCCTCGCGTTGGATGTTTTCAACTACCGCGTCAATAATGGCATCTTGTACGTTGAATTTGAAATTAGCTTGTGCTAATGGTTTACTTTCAACCACTAGTGGCAAATGTTCTTGACCATTTATTACATCGTCGCGGTGTTCTACAATGAGTACTGGTACACGTTGTAAACCAATTCTACGTGCTGCCTCTAGCCGCCGTTCGCCTGCAATTAACGTCAACCGCCCACCGGGTGCCCGTACTGCTAGGAGCGGTTGAAGTATTCCCCGTTCCCTGATACTGGCAGCGAGACTAGCCAGTTTTTGAGGGTCTTTGGTTTTACGCGGTTGGTAAGGGTTGGGATCAATCCGATAAGGATCTACATAGGCCAACACCCCACGCGGTATTTCACTCTCTAGGTTGAGCATATCAGAGACGCTAACTGGTTTCTTTTCTTTATTCTCTTTTGGCTGATCTTTATGTTTACTTGCTATGCGAGCCATAAGGCTCTCCTTTAATGTTAGTTCAACTATAAGTTTCTTAATTATAAATCCGGTGTGCTATTTTCCAGCCGGAGTGAGGAGCGTTGATGCGCTTCCTCTACCAAGGCGGAACCGATCAGCCGTTCTTGGTGTTCCATACCCACCACTAGTGCATTATAGCCAATTTTACAAATTTCACGTGGAATACCACCACTTAATTTGGCTAGGGTTTCAAGTGCCGCCTCATTAAAAATAGGGCGGGGCGCACCGGCGGTGCTGAGCCGATGTTTGACTACCTCCACCGACTCGGTTTGGCTGAGTGAGCGGAGTTGATGCCAGCTTACCACCCGACTGCTTAGAGCCTCATCTCTTACAATTCGGCGGGGCAACTCTTGTTGCCCGAAGAGGATAATTTGAACGGGTTTGCTCTCCCCTGCTCCTATATCCGAAACTAGTTTTAATAATTTCAAAGTTTCGGGTTTTGCCATTTGTGCCTCATCCACGAGTAGTACAATGGTATGGTAGCCCAACAAGGTCTCGCGTTTTACATAAGTTTTGAACTGATCCTGCAAAGTACCAGTTTTACCGCTTTGGGGTAACTCGCCTAAAGCCATTAGAATATTCATCATCATGCGACTGGGGGTACTATCCGAGTCACTTACATAGCCTACCCGATAGTAGCCATTGGATAAAGCCCGTTCTCGAATTAACATAGAGATAGTAGACTTGCCGATACCGACCGGACCGCTCACGCAGGCAATCCCCTGTCGGTCACGGATAACGCGCAGGCAACTGCGTAGTACCTCTTGATGGGCGGCAGTCAGGTAGGCAAAGCGGGTGCTTGTCCCGATAATTTGAAAAGGCGGTTCAAGCAACCCGTAATATTCTACATAAGGCTCTGCGCCTAGCTCATCCAGTTCGGTTATGTTTAGCATCGCACTATTCAATCCTTGAACATGGCCCCCATTACGATTAATGGGAAAAGTTTAAAAGAATCTCATATCGAATCGTTCTTATATGGTTTTAACCCATGTTCTCCTTTTTGTCAAGGGGTTTATCCACAATTTTGTGGAAATTCGTAAAAAAAGGGCTGAAAGTTAGGATAGTGCAGGAGTTTTGCCACAATCTTTAGAGTTACGCTAAGTAACAGCCCATTTTCTGATTCTTTTAAGGGTGTGGTGGCTTTGGCCTGATTCTTTGCATATTCATTATGCGGGGGTTTTTCAAGTATTTTTCGATTAGTTCGATAATTTCCTGCTTATTTTGGGCCACTTCTGTTTCGGTTAATTCTAGTACTAGCCAGCCAATGCGGGTCGTCGCTGGCGCTAAGTCTGGTCGGTTTAGGGTGATGATTAATTTTTGTTTGGGCATCAGAATAACGTTATATTGTTCTAGGCTAATCGGCAGAATTTCATCTTGAGGCCAGTAGCGACCTAGTTCTAGCATCAGATCGGTTTCATGCCTGCTTAGAGCGAGTTCTTTCCGGCTACGTTGCTGGCGTACAAATTTAAGCCAGCGACTCTGGAGTATGTCGCTGGTTATCACGCTGATAATAATAACCGCTGTTACCAGAATAACAACGGCTAACCCTAACATTAGAGGTAAGTCCACTAGCCCTTCTCCTTAACTTATATTATGTCAAGTTAAGCCATTAAGTCTCCTACAATAACCAAAGTTATGTCAAGTTAAGCCTCTATTTTGCGTCTGAGTTCGGCGATGACAGCTTCAAGTTCGCTGATGGCCCCGATTAATTGTTGCTTTTCTTCGGCTTTCAATTTATCTACCGAAAGTTTTGAAAGGGCGAAACCTAGCCGATTGATCGGGTTGATGGTGTTACGGGCCGTAACAGTAACTTTGGGTTCCTCTGGTTTCGGAACCGCTTCTTTAGCCGGAGGTTTATCCGTCATCTTCTCCGATTTGAGGTTTTTGATCGCTTTAGCGCGTTCGAGTTCATCCTCTTTTGGAATTTCTGCGATTTTTAATAGGGTCTCTATTCCAGCCAGCCCGTTCCTATAAAGTTCAAGTAATTCTGGTTCTGCCGCGATTTTAAGGCGACGGTAGACATAGAGGTGGCTACGATGGATCACCTCGGCGATCTCCCGTAGCGACATCTTCATCTCTTTTTGCAAAATACTTAGGAAGCGGGCTTCATCCTCAAGGTCGAGGTCGTCACGTTGCAAGTTTTCGGCGAGGCTGACTAGCTTGGCTTCCTGTTCGCTCTTAAATTCTTTGATTATTACCGGAACATCCATCAGCCCGGCCAAACGTGCGGCGCGGCAGCGGCGTTCTCCAGCCACTATCTCATAACGTCCCTCACTCGTTTCTCTGACTATGGGTGGCTGAAGTATTCCCCGTTCCTTTATATCGGCGGCTAGTTCTTTAAGTTTTTCCTGATCGAAATGTAGGCGTGGTTGCTTAGGGTTAGAATCTATCAAATCCAAGGCGATGATTTTGGCTTCGGTATTAGCTAAAGGGCCAGATATAAGACTGCGAGCCGCCTGACCCATACCAAAACCACCGCCATTGTTTAGTCCCGCGTTAATACCGTAATCCATTCCGGCTATCGAAGCGCGTGTACCTTTTTTCTTTATATTACTATTATTATCCGACACGTTCCAGTACCTCTTTCGCTAAATTACGATAATCTTCGGCGGCATCGGTTTTCCCGGCGTATTCAGTTATAGGAAGTTGGCGAGCAGGCATTTCGGTTAAGTTATTCCGTTGCCTAACCAGGGTTTTAAAGAGCAATTCGCCAAAATCACGTCGTACTAATTCTAGGACTTCCTGAGAAGAGGAGAGGCGGGTTACATACATGGTAATCAGTACCCCCATCACGGTTAATTGTGGGTTAGTATTTTCCTGTACTAACTTGATGGTGTTGATTAAATGGCCTAACCCATAGAGGGCCATTGGCTCCGATTGAACCGGAATGATTAAAAAATCGGCAGCGGTCAGAGCATTGATCGTAGTAATGTTCAAGGTGGGACCGCAGTCAAAAAGGATAAAATCGTAATGGTCTAAACTCTTACTAGTCAGCTTTTTTTGTAGCACCCGTTCGCGCCCTATATCATTCAGTACCCGGTCTGCTGCCGAAAGGTCAATATGTCCTGGTAAGACCTGAATATTGGCGAGCGAGGTGGTTTGAATAATCTCTTCAAGGGTGGCCTCTGAAGTTAGCAAATTAAAGACACTCTTTGTAAGGCGTACTGGATTGATTCCAAGCGAGGTGGTAAGGTTAGCTTGTGAGTCCAAATCTACCAGTAGCACTTTATAGCCCTTTTCGGCTAAGGCTGCCCCTAAATTTATGGTAGTGGTAGTTTTGCCAACTCCACCTTTCTGATTGGCTACCGCAATTTTTTTACTCATTCTAGCTCAGAGCGTGATAACCCCGGTATTTAGCCTCACCTAAGACTTTTTAAAGTCTTTAAGCCCGGAGAGGAACGCCCTTCTCCTTCCTTTCTTCTGTTTTCTTGTTTTTGCCCAACGAGAGGGCCACTGGAAGTTTCACGGGAAACAATTTAGCTTCTTAGCATCACGTGTAAGTTTGTTCTAAATGTAGCTTATGCCAGCTAAAAAAGCAAATGTTTTTCAGTTTGCTCCGCTAAAAAATTATACTTCTCCAAAGCTGTTACGCTCCGTAACAGTTTGGTCTGTCTTAAAGGGATGGTTTAGATTAAAACGTATCTTCTCCATAAGTAGGGGTTGTAGACTGGTTGTAGACTGGTCGTAGACTGGTCTTTTGGCGTATGCCATACGCCCCTACCCCTAAATTTTGAGAGGATACCTAAAAACCGCCTTACCCCCTTTACGTGATTATTAGCTTGTGCTATGATGGCTACCTAAGTGTTCTTCGGTAAACCATGATAACATAAAAAGCGACAAAAGAAATGCCTCTTTATAACGAATGTAACAAATCGCAGTGGTGGGTAGTTATAATTCGGCCATTTGACCTTCATTATGCCTAAGTAGTTTAACCATGTATAATAATTGCGGTGTTACGCTAAGTTGAACGGTCTACTTTCAAATAGAGTGTTTGATAACCTTGAGGGCAACTAGATGCAAATCCAGCGAAAATCCATTAATCCCCTCCGTGCCTCCGGTAAGTTGGAGCGGAAGCTTTTCCTATTTATATTTCTAACTATTATGATTCCTTTGCTGATTGGTGGTATGACGGCCTATCTCCTAGCTAAAGGCTCGGTCGAACAAAAAGAAAAGGCTACGGTCTCTAGTCTTAGCTATCTGGTTGGCGATAAAATAGATCATTTTTTGTTTGAACGCTATGCTAATGTGCAGGTAGTCGCTTCTAATCCGATTTTATTGCGGGAGGACGAGGCCCGTAACACCCTTTTAAAGCAGATGATTCAAAGCTATAAAGTCTATCAATATATTGCTTTTGCCGGGCCGGATGGCAAAATTCTGGCATCTAACCTTACTTCTACTCAAGGACGTGATATGTCTAGTACTAGTTGGTTTAAAACAACTAGTACTACCCAGCAGATTAGCGTGGAAGGACCCACCCTAACCGCCGAGACCGGGGATAAGCGAGTACTTCTCTTCAGTGCCCCGGTCTTTGGCTCTAACCACTTTTTTGAAGGTGTAGTGAATTTAAGGATGGATTTTGGGGCAATCGAAAATATTGTTAATGAGATTAAAATTGGCACTAGTGGCTCAATCCAACTGCTCGACCATGAAGGCAAAGTCTTGATCGGTCCTAATATTGGCTCTAGTCGAGCTAATCTGCTGGCCTTCAAAGAGGCTTTAGCTAAGGGTGATGGCTCTGTGATCGCCGACGATGAATCACAGAACCGCATTTTTGGCTATAGCCTTGAAAAGGGCCATGAAGATTACAAGGGTTTGGGTTGGGTTACACTTGTCCAACAGGATGGTAAAGAAGCTTTTTCGGTGACGATGGATTTGGGCTATCTATTGATAGTAGTTGGGGTCTTGGCTCTCTTAGCCGCCATCATTATGGGCCTCTTAATTGCTAGAAATGTGGCACGTCCTATCTCCCGCATTTCCGATGCGGCTAAGGCTATCTCTAAAGGTGAATTACGCCAGAGCATTGAAGTTAACCGCGAAGACGAAATTGGTGCGCTTTCGCACTACTTCAATGATATGACCAGTTATTTGTTGGAGATGGCGGCGATTGCCTCCACCATTGCCGTCGGAGACCTGACGGGCGAAGTCAAGCCACGTTCGGAGAATGATGTCTTGGGCAATGCCTTCAACGAAATGTTGAAAACCCTCCGTACCTCGGTGGCCCAAGTCTATAGCAATGCCATCCAAGTAGCTACCGCTTCCAGTGAACTCTCCCAAGTGGCTTCTCAATCTGGCGCGGTAGTCCAACAGATTGCCCGTACTATCCAGCAGGTAGCGCGAGGCGCACAGGAGCAAAGCCAGTCTGTTAGTAGCACCAGTGAAAATACGCTCCAACTGGCCCATGCCATTGAGCAAGTGACGACTGGCTCACAAGGCCAGACCAGTATTGTCGAAACCACCAACGAAAGCATTAACCGTCTCTCCCAAGTTAGCGAACGTTTAACGACCAGTTCCAAAGCCATTGCCGCCGTCGCTGCTAGGGCGGCAATGGCGGCTGAAATGGGTTCGCAATCGGTTAACAAAACCTCGGAGGGGATGAACGCTATACGTTCCAGTGTCGCTAATAGTAGCCAGACCATTTTGGAGCTAGGCGAAAAATCGAGTTTAATTGGCATAATTGTGGAAGCCATCGACGATATTGCCGATCAGACTAACTTGCTCGCTTTAAATGCCGCGATTGAAGCCGCCAGAGCCGGGGAGCATGGACGGGGTTTTGCCGTAGTAGCCGATGCCGTGCGTAGCCTAGCGGAGCGGGCTAGTAAATCTACCAAAGAAATTTCGATGTTGATAAATTCGGTACGTAAAGCCACCGAAGCCGCCGTATTTACTATGGAACAGGGTACGCGGGAAGTTGAAAATGGCGCACGTTTAGCGGAAGAAGCAGGTCGTTCCTTAGAATCTATCCTACATGAAGTTGGGGCTACCAACCGCGAGGTAATTCAAATTAGTGCCGCTGCCGATGATATGCGTCGGGTAAGCGAGGGTTTAGTACTTACTTTCGCGGCGGTTTCAGAAGTAGCCCAGCAAAATAGTACCCTTGCCCGAACTATGGATGGCAACTCCCGCGACGTTATTCAGGCTATCGAGAATATTGCGGTGGTCTCCGAAGAAAATAGTGCCGCCGCGGAAGAGGTTTCAGCGGCTACCGAAGAGATGAGCGCCCAAATTCAAGAGATGG
>Ga0194047_10002670_pt1 | contig 10124 bp, 9 predicted proteins | sample JunL225m_MetaG_2_FD_160070 | JGI IMG/M metagenome (GOLD analysis project Ga0194047, IMG submission 160070) | Anoxic zone freshwater microbial communities from boreal shield lake in IISD Experimental Lakes Area, Ontario, Canada - Jun2016-L221-5m | ecosystem: Environmental > Aquatic > Freshwater >...
CTTCCACCATTACTCACAACTCCAGCACGTTGGTCCCAAGCACCGCCACCACCACCGCCACCGCCAGCGACAAGTGCTAGGGAGCCATTAACAGAAACGGTTGTCGAGCCACCGCCTCCTCCACCAGTTGTAGAGATCCAAGAAGTATTACCACCATTGGCGCCACCGTTATAGCCACCAACGCCAACTGCTAAGTATTGACCTTGCGTTCCACCACCGCCAACGTTGAATGAAAATGTTGAGTTTGCTGGTACTGAAAATTGCGCCGAAACGTATCCGCCGAGTCCACCGTCACCGCCGAGTCCACCGTTATAGGATCCACTTCCACCCGCACCGCCAACTGCAGTGATTTGAAATGTGCATGTTCCATTTGGAGATGTGATCGAGGTATCTGGAGCACCCGAGTAAGAAATTGTTGACACTCCAGAAGATGGCAATACCGTTGCCGAAGAGATTGCAGGAGCTGACAGCAGCAAACCTGAGCTAAGTAGTGCTGATGAAACTGCTAACTGAATAATTTTTTTCATAGGATCCTTTGAATTCAACATTTTGTTAAAAGTTACTTTTGTACCATAACGTTTAGTGATTATGAAGTCAATTATCCAGTGAAAACACAGGAATTAGAAGCTGCTCCCCACCCATAACCTCTCCTACGTGACAACTATTCAAATCTCAGTCAACGTAAACGTTTCGCCGCAGGTCCTCTGGGAGGAGCTGCGCCATATACATAGACACGTCAACTGGATGAATGACGCAGTTTCCATCACCTTTACCTCCCCCACTACTGAAGGGGTAGGAACACAGTTCTCCTGTCTCACCAAAGTCGGTCCCTTTAAAACAACCGACATCATGACCATTACCCAGTGGCAAGAGAATAAGACCATGGGGGTAGAGCACGTAGGTCTTGTTAAAGGAACAGGAACCTTCCACATAGAACCTCACGGCGAAGGATCAACTATTACCTGGAAAGAGTCACTCTCATTCCCACTCTTCTTCCTAGGCTCCCTAGGAGCACTAGCAGCCACTCCCCTTCTCACCTACATCTGGAAGAAGAACCTCACCAACCTAAAGAACATCGTCGAACACAAGAGCTAACCCAGAAGCTTCAGTTGGCTGTCAAGAACGCACGAATCTAACTACTGCACCGTGTCATCGGAATCAAAGATGACAACCTCAGAAACATTGTCTCTTTTCTTTCCACGAAGTAGGCGAACAATGGTTGAAGTGATGAGAAGCACCACAAACTCAGCTGAACCAATCGCTATCCAACCAATGGTGATTAAAAATAGTCCCTTAAAGAAACCCTTGAAGAATCCTTCATGAATCATGGTGGCTAACCAGAGGGGTGGCCACGCCACCATCCAGCTAACGAGTGGGGCAATAAACACTGTCCCACTACGGCGCTGCCACCCGAGATAGATACCGAGCACCACAGTGATGAGGAGTCCTGCGTCACGCACGGTGTTGCTGTTACCTATTTGTGCCTCGTAACAAAAGAGGTCAACGGCCATGAGAAATGCCCACAAGAGAAGGGGTCTAGTCACCCTTCCCTTTGAGCGTTCTTGCAGAGAATAAAAGACTGTACTCATGACCCCAACTTAGCGACTCAGGCGGTGCATTTGATTGTCGTTGCCAGTACGCTTTACCTATGGCAAAAGGCAAGTTAGTCATTATGGGATCAGGTGAAACAGCACCGGGAATGACCAAAGTGCACCGTGAATTGCTGTCGGGGCTCGGTGAAGTGAAAGCGGTAAACCTCGATACTCCCTATGGGTTCCAGCTCAATGTGCCACAGATGACACAGAAGCTTGTTGACTACTTCAAGGTTTCTCTGCAAACGGACCTCAAACCTCTCTCCTTTATCAACTACGAGAAGTCTTCAGGAGTTGAGCGAGAGCTCTTTCGCCAGAGTGTGAGAGAAGCTAACTACGTCTTTGCTGGACCAGGAAGTCCTTCCTATGCCCTGGCTCAGTGGAAGGGACTCGATTTACAAGAAGACTTACTCCATGTCATAGATAATGGTGGCGTTGTCTGCTTCTCATCAGCAGCAGCTCTAACCCTCGGTGCATTTACAGCACCCATTTATGAGATCTATAAAGCCGGAGCAGAACCATACTGGCTTGAAGGGCTAAATCTCATGGGGCTACTTGGCATTAATTGTGCGGTAATTCCGCATTTTAATAATGCTGAAGGACAGGACTACGACACGAGTTGCTGTTATTTAGGAAAAGTGAGGCTCGAGGCACTTGAAGAAGTCCTCACAGATGCTCATTCGACACTCGGCATTGATGAGCACACTGCGCTTTTAATTAACATAGAGAAACAGGTATTGGAAGTTATTGGGAAAGGTCACGCATACTGGCGAGCTAATAGAATTTCAACTGAATTGGATTCGTCATCATCCATTAATGAAATAAAAGAACTCAATAGTAGATTGCCAATTCAAAGTAGATCTCAAAAACCAACAATCATCACAGCTAATGGGGACCCAATTGCATTAGCAAAAATCGTTGAAAATGGTGGGGAAGACGCTTTGAAAGCACTCGTACAATTGGTAACACTCGTCAACGATCCAAAGACCCAGGAAAATTTAATTGATGAGTTGCTTCAACTAAGAACTAACTTAAAAAAAGAAGGTAGTTACATAATTGCAGACAAAGTGCGTGAAATTCTTTTTAGGAATAAGATTCAAATTGAAGACACTACAAATGGTTCAAACTGGAAGCTAATAAAATAAACAGGAAAAGATTATTCACTAATTAAGAAATTTGATTTCTTCTCTAGAAATCAGAATGTTATTACAAAGTGTTAAATTAAATAAATCTGAAGAATAAATTTTTTTAGTTTTTCTACGTGTTTCATCAAATAGATAGAAGTAATTAAAATTATTAACAAGTTCGAGAAGATTTCTGATTTTGAGCTCATTGTCGAAGTGCTCAACATCGAACTCTAAAAGAACTAAATCTGTATTCATCAACGTAAGTCGAGCACCGATTAATGCAGAGAGCTCATGACCCTCTATGTCTATCTTTAAAATGTCAACTTTTGATTGCGAATCACTGAACCAACTGTCTAAAGTGGTTGTGGAAACTTCGATCACATTCTGACCTGATAATTTGGATTCATACATTGAATGTGTTCCAACACTATTTTCATCTAAAAACATCAATGAAGTTCCTTCCTGGTCAGAAATTGCAATTCGTTCGTGTAGAAATTTCAATTGCGACCTAACTTCAATGTTTTCATTTACATTTCGAACTAATAATTCATAGTTCTCAGGGATAGGCTCAAATGCGATGATTCTTCCATTTCCTCTTAAACATTTAGCGGCTAAAGAGCTATGAATTCCAACATTGGCACCGACATCTACAAAAGTCATACCAGGTTTTAAATATTTCGAAATAAATTTTAATAGTTCATTTTCAAAAGTATGATTTATTAGGCTTGGAAGAATTGTAATGTCCTTACCTGGAACTAAGATTCTTGTGCCAAAAGAACAAACTTCTACCAGTTCATCCTTACTGTACGCTGAATGGAAAAATTTTTCATAAAGGAATGTGATCACTCTATAATTCTTAAATGGATAGTCAAAAAACATTCGTCTGAGAGTCTTTATTATTAGCATCACAATTTTAATGTAAATTTTTTTCATAAAAATTAAAGACCTTTGTAAGTAGGCAAGGTAATTATTTAGCACAAATAATATTTAACGTACCGAAACCGTAACACCTCTGACTATAACTCTAAATGTGTTGGTGATTAAAGCACAATAATTTAACAGTCATTTGTAGTAGTTCATTCGAAAGCAGCTAAGAAGGACTGTGCATGTAGCATTGTTTTATGAATGACATTGAAACCACTCCAACAGTTTCATTTGCTAATACAACCAAAAATTTAGAACAAAACCTTGGGCTCACATCGACTTTTTTAACATCGGTTGAGGAAGCTTAATGAGTTTTAAGATACTATTTCACAAGATAAAGAACAAAGTATTAATAGGCGAGCAATCTGTTAAACATTACTTTGGGTTGCTAGGAGTCTGGGCAATTATTTGTGCTCAATTCGCTCCAGAGCTTTCCTCAACTCAGAACAACTTTTCATCGTTCGCAGTGATTTGTTTACTCATCGCTTCAATTTTTTTATATTTTGAAATTACGAATGAGAGCGAAGTCACAACACGAACTTTAGGAATAGAGAGCAAACTCAACAATTACTGGTATCTCTCACATATATCTACAACAACTGTTGCGATGCTTCTTACTCAATCTTGGTTCCGAACATCTGGGTACATCGCCGGTGGGGACATTGCGCCCCCCATTGGAACATCTTGGATCGGAAAATTATTCCAAAGCTATACCTGGGGTGGAGGAAACTCAACAACTTTTGTTTCAAACCAAATAGATCTTCCATGGGCTTTTTTTGCTTGGATCACTCAACTTCTAGGCGGTTCCAGCGGGATGGCTCAAAGATGCTTTTACACATTCTTAATTGGTGGAATTGTCTTAGCTGCCAGCCTATTGGCGAGAGCCCTCAATTTTGATCCAATAACTTCAGCAGCGATCTCTCTTGTCTATTTCTACAATCCACTGACATTATCTCTAGTTAATGTTTACAGTAATTTTTTAACAACAATGATATTAATTGCACTTTTTCCTGCGATACTTTTATTTTATGGAGAAAGTCGAATTAGTTTTAAAAAAACAATTCTTACATTTTGTTTTTGTTCTCCACTTATTGGATTTACATATTCCAATCCCCCGCTTCTCGGATTAATTGTTCTGGCAACATTTGCAACGCCTGCTCTTTCATATCTACTCAAAGGCAAAGATTCGGGTCTCAAGATTTTAAAGGCACTAACTGTTATAGTTCCCATGATCGTAGGGATTTCGTCCTATTGGTTAATTCCAGCCATCATGGTATTAACCCATTCATCCTTCGAACATCTCGCAAATACAGGATCGTGGATCTTTACTGAGTCGAGAGCCACTCTTTCGAATGCGTTTTGGTTGAACACAACTTGGGGATGGAATTACAGTGAATATTTCCCGTATGCAAAATATTTCTCCCAATATCCACTTGAGATTATTAAGATATTAGTTCCGATCACAGTATTTGCCCCACTTGCTTTTAAAACATCTAATGTTTTAGATTCGTCAAAAAATAAACTTTTGAGCATTTGCGCAATCACTTCATTATTTCTTTTTTTGTTTAGCAACGGTACAAATAGTCCAGGTAAAATAGTTTTTTATCCTTTCTACAGCCTCCCATTTGGTTGGCTATTTAGAGAGCCAGGCAGGTTTTTAATACTTACTGCACTCTTATACGCATTAATGGCAGGCATAACAATTGAATACCTTGCGGGTTTCAAATTTAAGATCAACTCACCAAAATTTGAAAAGTTCTTCAATGCAACAAATAAAAAAATTATTATTTCAGGTATTGTAATAATTATTGCACTTAGCTCTAGTTTTCCACTTTGGACTGGTCAAGTAGTAAGAGGTCAGCGCGATGGATTTCCAACTGAGCATGTGAAGACACCAGAATATTGGACGAAAACAATTAACTACCTCAATTCAAGCCTTTCGCCCAAAGGTAGCCTCTTAGTATTGCCTAAAGACATTAACTATACGATGCTTTATTCGTGGTATTACGGTGCGGACTCATTTATTGCAAAGACTTTAAATCGAAACGTAATAAATCCATTACCAACTACTTATTTAAAAGTTAAGGGAAATGTATATAGTCTCGTTAGTAGATTTTCTGACGAAATACTCAGTCATAACTGGCGGGCTGCGGAGGAAATTCAAAATGAACTGGGTGCTCGATTAATTATTATCAGAGGAGACACCCAGCCAGAGCCAACAGGTCTAATCGAGGCATTAAATATCAATCCACTATTGACATCAATACACAAAAGTGGACCTCTTTTAATTTATCAGTCAAAAAATTGTTGCAGAATGAATGTGAATCATAAATATTATTCGAAAGAAGAATACATCTATGTGATTATTCTTTTCGTTTTGATGGTTTTATTCTCGCGTTATGCCTTTTTAAAGTTTAGATTGTCAAATAAATCTAAACAATCTCACTAGTTCTACATATCTTTAGAAAGATGTTTGTACTAAAAAGATTTCTATGATTGGAAAGTTTTGAACTGAGTAGCTTATGAAGAGCTATAGGTGTCGAATAATTTTTTCTTAGAATATGCTTTGTAATGTACAAAAAAATTGTATCAATTGATGTCCAGAAATTTCCAAAATAGTAAACTTCTTTTACTTGTAATTCGCTGCTACTTAGAATCCTAGTCAGAGTATGAAATCTGTAATGTCGATGACCAACTAGAAACCATGCAGGATCTAAGAGTGCACTTAATCCTGCTGCAGGAGTTGAAAAAATAATCTCACCTCCCTTGGATAACAACTTAGAAAGTGCGTTAAACGTATTTACTTCCTGATTTTTTGGCAAATGTTCAATGGTTTCTAAAAATGTAATCAATCCAAAGTAAGAATCATATTTTTTAGGTATTTCATTTAGGCTACTAACGGAAATAAATTTTGCTGAAGGAACATTTGTCCGAGCTTCAACTATCCATGGCCCATCTATGTCAATTCCAAAACTTTCACTTGGTAATTCCTCGGTCAAAAAGTTAAGAAATTCTCCAGTCCAACACCCAACGTCCAAAATACGCTTTCCTTTAATCGGAAGGGACATATTTTTTGCAGCGACTAGCCTCCCACTCATGCTGTTTGATGAAGTTTTAGAACTGAATACTAAAGCGCCATTCCTTCGAAACATTCTTATTAGGAGTCCACTCATGAATGTAGGATACACCCAAATAGTAGTTTTTATTACTAATCGACAAAAATAATGTCCTCACTAATGATAGAAATAAAGAGTAGACATCAATTGATTGATTCTCAATTCACATTAAAATTGTTTACTGGAGTAGATTTGATAAACACGTTGCTACTCAAAAGAAAGCTTAGATGGACTACCTGAACTTCTATTCCACAAACAAAACTTTTATAGTTCAACTTGACACTCGGCTAACAAAGATTAAAGACTATGTCATATCAACTAGACCTTCAAATTTATTGGACATCGGTTGCGGCAATGGATTTTTGCTCAATGAGATCTCAAAAGAAATTGAGTGCAATTTATATGGAATTGATGCCTTCGATCAGGAGAGTAAGGTGTTTGAATACTTAAAGTCCGACATCACTCAAAGCCTTCCATTTGACGACGGTACATTTGATGTCATCGTCTTAGGAGAAGTAATTGAGCATTTACCTGATCCAGATTTTGTACTTGACGAAATTTATAGAGTTTTGAAACACTCCGGCAAGTTAATAGTTTCAACTCCTAACCTTGCATCATGGGCTAACAGAATTCTTCTAATGTTTGGAATTCAACCATTATTCACAGAAACAAGTAGCAGAATAAAACTTGGAAGAAGATTCAAGTTTTTAGGACAAGGATCAAAAGTTGAAGGACATCTAAAGATCTTCACATCACGATCATTAAAAGAAATTGTTTCAAACTGCAATTTCAAGATAAATAATTTAGTTGGTGCACCATTCTTCTTCCCATTTCCAATCTCAATCTTAGATAATCTTTTTTCAAGAATTCCCTCCCTTTCCTCTGGGCTAATTATTTTCGCTGAGAAGCCATAATTTCATCCTTTGGAATCAAAATTAAGCAACTCTTTGGCAACAACGTCCCATGGCAAAACTCCTGAAACGCTTGGAGGAGTTAAACACTTTTCGTTCAACATATGAAAGTATTGCGCAAGTGAATCACCAAGGGCACGTGGGTCTGGATCACATAGAAAACCATTTGCAGAAGAAACTGAATCCCGTATTCCGTCGACCTCATAGCCTACCGAAGCTGTTCCAACTGCGGCTGCCTCAGTGACGACCATACCCCAGCCTTCTCTAACAGAAGTAATTACAAGAACGTGTGACGATGCGATGAGAAAATCTCTTTCGTCATTGGCAACTCTTCCAAGCATTTCAACACCAGAATGAGCATGTCTTGATAATTTTTTAGACATTGGTCCAGATCCAATAATTAATAGTTTTGCATCTGGTATTTTCCGCTGAAGATGTCTGAAAGCTTTTATTGCATGATCTGGTCTCTTATTCGACGATAGCCTGCCTACAAAAATAATTGTTGGTTTTTCAGATTTTTCTATTTTCGATAAATTTATTCTATTCTCAAACCCTACGGGCACAATTCTTACATTAAGTAAACCGTACAGTTCTAATGACTTTTTGCTTGAAGATGACAATGTGACTACGTTTGTGTCTCTATAAGCTCTAAGCCAGTAGGGCTCCAAAAAAAATCTACCAAGCAGCGCAACTAGTATTGAAACTTGGTGGAACCAAACTTCCCGGCATACTTGATGAATCAATGCTATTACTTGAGCATCATTCACCCACTTAGGTGCTCCAAACGGTCGAGTATTAACTTCATCAATAACCAGGTCGTATTTTCCTCGACCTTCTAATTTGTAGTACTTCTTTGCCTCACGATATACAGAATGCTTTCCACCCCTGCGAATAATCTTCAGGCCATTCAGATTTTCTCGCTCTGGTTCCCCAGCTACCGAAGAGCAAAAGAGAGTCACTTCATGCCCCATCTTTATCCACTCCTCAGCAACACGGTGCGTATAAACCTCAGCACCGCCAGCTAGGGGATGTGCAAGATCTCGCCAATTGAATATCAAAATACGAAGTTTTGAAGTGCTTGAAGATTGTGTGGCCACTACTTCATTCTCTCAATCTTTGGACCATAAAAACGGATGATGCGCAGTCGATAAAAGATTGCCAATGTATCCTGCAGCATTTGGCGAACAGAGGTCAATGAGATCGTGCTGGAGAATCTTTCAATAATCGCTACTGGCATTTCAGCAAAATGTGTGAACCCACGCTGTCTTGCAACCACAAATAATTCAAGGTCGAAAGCGAATCGTTTTTCAACCATTCTGGGAAGAACATCTGCAAGCACATCTTTTCTAATTACTTTTACTCCTGTTTGACTGTCCTTTACAGGTAGTCCAAACAAAAGCCTATTGAGTTGCTGATAGCCCCATGAATAGATTCTTCTAACTGGGGGGTAATAGACATCGGACTCAGGGTGACGTTTGCTTCCATAAATGATGTCAGGATTTTTAACTTTCATCACTTCGATGAATGACCGTAATAATTTTGCAGGCAAGTCACCATCTGCATCAATAAACCCGAGGTAACGGCCACTCCCCTTCGAAAGTCCAATGCGGATTGCTTCACCCTTGCCTTGGTTGTTAATGCTTCGGACAACAGTGAGTTCACTTGAAGTGATTAAATCGAGCTGCTTTTCGCTTCCATCGGTGCTGCCATCAGAAACAGCGATTATTTCATAGGTAATGTCTTCACCATTGAGCACATAAATGATCTCAGCAATGTGACTGCCAAATCGTGGACCAGGATTATAAAAGGGAATCACGAGAGTTAATTCACAACCATTAGCTGAGTGCTCTTCAAACATTAGCGATCACTTTTGTAGAGGAAAGCTTTATTGTGTAAAGTACCGCTGAAAGACACCCTCCAAATGTAAGAAGTGCAATGCTGAACATTGACCAAGCAACTGAATTCAGAGCTGTATGGCGCATTCCAATCGCGACAACAGCTGCACCAACACCTGACCAAGGCAGCAGCGCCATGAATGATCTTCTAGCGATTAGCAAGTACACCAGAAGGTTTGTGAGTCCGAAAAATACAGATGTGAAGGAAAGAATCCCCAGTATTAGGTTTGAGCCACTGTATTTTGATCCGAACAATACGCTCACCACGAATGTAGAAAGAGTTGTCAAGAAAATTGCCGTCACAACGCCGATCCCAAAAGTCAGCCACGAAGCCTGCATGAAAGACTTGCGACTTTGTTCCCTGTCATTTTCAACCAAGTGAGGAAAAGCGACTGAAACAATTGCCAACGGCGCAAACAAGGCTATGTGGGCTGCTATTGCACCCGCTGCGTAGACCCCTGCAAGGTGAGCTGAAAGATAGTGACGTGCAAGAAAAGTGTCCACACCACTTAGCGTAGTGAACCCAGCCACAGCAGTAATCGAAAGTGCCATGTCTCTT
>Ga0194047_10002674_pt1 | contig 10115 bp, 7 predicted proteins | sample JunL225m_MetaG_2_FD_160070 | JGI IMG/M metagenome (GOLD analysis project Ga0194047, IMG submission 160070) | Anoxic zone freshwater microbial communities from boreal shield lake in IISD Experimental Lakes Area, Ontario, Canada - Jun2016-L221-5m | ecosystem: Environmental > Aquatic > Freshwater >...
GGGCGAGCATGGTCTGCAGCACCCGGTCGACATCGCCGGGAAGGCTATCGACGCCGCGCTGGCGCAGGGCGGCGGGGGGGCTAAATCCGGGGTTGTCGGGCAGGCCGGGCGGCTCGTCCCAGGGCATCTGGCCGCTCAGCATATGGTAGAGCACCACGCCGAGCGAGAAGAGGTCGGAGAGGTGGGTGACAGCGCGCGACCCCTGGATATGCTCGGGCGAGAAGAACCCAGGCGTGCCCATAATAGCGTTGGCGACGGTGATCGACTGGCCGTTCTCGCGGGCGATGCCGAAGTCGGTCAGGAGGGCGCGGCCGCTGCCCTGCTCGATCAGGATGTTGCCCGGGGCCACATCGCGGTGGACGATGCCGAGGCTGTGGGCGTGGTCGAGGGCGGCGGCGATCTGGCGGAAGATGGCCAGGGTCGCGTCGAGCTGGAGGCGGCCATGCTTCTCAACCAGCTGGCGCAGGGAGCCGCCGGGGATATACTCGATCAGGGTGTAGTAGAAGGGCTGGGCGTAGCCGTAGTCGTAGAGCTGGACGACGTTGGGGTGGTGCAGACGTGCGGCGATGAGGGCCTCGCGCTCGAAGCGGCGGGTGGCCTCACGATCCTGCGACATGAGCACCTTCACCGCCACCAGGTGTGCGGGTAGCTTGGTGTGGTGCGCCAGCCAGACCTGGCTCGATGCGCCGCTGCCGATCTCGCGGTCGAGGGTGTAGTTGCCGATCTGCTCGGGAATATTCATGGAGTGAGATATTGGGTACAGATCGTTCTAGGATGTCGTCGCTGCCAGGAAGGGTATTATAGCACTAGCATGTACGACAAGGGGGGGACGGTGAGGGCGTGGGAGCGGCGAAGCTGCTCCCAGGAAACACTGATGGTGTTGCGGCGCGGCGTAGCCGCGCCGCAACACCATCAGTGCAGCATGTGCCTGCCTGGCACACAAAGAGGTTGGGGCAGGGGGGGGGCTTGGTGAGGGTGCGGCACACCCTCACCAAGCTACATCAGCATGTCGGGCGTCAGCCGCTGCGAGAAGTAGTGCATGGCGATATTGACCAGCCAGACCCAGTCGAGCTTGCGACCGGCCATACGCTTATAGATCCCCGGCCACGAGTAGACCGCGCGCTGCACCTTGATGAAGTTCTTGAGGAACTGCTCGCGCTCGATCTTGGCCGGCTCATACATGTAGTGGAAGGTGTCGTACTTGTCCCAGTCGAAGTGGGCGATCCGCGGCTTCATCTCCTCGTACCAGGGCGTGCCGGGGAAGGGCGTGGCGATGGTGAAGACCGGGAACTCGATCCGGTTCTTCATGATGAAGTCGAAGGTGTGCTGGAAGCTGCTGTTCGTATCGGTGTCGAAGCCGAAGATGAAGTAGCCCTGGATGGCGATGCCCTGCTTGTGGACATTGGCGACCACCTCTTCGTAGTTCGCCACCCGGTTCGATCCCTTATGCACATACTTGATCGTCTCGGGCGAGACCGACTCGAATCCGACATTGAACATCTCGCAGCCGGCCCTGGCCGCCAGCTCGACGAACTCGCGCTTCTCAAGGAAGTTCATCGAGATATTTGCGTTCCACTTCGCGCCCACATCGACCAGCGCGTTGAAGAGCTCATTGGCGTAGGCCGGCTTGAAGCAGATATTGTCGTCCATAAACGAGAAGCGCAGGTCCGCCCTGCCGGCGCGATCCTGGTGCGCCTTGATCTCGGCGAGCATATGGTCCGACTCGCGGGTGCGGAAGGTCTTCCCGTAGATGCGCGGGGTGCAGCAAAAGTTACAGCCGACCGGGCAGCCCTTGGTGGCGAGCAACGGCAGCCGCTCCGAGTAGTTCTTAGCGTGCTTCGATGTGCGGGTGAAGCGGAAGTCGGGGCGCGGCATCTCGGTGAGCGGCTTCCAGCCCGCCTCCGGCGCCGGCTTATACATCGGCCGCAGGGTATTCTCGTAGATATCCTGGGTCAGCTGGTCATAGATCGACTCGATCTCGCCGAAGACCACCGCGCTGGAGTGCTGGATCGCCTCCTCGGGCTGCATGGTGGGGTGGACACCGCCGAGGATCACCTTCTTGCCCTGCGCGAGGGCCCGGTCGCCGATCGCATAGGCCCGCTTCGCATTGAGCGTGCGCGACGTCATGGCGATCACATCGTACTCAGAGAAGTCCTGGGGGACCTCATCGCCGATGCGCTCATCGAGGAAGTCAATATCAAAGTGCGTGTTCGCCATCGTGGCGACCATCATCAGGTTGAGCGGCATACTCACCTTGCCTGAGTCGACCATCAGGGGAGTATTGCTCTTCGGCTGGATGATCAGCCACTTCTTACGCTTGGTAGGGGCGACGAAGGGCTTGCGGGTCTGCTCAATCGTCTCTGGCGCAATAGCCATGCTCATGCGGAACCTCTTCGGTAAGTAATGGGACTTCAGGCCGTCTCGACTGGCTCGCTGGCGGCGGCGGCTGGCGGCGCGGGCAGGTTATGCTGCGCCAGCGGGCGGCGCGGGCCACTCTTGCAGTTCTCGAGCTGATCCTGCAGGTTGCGGCGGAAGTGCAGGCTGGTCACCGTGGTGATCAGCTTATTGTTATTCATACGCACGCGGCGGATGTTGGCCCGCCATGTGAACATGCCAAGGAAGTGCTCCATATACTTGATCTGGTAGTCGTAGGGGTCGTAGCGGTCGCAGCGCACCACCAGGTTGTGGGCCGTGTACTTATCCCAGTCCTCATCGACCACCAGCCCCTGGGCCTTATAGTCGATGTAGAGCTGGGTGCCGGGGTAGGGCGTGAGGATCGAGTAGATCGGCATCACCAGGGCGTTCTCGACCACGAACTTCATCGTGGCGTCCATATCCTCGTAGGTGTCGAGCGCGGGGTTGACGAGGAAGTTGCACTGGATCGGCAGCCCGGCCTTGCGGCAGTCGCTGATGATCCGCGAGTAGTCGGCCGCCGTGTTGATCCGGCCCTTGTTATAGGCCTTGAGCGTCTCCTGGTTGATCGACTCGAAGCCGACCAGCGCCATCGCGCAGCCCGCCTTCACCAGCAGATCGACCGTCTTTTTATCGTCGAGGAACTTCAGGCTGATGAAGCTGCTAAAGCGGATGTTGCACTCGGCCAGGACCTCCATAACCTCCCACATGCGCTGCTTGTTGACCCCCAGGTTCTCGTCGGTGAACATGAACCAGGGCTTCTTGCCATAGCGCGACTCGCGGAACCAGACCCGCTTGGCGGTGGTGATCTGCGCGCGGATGTCCTCGGGGGTTTGCATGCGGTAGAGCCGCCCGGTGAAATTCGGCGTGACGCAGAACGAGCAGGTGAAGGGGCAGCCGCGGGTTATATAGATCGGGATCGACTTGCGCGAGTCGACCTGGCCGCGCTTGCTGCACAGGAAGATGCGCTCATAGTCGATGATCGGCACTTCGTTGACCGGCGGGAAGTTACTGGACTCATAGCGGCGCTGGAGCTTGCCGTCGGCCAGATCCTGGAGCAGCGTGGCCCAGAGGTTCTCGGCCTCGCCGCTGACCACACAATCGCCGTGGGCCAGGGCCTCCTCGTAGTTGAATGAGACGTGGACGCCGCCAAGCACAACCTTCGTGCCGCGCGCCCGGAAGGCGTCGGCGATCTCGTAGGCCCGGTTCACGTTTAGCGAGCGGGTGGTGATGCCGACCAGGTCATAGTCGCCATCGTAGTTGATCACATCGCCGAAGAGCTCATCGGTCAGTTCGATCTGGTGCTGTGGCGGCGTAATGCTCACGAGCACACCTACCGCCATCGAGAAGAGAGCCTTCTGACTGGTGTCCTCCTCTTTCTTCCCCTTTGGGGTGATCAAGAGGATCTTAAGCGGGCGGATCGACTCGACGGGGCGGAGCGGCGTGCTGATCGAGTCTGGGCTTAACTCGATCAAGGAACCACCTGCTGGCGTAACATCAGGTCGTCGGGCTGCGACGGCTGGGGTTGTACCGGCACTGGTCATCGTGACCTCCCTGGCATCCTGCGGGCGGTGAACTGTACGTGGCACCTCTCGTATGCGGCGTATCTGGGCCGAGGGAACGCACCGCGCCTTTCCCTCTCCGCAGCCCAAAGCCAGGCTGTGACGCCTGCGTGACCTACGCGCTGCCGCATACAGAAGTGACCTGCAATCTTTGATAATTATACAACAGGGTGCTTTATATGTCCAAGGGTTTTATTAGTAAAACAGCTTCTTTTTTGCGAAACTCGCCACCACCTCCATTATCACGCCGGTGGCATAAAATCACAAGCTGTGCATAAACGGGACAAACTAAGGATGGCCTGGCTATCTAGGCGCAAACATGGTTTGACCCCCGCCCCCCGCCTCGCTATAATGCCCGTGATACCGTAGTTTTCCCACCGGCGTCTAACAAGCTACCGGCTAGTATCGGAAATGTAGGAGCGACCCATGAGTGTGCAGGGCCAGCGCGGCCGAAAAGTCGCGCGTAAAAGTCGCAGTCCGCTGACAACCTTCTACCTGATCATTGGTGGGGTGCTCGTCCTCGTCCTCGGATTTGTCGGCGTCTTCGCGCTGCGCAAAGACGCGTCGAGCAGCTCGACCCTCGTCACCGCGCCGATCGGGCGCACCGCCGAGGGCCACTACTATAAAGGTAGCCCCGAGGCCGGCGTTAAGGTGATCGAGTACGGCGACTTCCAGTGCCCCTCGTGCGCCTTCTACGAGAAGAGCCTGGCCGCGATCATCGACCGCGACTACGTGAACACCGGCAAGGTGCAGTTCATCTACCACGAGCTGCCGCTCTCGATGCACCGAAATGCCCAGGTATCGGCCGAGGCCGCCCGCTGCGCCGGCGATCAGGATCAGGCCAAGTACTGGCCGATGCACGACATGCTCTTCCTTAACCAGGACCAGTGGGCCGAGCTGAGCGCGCCGGCGAATATCTTTAGCAGCTACGCCGGCCAGCTCGGCCTGAACCGCAGCACCTTCGACAGCTGCCTGAGCGGCGGGACCAACCGCGCGCTGATCGAGGCGTCGGCGCAGACGGCCGTCGCCGCCGGGGTGAACGCCACGCCGACCTTCGATGTGAACGGTAAGCAGGTGAGCGCGAGCGAGCTGGCGGCGACGATCGACGCCGCCCTGCGCGCCGCCGGGAAGTAGGCGGGCTTGGGGCTGCGCCCCAAACCCGCCTACGGTGAGGGTGTGGGGGCGGCGGCCGCTCCCACAAAAAGCTGGTTATGCGCCTGCTGGGTAGACAAACCCGGCAGGTGTTGACACTCGTGGGGGCCGCGACTATAATGGCGCGGTTTGCAATCAGTTGACAACGGAATCGGGTGGTTCACTGTGCGTAGCCGAGATCTCTACTCCCTGCTGCTGATCGCGATTGTCGCTGGGGTGGCGCTCTTCATCAACTTCGCCCCTAGCCAGAGCTTCCTTGGGCGCGATGTGCGCTTCCGCCTCGGCCTGGATCTACAGGGCGGCATCCAGGTGCTGCTGCGGACAACCAGCGCCGCCGCCACGAAGGATGAGGTGCAGACGGCGGCCGGCGTGATTGAGCGTCGGGTCAACGGCCTTGGCGTCGGCGAGACGGTGGTGCAGGTGGCCGGCAATGATCGGATCATTGTTGAGCTGCCGGGCGTGGAAAACCCTGAGCAGGCGGTTGAGACGCTCCGCGGCACTGGCCGGCTGGAGTTTATCGACCCCCAGGGCCAGTACATCCCCACCGGGACGGTGGTGCGCACGACCGGCGAGCCGAACCCGGCGAAGCTGGCGAGCACGAACCCGCTGACCGGCACGAACACGGTGACGAACACCGCCGCCACCGGCCCGATCTACCAGAGCATCACCGACGGTAAGGACCTCGACACCAGCGCAGTGCAGCCGGCCTTCTCGCAGGGCGGCACGCTGGGCAGCAAGCCTGCGGTCGCCTTTGCTTTCAAGGGCAACTCGGCGCTTGGTCTTGAGAAGTTCACCTCGGCGAGCGTCGGCAAGCCGATGTGTATTGTTCTCGATAGCGCGGTGGTCAGCTGTCCGGTGATCAATGCAGCGCTGCCGAATGGCTCCGGCGTGATCGAGACGAATAGCACTGTTGACCGCGACCGCATCCTCAACGAGCTCAAGTATGGCGCTCTGCCCATCCCGCTGGTGGTGGAGACGAGCCGCACGGTCTCGGCGACCCTCGGGCAGGACTCGGTGCGCACCAGCATCACCGCCGGCATCGCCGGCCTGATCGTGGTGGCCCTATTTATGGTGCTGTTCTATCGGCTCCCCGGCTTCCTGGCGGCGCTGGCCCTGATGATTTACACGGCGATCAGCTTCGGGATCTACCGGCTGATCCCGATCACGCTGACGCTGCCGGGCATCGCCGGCTTCATCCTCTCGATCGGCCTGGCCGTAGACGCCAACGTGCTGATCTTCGCCCGCCTGCGCGAGGAGTACCGCCGCGGCCGCGACATCCGCACGGCGCTTGAGCTCGGCTTTGAGGAGTCGTGGCCGGCCATCCGCGACTCGAACGCCTCGACGATCATCACCAGCATTGTGCTGTTCCTGTTCGGCAACAGCTTCGGCGTGAGCATCATCAAGGGCTTTGCGATCACGCTCTTCCTGGGCATCGTGGTCAGCCTCTTCACAGCTATCGTCGTCACCCGCACCTTCCTGCGCCTGGCCACGCCGGTGTTCAGCGAGCAGAACGCCTGGCTCTTTGGGATCGACCGGCGCAATACGTCGGCGGTCGACCCCACCGCCCCCGCCGAGGCGGTATAGCTCATCGAAGACTGGACTACAGGATACAGCCATGGAAAACCTTGTCCGCCATCGCTACTGGTGGTTCACCATATCGCTGCTGATCATTCTGCCCGGGCTCTACTTCCTGCTGCTGAACCCGCTGATCACTGGCGGGGGCTTCCGGGTTGGGCTGCGCCCGAGCATCGACTTTAGCGGCGGCGCGCTCTGGGACCTGCGCTTTCCCGGCAAGGCCCCCGCCGATGTGACCACCAGCGCGATCGTCGATGTCTTCGCGAAGAGTGGCTTCGAGGGCGCCCAGGTGCAGCTGAGCTCGGCCACGCTGGATGGTAAGCCTGCCGCCGAGGTGCTGGTGCGCACGCGCTCGCTGAGCGCCACCGACCCGAATAGCGAGATCAACGTGGTGTTCGCCGCGCTCAAGACGGCCTTCGGCGAGGTGACCCGCGAGCGCCTGGAGAGCGTCGGCCCGACGGTGAGCCAGGAGAGCACGCGCAGCGCGATTATCGCGGTGCTCGGCGCCTCGCTGTTCATCCTGATCTATCTGACCTGGGCCTTCCGCAAGGCCCCGCACCCGGTGCGCTACGGCGTGTGCGCGCTCATCGCGATGCTCCACGATGTGCTGCTGGTGCTTGGCGTCGCCGCGATCCTCGGCACCTTCTTCGGGCTTGAGGTCGATGCGCTCTTCCTCACCGCGCTGCTTACCATCCTCAGCTTCTCGGTCCACGATACGATTGTGGTCTTTGACCGCATCCGCGAGAACCTGATCAACCGGCGCTCGGGCGAGATCTTCGACAATATCGTCAACCACAGCATCGTGCAGACCCTGCCGCGCTCGATCAATACGCAGATCACGACGCTGTTCACCCTCACCGCGCTGCTGCTCTTCGGCGGCCAGAGCATCCGCAACTTTATCGCCATCCTGCTGATCGGCCTGATCAGCGGCACCTACTCCTCGATCTTCAACGCCGCCCAGCTGCTGGTGGTCTGGGAGCACCGCGAGTGGCAGCGCTGGTTCCGCCGTGGCGACCCGGGCAGCGACCAGCCGGCGATCCCGGCGTAGGCAGGGTAGCTATCCCGACGCCGTAAGGGCGCAGCAGCCGCAGGCTGCTGCGCCCTTACGGCGTTACGGCGTCGGCAGGCAGCTCACTCGGCGCGCTGGGCGGCGGCCTCGTGCGGCTGGTAGCGCGACACGAGGGGCGTCACCTTCTCGTGCATGAGCCAGTGGTAGGCGGCGGCGGCGATCGGCGCCGCCAGCCAGAAGTTGAAGAGGCGGAAGATGATCGCCGCCGGCACGGCCGCCGGCCCAACGCCAAGCTGGCTGAGCACGGTCACCAGGGCCACCTCGACGGTGCCGCCGCCGCCGGGAAGCACGTTAAAGGTCGAGGTGATCAGGGCGATGCCGAAGGCGGCCATCACCGCCCCGAAGGTGGTGCTGACCCCCAGGCTATGCAGCACCAGCAGCATCGCTAGGCTGTGGCCGCTCAGAGCGCTGATCTGGATGAGCACCAGCAGGGCCACGTCGCGGCGTCGGCTCGAGAGCAGGTCGCGGCCGCGCGCCAGGTCGGTGACAATATGGTTCACCCAGCCGTCGCCCCAGCGCTGGCCGAGCAGCCGGGCGAGGCCATTCTTCAGCCCCAGCAGCCAGCTCCGCAGCGTCAGCGCGCTGCGGGTGAGCACGAAGGCCACCGCGCTGATCAGTGCCACGCCGACGATCGCGGCCACATAGCTCGACTCGCCGGTGGCCAGGCCCCGGCTGGCCAGGTAGAACAGGCTGAAGGCGAAGATCAGCAGCATCGAGACCGCGTAGCTGAGGGTCTCTAGCGAGGCGATCAGGGCCGCCTCGCCCGATGAGATACCGCGGCGGGTGAAGTTGCTCATCAGAAAGGCGTAGCTGCCCACGCCGCCCGCCGGCACCGACTGGCTCACCACAATCGCCACCAGGGCCGTGGCCCACAGCCGCATGAGGCTCATCTTGTAGCCGAGCGAGCGCAGGACGACATTAAAGACCTGGGAGCTCACCAGATAGCTCAGCCCGATCAGGGCCAGCGCGAGGATCAGCCAGATTGGCCGTGCCTCGCGGAGGAGGCCGAACGCCTCAATGATCCAGTCCCGGTTGAGGAAGGCGAGGGCCAGGATCACGAGGCTCATCAGCACGCTGGTGATAAGCTTCCAGCGAGGTCGTTGCATCAGCGCGCCCTTTCACATCGGCGGTTGTCACCTGATTAGACGAGACGGTCGGGGCGCACAGACGGTTATGGCGCGCTGATGCTGGCGCGGGGCCGGGTATGTGCGCGAGCGCACTACCATAGGATGCTGAAGCTGCCCTCTTTTCCGGTCGGCTCTTCCCAGGCTAGCTCAACCTTCGCCACCTCGGCGTGGACTGGGCCGCTGTAGCACCAGCTCACCAGCTTCTGCACTGCGGGCCGCGTGCCCTCAAAGATCGCCTCGACCCGGCTATCGCTCAGGTTGCGCACCCAGCCCTCGACTCCGGCATCGCGCGCCCGGTCGCGCATATAGGCCCGAAAGTTAACCCCCTGAACCCGACCTGAGATAAACACATGCGCGCGAACCCGTTCCATCACACCACTCCTGATAACAATAGTGCGCCGGGCGCGACGGGCGTTCGCTGGCTCGTCATGGGCGTCCGGCCTCCCCGAGTATAGCGCAGGGCCGTGCTCCGCGCAATAGCGCCGTGGGGGCGTGGGGGCGGCTCCGCCGCCCCAGAAGGTATGGTACAATCTGGCGCTGCTCCCGCGCTCACCCGGCCTACGCACCACATGTACCTCAAGCGCCTCGACATCCAGGGCTTCAAGACCTTCGCCAGCCGCACTATGATCGAGTTTCGCCCCGGCATCACCGCCGTGGTGGGCCCGAACGGGAGCGGGAAGAGTAACATCGCCGATGCCGTGCGCTGGGTGCTGGGCGAGCAGAGCCACGCGGCCCTGCGCTGCAAGCGCTCGGAGGAGCTGATCTTCGCCGGGGGCGGGCGGCGCGCGCCCGCCGGCCTCGCCGAGGTCGCGCTGACGATCGATAACAGCGACCGCCTGCTGCCGCTGGACTTCGACGAGGTGACGATCGCCCGCCGTGCCACCCGCGCCGGCGACAGCGAGTACTTTATCAACCGGGCCCGCGTGCGCCTGCGCGATGTCCAGGAGGCCACCGAGCCGCTGGGCGGCTCGTACACGATCATCAACCAGGGCCTGGTGGACGCCGCGCTGACCCTGCGGCCCGAGGAGCGCCGCCGGCTCTTCGAGGACGCGGCCGAGATCGGCGGCTTTGAGCTGCGCAAGGCCGAGGCCCTGCGCCGCCTGCGCGAGACCGACGGCAACCTGCAGCGGGTCGGCGACCTGCTGGGCGAGCTGGAGCCGCGGCTGCGCTCGCTGAAGCGCCAGGCGGGCCAGGCCCGCCTGGCGCTTCAGCGAGCGC
>Ga0194047_10002678_pt1 | contig 10109 bp, 2 predicted proteins | sample JunL225m_MetaG_2_FD_160070 | JGI IMG/M metagenome (GOLD analysis project Ga0194047, IMG submission 160070) | Anoxic zone freshwater microbial communities from boreal shield lake in IISD Experimental Lakes Area, Ontario, Canada - Jun2016-L221-5m | ecosystem: Environmental > Aquatic > Freshwater >...
GTCGAGGGTGGTGCGCACCGTGGGGGTGGCGGCGGGCGCGCGGCGGGTCACCATGTCGCAGAAGTGCGGGGCGAGGAATGGATAGCGATTGGGGCGGAACCGCAGGGGCAGCGCGAGCGCATTATCCATTTGCTCCGGGCTGACCATGGAGCAGGTCGCCATGCGTTGCAGCACATAGGCCTGGCGCTTCTTCGCGGCGGCTGGATATCTAACCGGATTAAAGCGGGTCGGGGATTGGGGGATTCCCGCGAGCAATGACGCCTCGCCCAGACTCAGATCGTGGGCTCCTTTGCCGAAATACCTGCGGGATGCCGCTTCGATGCCCACCAGGTTGGCACCGAACGGGGCACGGTTCAGATAGAGCGAGAGGATTTGCGCTTTGGTCAATTGGCGTTCCATTTGCAATGCCCGGAACGCCTCGATGCCCTTGGTCATGAGCGTCCGTGGCCGCGGGCAGGACAAGCGGACGAGTTGCATCGACACGGTCGAGGCCCCGGAGACCCGGCGCAGCAAGGTGGCCGTTTGTTTGAGCGAGCGCGCCACCGCCCGGACATCCACGCCGCGATGACTCCAAAACCGCTGGTCCTCAGCGGCCACCACGGCTTTGGCGATCCAGTCGTCGCTTTGATAGATATAGGTTGGAGCGCTGTCGAAATCCCCTTTGGACAAGCGGACGCGCAGCGGCACCCCGTCGCGGTCACACCAACTGACGCTGACCGGAATCGCGAAAAGGGCATCCTTCTGCAACGGGAACATCAGCCACAATGCCGCGAAGGCAGTGAGGGACGCGACCCCCGCGGCCGAGGCGAATCCCAGGCAGCGCCGTCCGTTGCGGCGCATCCATCTGATAGTCAAAGCGGCGTTCACTTGATGATGGTCATTTCGGACTGGCTGTTGACGCTCCTGACATCCGGGTCATACATGCACTCGGCGGAAACCGGCGGGACCACGTATTTGCCCGGAGTCACCGCACGCGCAAGATAACAGAAGACCGACTGTTCTGAAACCGGCCGGGTGAAGAGCAGAATGCGATCATCCCGGATGTCCCTGCGTGCGCACCAATCGAACTTGTCCTTGACCCAGGGCAGCGATTGCGCGGTATCCAGATTCGGGTTTTCGATTTCCAGGCCGGCAGGCAGCAGGTCCTCGATGGCGATGTTCTCATAGCTGTGACCGTTCGGATTGAGCGTGATCCTGGCAACCACCAGATCGTTTTGTTTGATCTGCTTGATATCGAGCGGGTTGCCCGCGTCATCGAGCCACTCCCGCACCACGCTCATGCCCTGGTTCTTGGCGGTGAGCTTCTTGTAGTATTCGGCAGAATCGATGGGCACGCCTTCGGCTTGGAATGAATAGAAGAGGTTGCCCGGCCCCTGGTTGGTTAGGGTGACAACGCCCGTGTTCTCGCGGGCAATCTCCCATTTGCGGTCCTTAGATTGATCAAACGACTCCGTGGTGCCGTTGGGCAGGGTGATCATCCCCTTGAACTCGATGGAATCCCGTTTGATCCGCTGCGCGTATTTACCCAGCGCCATGAGTGCCATCGCGTTGTCCTGGGTGGTGCCCCAGTAGCCGTTGATTTTCGCCTTGCTCAGGAATTGAACGAGCTTGATGACGGCGTCGTTGTTAGGATCAATGTCGAGCCAGGCCGACAGCAGCAGCGCCGCATTCCGGTTGGAGCTGTTGAAGCAACCGCCCTGGTCACGCCCGCCCGCGCCCGGCAAGCCGAGTTCCTTGAGCATGGGCAGCGCGCGCTTGGGCTCGCCCTGGACAAGGAGAGCAGAAGCGTTCATCAGCCTGGCGTAGTAGGACAGCTTGTCCGTCATCTCCAACATCCTGGCCTGCCATGCGTGTTCCGGTTCACCGGCGATGGCCAGGACATAACAGGCGTAGGCCCGCTCGTCGTAGCTGCGGATGGGGATGCGGGTTGCGGATGCCTCCGTATCCAACCCCGCGCGCAACGCCTTCAACGCCCTATCCAGCGACCCTTGTGGTATCTCGTAACCGGCCTTCTTTGCCTCGATGAGAAAATGGGTCGCATAGCTCGTTCCCCACGGGCACGAATCATTGGAGCCGGGCCAGTAGGAAAATCCACCATTGACCTGTTGCATCGAGAGAATCCGCCACACCCCGGACATCACATAGTCCCTGACATGATCGCGGCCCATGTTCTTGTCAAAAGTGCGGTTGGCCAGATCCGGCAGATACAGCAAAGGGAACGCCCCGGAAGTGGTCTGCTCGATGCAGCCGTACGGATAACGCATCAGGTATTGCAGCCCATGGCCCAGTTCGAGCGTCGGTTCCTTGGATACCTGCACGTGGCGCAGCACGGACTCCGGCAGCCAATTGGCGGGCGCGCGGATCTCGACGCTCTTGCCCGCCGCCAGCGATCCGGAATCCGCGATGACCTCCGCGGAAACAGGCGGACGCACCGCGATTTCAATCGTGTCGGAGAATCTAACCGACTCGGCCTCGCAACTCACGGTGCACAAGGCCTTGCCCGGCAGCTTGCCCGCGACCATCGGAATCGCGACGGAGGCCGAGGCGCCCTTCTTGATCTCGATGAATTGCTCGCTGAGTTTGGTGGAAAGCGGTCCGCCGCAGGTGATCTGGAGCTTGGCGGTGATGTCCTTGCCGAGTTCGTTGAACACCGTGACATCCATCAGGCATTCATCCCCGGGGGCGAGAAAACGCGGCAGCGAGGGCTGCACGATCAGCGGCCGCTTCACCTTGACCACGCCCTGCGCGCTGCCCAATTGCCGCGCGTTGCAGGCGATCGCCATGATGCGCAACTCCCCGGTGAACTCCGGCACATCCATCTCCACCTCGGCCACGCCGTGGGTCACCGCAATCTTCGACGCCCACAGCGATACCGGCTTGAAGCGCGTCGCCTTGATAGGATTCAAACGCTTGGTCAGGCGCTCCGCCGCATCGGCATCATCCGAGCCATCACCGCCCGGGTGCGAGTTCTTCGTTAGAACTGACGCGTCAAACACCTCCATCAATTCGGCATACACATCGTGGGAGTCCACGCCCAGTCGCCGCAGTTCATACAACCAGCTGAGGGGAGACGGGGTCTTGAATGAAGTGAGCATGCAGATCGCCTCATCCACGGCTACCAGAGTCACTTCGCCATCGACCGGTTGGCCTGCGTCGTCCTTGAGCAGGACCCGCGTCTTGAGTTTGCTTTGCGGCAGGATCGTCTGGGGCGTTTCCAATGCGACATGAATCCGGTGGTTGCGCGGCGAAACCTTGAGCGGCAGCGATCCGAACGCGCGATGACCCTTCCATGCGGATTCCGCCACCGCCGGACGGATGACTGATACCGTGCAATGAACATTGGGCGCATAGCCATCCTTGACCTCCACATCAACCTCCGCGGTGTTCTTCTCCAGGAAAATCACCCGGCTCTGCAATATTTTGTTAGATTCAATTGTCAGCAGCGCGGTGCCGGAAAACGGCGCTTGGATGGTCAGCTTGGCCGTGTCGCCTATCAGGTATTCCGGCTTGTCCAGCTTGAGGGTGAGGCTGTCCGGCCGGTCCCGTTGGGTCGTGGTCCACGATTGCTCGTAGGCGGAGGCATAGAAGACAAACGAGGTGGTCGATCCGGATTGGGGATCGGTGAACGATAGCTCGTGCTGACCATAACCGGTGGGAACGAACGCATACTCCGCGGTGCCCGACGACAGATCCAGCTTCTCTTCCTTGAGGAGGGTGACCACCTTGTGGCCCTCATAGTTGTACCCACCTCCCGGGGTTCGCTTGTAGCTGTAGTTCCAGTCGATGTGTGAGAGTTTAACGGTGAGCGGCTTCTCCGGCTTGAACGCCTCGCCGTCCGGTCGCACGGTGATGACGGACAGCTTGTGGTTGTCACCGCTCTTGAGCCAGGAACCGGCGTTGGGCCGTTTCATGCCGATATAGAACGGATAGGGATCGATGACGGTGGCTTTCGTGGCGGTGATGGCCCGTCCGCCCTGCTCGAACACCGATGCCTGCACCAGCGCCTGTATCGGTCCGGGCGCATGGGTTGGAATGTCGCTCGCAATTTCCGCCGTCGCTTTTCCGTCCTGGTCGAGCACCAGGTTATCGATGTCCCGAGGCTTCATGGCGAATGGCTTGTCCTCCCGCGCGCCCCAATTCCTAACGACCTCGGCGCCGAATTGATAGTCGCGCCATTGCTTGGGCGCGAATGCAACGGGGGTGTAGATGCACTTGATGTTTGCCTTGAGCCCGGCGGCCGGGGCACCGAAGAGGTGCTCCGCGAAGATGCCCACCTTGATCTCTTCGTCCGCTTTGACCCGCTCCTGTTCGGTCGTCACCGACACCCGGATTTGCGGTGGAACAAAGTCTTCCAACAAAAATGTCGTGGTTCCCATGTCCTCTTTCGCCTGGGGCACCCGCAGCCGGAGCGTATAGCGTCCCGTGGGCAGATAGTCAGGCATGACCGTATCGATCTCGGCGGCTCCGAAGGCATTGGGCATGGCGGTGAGCTCCTTGAACAGGCGCCCGTCGGGTTTGATGATTTGGAATACCACGGGAAATGCCGCGGGCGCGGCGAAGTCCGCGTTTCTAACCAATGTTCTGGCATGCAGGGTTTCGCCCGGCCGGAAGATCCCGCGATCGGTGAATAGGAATGCCTCGCACCCAACCGACCGGTAATCCCGCGTCGATGCCGGATTGCCGGCTTGCAGATCATTCTCATCGAGCCGCAGATAGGACAGATCATCCGCCAGTTTCGCGGTGATGAGGAACGGGGTTGTGTTCTTCTCATCCTCGTTGCACGGAATGGCCGCCACTCCGTCGGCATTGGTCACCGCCTTGGCGATCAATTGGTTGTTAGATGAATAAGCGGTGACTTCCACGCCGCCCGCCGGCTTCGCATCCTTCAGTGAGCACACCCAGGCGAACACATGGGTCTTGGAACATTTGGCGGAGATCCCCAGATCGGTGACCACCACCAGGCGGCTGTCCGACAGGTGCCGCCGGTAAGAGTTGGGATTCTCCGCATCCAGGCCTCTGATCTGAACCAGATAGGCGCCCTTCGTTTTGGTGAAGTCATGCAGATTGAGGTAATCCGTGGTCTCCGTATTCAACGCTCCAGCAAGTTTCATCTGTTTGGTCGTGACATTGCCGATCACATCCTCGATGTCCCGGCTGTTGCGCCGGTTGTAATATCCATCGTCGTCATCATGCGCGGCGGATTTCCCCGACCCGGTGTCGTCCGTGGCTTCGATGGGGAGGTTGTATGAGGCCTCCTCGGAGTTGCGCCTGGCGAAATACACGAGGTTGCTGGCCATGACCGGGGCTACCGAGACCTTGCATGAGGACATATTCTGAAAGGTGATAGGAACCAGCAGGGTGCCGGCCGGCGACAGGTAACCGCCCGCTCCCGCGAATCCCAGGGACGCCGCCGCACGGGTGATCGTCACCGCGTTGGATGATTCATTGACGAGCACAAACCCTTTCTCCGAGGCCAATCCCGCCTTCACCTTAACCTGATAGTCCCGGTGCGCAACAAACGGGCCGAACAGCCGCAGGGTATTCTCCTGGCCGGATTCCCGTTGCACGGTGAACTTCACCGGAGGATTGATTTCAATGAACGCGGCGGCGCTTTTCACATCCACGCTTTCTGAAAAGTGCAGGCGGATGGATGGGGTTTTTTCCTCGCCGTTGCTTTGCTCAACGGAGTTGACTCGCAGCACCGTGGAAATCACCGCAGGGACCTCGACTTTCTCGGTGATCCCGCGCGTCCATTTCGCCGGCCGGAATCCCGGTTCAAGCTCGAAGTAGATCCTGCAGGTCGGAGCCGCTGCAACATTCACCAACTTGTTGACCGGGTTGTAGTTATTGATTGCACATTCGAATGGCAGGTAGTCCTTGGTTCCTGCGGGACTATAACAAAAAACTTTGAGGTGCTTGATCAAAGAAGCCGAATCCGGTGGCATGGAAAAGCCCACGGAAAACCTGAAGCCGCGCCCGCCGCCCATCTGGTTCGCCTCCCGGATCGTCATCGCCGGGGTGGAAAACGTCCAGAAGCGCACGCCGGAATACTTGGTTCCAACGACGTTGACGAGGTCACTGACCAGACGCGCCTCATAGAATTGATTGAGAGCCCATTCCAGGTTCGGCTTGAAGACCAGTTCGTTAGGTGAGGACCAGAAGAAACTTCCGTCCAGGTTCGGGGATAACCTGATAGGCGCCTCCTTGAGGGTTTGCCCGACGATTTCCCCTGCGGCCACGGGGCAGGGAAACTTCCAGCGCAACTCCTGATTGCCCGCTTCGAGGACCGTCTGGCGGCCGGATAGGAACGCCACCGATTCAAATGGCTCCAGCGGGTGCCCTGGCGCGGCTTGCCCGTTGCCGCCGGCCGAGTCCGGTGCCTGGGCGAGCACCACGCTGCGCGTCGTGGTGAAGGGAAGCACGGCACCCTTACGGGATGTCAAGCCGCTCTTCACCTTGATTTCATAGGCGGTGCCGGCCACGAAATCCCCGGTGATACGCAACTTTTCAGGACGCTCCGGCGTTCTTGCCAGGGCCACATCGAGCTTCGGAGTGAGCTCGATGAATTGCGTTAGATCACCCTCGTCGGGAGCCTCGGAAAACACCAGCGCGACCGACGGTTTCTCCCCGGACCGCTGGTCGAATGAAGCCGCGGCCAGCGACAGCAATTGGGAGTTCTGCAGTTTGCGTTCGATCTTGCCGCGGGTGCCTTCGGGCCACTTCAGCGGCAGGAGCTTGGCATCGATCTCGCAGACAAACGAAATTGCCGGGACGATGAGCGTTTGAATCGCGGCGGAGGTGCCGTCCGCGGCGGACTGGACCGTCAATTGCAATGGGAGTTTCTCGCCGTTGGAATTCAGATAGAAGAGCTTGAGTTTTTCTAACAACGATTCCGGCTTGACCGGCATCGAAAAGGTCATGTTGAACAGAAACGCCCCGCGCATGGGTGACTGGGTGAATTTCTCCACTTCAAAGCCGGCCGTGCTGAATCTCCAAAAACGGTTGCCTTCATAGGTCTCACCGGTTAGAGCCTTGAGCCCGGGAGGCAATTCCGCAGTGAACGATTGGTCAAGCTGCCACGGACTCCGGGGCTTGAAGACCAGTTGTTTGGGGGATTTCCAGACAAACTCACCCGCAACCTCCGGGCTGATCTTCACTGGTGCATCCACCAACGACTTGTCGACAGCGGGTGCCGCCACCACATCCGCGCTGAACAGCCAGGACAACTCCTGATCGCTTTGTTGCAGCACCGGATTGCGATTCTCCAAAAAGGCGACGCTGCGGAAGCTGCCTTCCGCCGGTGCAACCGCTTTGGCTGCAGCGGTTGCCGTGGGAGCGGCGGGCTGGGCCGACTCCGGGTAGCGGACGCCCGACTTGACGCCGGAGGCCACATGCGGGACCACCACCTGAGCGGTTCCGGCGGACAGGTCACCGTTGCCAGCGCCCGTTTTCCGCTCGATCTGGATGATCTTCCAAACCCCGATAGAGTTGATCAACAGGAACGCCAAGGCAACATACAGCCATGGGTTTCCGGCCCGAGCGCCTCGCCCATGCGCTGCCGATGCGCCGGCCAAGACCGGTTCTTCCGCATAGCTGGCAGGATCATCCATGGCCGCCAGAATGGATTCCACCGCTGCCGTGGTGACCGGCTGCCCGCCCCGGGTGAGCGCCTCGTTGATATGATCCCGCAACCCTTCCAGGATTTCGTTTTGGACCGATTCCTCCTTGTCGCTCAGATGGGCCCGAACGGCTTGGAGGTGCTTGTCAATCCTTGCTTTGACGTCAGTGGGTATGCTCATGGTCCGGGTCCTTCCTTGGTGTTGATTTGAGTTGGGATATCGCGAGTTCTATCTTTTTCAGGTGATGATTCATTTCGGCTAGCCGCACCTTGCCGATCGCTGTGAGCGAAAAATAGCGCCGCGTCGGCCCCTGCCCAGACGGCTCGTCCCGCACTTTGAGAAACTTCTCCTGCCGCAGCCGCGCCAAAATCGGATAGACCGTGGATTCCGACACCGCAAACTCCGCGATCCGGCCCAGCGCCGCCACAATCTCATAACCGTAGCTCTCGCCCCGGGACAGCACCGTGAGCACACAATACTCCAGCAGGCCTTTCCTGTGTTGAGTGATCCAAGCGTCAATCATTGGCTACTCCGCGTTACAGAGTAGCATCGCACCATTTTGCCGGGTTGGTCAAATCCTATTTTCAAAATCCGGAATTATTTTCGGCGGTGCCTACCCGCGGATCTCTTGCCGCGGATCTCTTGCCGCGGATCTCTTGCCGCTTGACATGGCCGCTTGTGCGGCGCATTCCCTTTTCCATGCAGGCTCCTTCTCCGGCCTGTTCATTGTCGTTTATCGTTTGCAGGCGGAGGCCGAGTGGGAGAAGGCGGCACGTGGCGGTCTGCCAAAGGCAACGGACCATCGTCTCGTCCTCAGCCCACCGCCCGAAAATCGGTGGGTATTTGGCGAATTCCCATCATATAGCCAAATTTATCTGGGGCCAGAATTCCCTTCCCAACCGGCACCGGACCTGCCATTTCTTAACGAGTTGGTCAGCCCTTCGGGTTTCTGTCAGATTAACGGAAAAGTGAACGGCCAAAAAAGACCACCGAGAAACCCTAACATAACAGCAATGAAAACCACCCGAATTTCATCCCACCTCACCGGCATCGCAGCCACCCTGCGACGTGTCGCGTGTGTTGCCTCCCTTGCTCTTGGCACGGGCGAACTCGCCCCCACCGCCCGCGCTTCCTTATTGGTCAGTGAGCCGTTTGCCTACACTGCGGGCTCGAACCTGTCCGGAGCCACCGGCGGGACCGGCTTTGATTCGGGCAGTTCGTGGAGCACATTTATTGTATCGGCGAATAGCACTGGGTTTTTCCAGATTCAGCCGGCGGGTGTCGTTTCAGGGGTGATTCTCAACGACGGGGTGACCCCCAACCCGTTCACCGCCACCTATGCCAACCTGCCCAGCAGCGGCAATTACGCGGGGATGAATAACGGGGGCGCCGGGTCCACGGAGTATGCCGCCGGAGTCGCGGATCATCTCTACATGTGGCGCAAGCTGCATCCCACCGTGACTGCCACGTTTGCAGACGGCAATACCACCTGGTTGAGCTTTTCCTCGGGATGGGGTTACAACGGAGCCACACGGGCACCGTCATTTGCCATTGGTGCGGGGATTATGACGGGTCCCTTCCGCGGGGACAACACCACACCTGGAACTGGCAACACCAGCAGCGAGGCCATCGTGGTGGGCGGCATCACCTCGTCACCGGATGGCAATGTCAGCGCGACAGTCGACGGTGTTGCGACGACCTTTGGCGGCACGGCCTTTTACCGAGCCCAGTATTTCAGCACCTCGGGAGCGCGCTCTTATCAGACGGGTCCCACCGGCACGGTCGGCGGCGCGGCCCTCTCATCCACAATTGGCTCCGGCCCACTCGCCGGTGATAACGGACGGTGGGTTATGGGCGGCAAAAGCACATCCACCTATGCCATTCCCTACGGATACAGCGATGCAAATTGTCCGGCAACCACCAAGCCAATGGGAGACAACCCATCGCACGTCAACATCACGGTCGCCAAAATCGAGTGGGGCGCAGGGACTGGCGGCACCGACAAGATTTCCTTTTATGTTTACCACGACAAGGATGCGCTGACTGAGGCTTCATTCAATGCAGGCGCCAAGACCTGGGAGACGCCGAGCGTCTCGGCCAAGTCCACCTTCAACTACCTCTCGGTCGGGGGCGGTCGTTACTTCATCGATGAAATCCGCGTCGCCACAACCTTCGCCGAAGCAACCGGCTCCACGGCCTATGCCGAAGCCATCAAGGCCCTCAACCCCATCGGGTATTGGAAACTGAATGAAACGATAGCGGCCTATAGTGACCCTGCGGCGGATGCCATGAGCAGCAACAACGGAGGATATGCAAATTTCTCAGGCAGAACGCCGGTTACCGGTGCCTTGGTGGGCAGTGCCGACCAGGCCCAAAACTTTCCCAATACGAGCGAGCAGCAAGTGGTCATCCCTTGGTCCGCCACCTTGAATCCGGCCACGCCGGAAACAAGTGCCTTTACGGTCGAGGCTTGGGTGAAATCGGCAAACA
>Ga0194047_10002679_pt1 | contig 10104 bp, 13 predicted proteins | sample JunL225m_MetaG_2_FD_160070 | JGI IMG/M metagenome (GOLD analysis project Ga0194047, IMG submission 160070) | Anoxic zone freshwater microbial communities from boreal shield lake in IISD Experimental Lakes Area, Ontario, Canada - Jun2016-L221-5m | ecosystem: Environmental > Aquatic > Freshwater...
CGTCAAAGGCTCCAAGACGAATGCCAGCATGTGGCCGGAAATGACGGCGGGTTGATGGCCGCCAACACTCCTTCCCGATCATCCGTCAATCTGTGCGGGGGTAGCAAAGGCAATAAGGTATTTGTCAGAGAAAGAGGTACCATAGTTTTCATATAAGACAACAACACTCAAATTTATACAAATGGAGATGTGAATGAAAAATATGATCTTAGCTTTAATTACATTCTTGATAGCAACAACTTCATTTGCCGCCGAATATAAAAGAGTTTACGAAGATGATAATGGTGAATATTACATTATAGAAGGAAATGTAAAGAAAATCGATAACACATACACTATAACGACTCATAAAGAATTATTAGCTAAGTATGACGAGCTGATAACTACTTATGATGGTACGTACATAATAAACTGTACCAATAATACTTATGAAGTAGATGCTATCAAAAATACCAATGGTTATTTAATTGATCATATTACAAGTGATGGTAAAGCCATCAATATTGTAGATGGAAATTTGCTTATACTAGTCGAAATGTTTTGTGAAGGCAAAGTAATTACTGAATACAATGGTGGTAATTTGAATCAGCAGCAAAATTATTCAATAGATAAGACTGTTAACAGCAGTGGCTTAATTAACTATTATTCAGGGTAGTAATCTAACTCTATAAACTAGTTCATTTATCAATATAACAAAGTGATATTATATACATAACATCAAAATATAAAGGATATAATAAATGATAAAAATGATTTTTGCTTTAATTTTTGTTTTGACAGCGGTTTCTTCATATGCAGCAGATAGACCTAAAGTTGGCGATAATATTAAGAATGTATATACAAAAATAGCTGTAGATAGAGAAAAGGATTTAAGATTGTATATAAAAGGATCATCAATAAAAAAGGTAAAAGATAATTATACCGTAAATATAATAATAGAAAGTGATTACGGTGACTCAGTAACAGGTATTGTAGGTAAGATGAAGATTAATTGCGATACTGTTAGCTATTATTCTTATACTGAGGGCTCTAATAGAGAACATCAATTTCCTAAAGTTATAAGAGTTAAACGGATAGGAACTTACAATTATGATGGTATGCATCGATATTTGAATGGTCATGAGATGGGTTATTATGGAGATAAAGATTGTGCATTTAATCCTGATGATTATATGTACAAGTTAAAAGAGATAGTTTGTGAAAATCAACCTATTGTGGAGATAAAATGACATATGGCACACAAACAGTATTCATAAGCAGTAAAATACTCTAAATGATGAATCTGAATAGCAAATATTATGATTAATGCACATGTCAGATAAAGCTGTTTACATGCCGGAGTCATAACAGAAATGGAGAAAAAATGAAAAAAACTGCCTTTACATTGATTTCCATATTGATTGTTGCAACCACTGTATATGCTGATGAGAATATAGAGCGGACAGAAAAGAAAAGACCTAAAAAGTCTGCATCTTCAAAAATCGATCCAAATCCTTCTAATAGTCGAGAGCTTAAAAAAGGTTATACAAAAGTTTTTGAAAGTGAAAATGATGGAGATTTATTTGTCAAAGAATCTTCAATAAAGCAAGTTGGGGAAGGCATTTACACTATAGATACAATCAGAGAGACCTGGTATAGAAATTTTTTAACAAGGTATATAGGGGCATATAAAATTAACTGTAATACTGTTCATCGTGAGGAAGGTTATTTCTCCAGAAAAATAACTGAGCATGTTGGTTCATATAGTAATGAAGATGTCATAAAATATATAAATGGACACGAAATGGGGAAATATGGTGCTGGGGACTATACCATTGTAAAAGGATATTACCCGTATAAATTAAAGGAAATAGTGTGTGATAACAGTGGGGTGACTGAGATAAAGTAATATATGTATCAGCATGTTGTAAATCACGAAAGAGGAGGTGCAGCATGGGCTTTGTATTATGCATGATATTAGCCATCTCCGGTGCTCTGATCGGAGGTATTGCGGGTGCTTTGTCTGCAGGATATCTGGTTATATTCAAATCATTAGCACATATTGCTTCTATGACAGCACTGGCTGACTGGACGAAGTTTTTTGAAGGGTTCATCATTTTACTCTTTACAAAAACCACTATCATTGCTGGTGCTGTAACGGGAGGTTTTTTTGGCTCAATTCCAGGGCTGATTGGTTTAGCAAAATGTGGTGAAGAAGATTGAGAGGGTGCTGAAAGATATTGATATATTTCTGGCTAAGATTTTCAATTAAAGGCATACGATGAACACGATATATTGGACTCACAAGCATTTCACAGGCAAAGAATTTGAAACACATGAACATTATGGCAGGCATTGTGTCGTTGCCCTGGCCCAATTGAGAGCCCCAGACCTGTACGGCTGTTTTACAAAAGACGATAATTACATTCATATGGATTTTGCCACTAAAGAAGAAGCAGTGCAGTTTATTACCCAAACCTGCAAGCCTTATTACTATAGTTTCTTCGGTGCCTGTTATGATCTGCAATACCTCGATAACAACTCTGATGAGTGGTATGACATTCATGCCAAATGGCGTAAATCATCAACAGCTATAAATGAACTCATAGAATACATTGCTCTGCCTTGGTATAAGAAAATCCCGCGTGTACTTATGAATTTTGGTTCCCCTGTCTCAAAAAATAATCGGCTGTCTGCTCCTCTGGTATTTACTCGTTATAATTGAATAAATAACCCATCTCTGTTGAAAATATTCCGTCTAATTAATCCTGTGTGTCTGAAAATGCCACAACCATAGTGTACCGTCATAACAACTGAAGCGGTTTCACAAATTTGTATAAAGGAGATCCAAAATGCTAAGACTCGTTGCTATAATTCTTGTTGCCAGCATGCTGTCCGGTTGTTTCGTTGCCATTGCACCTGCCAGATCAAAAAGCTGCTCACCTGTGTTTTTTGTCAAAATCAATCCTAACCATCTATAATATAATCATCTATGAGGTTCCATAATGGGCAAAAGAATAGAGTCAATAAAAGGCAATCCATCTACAGTAAATGATCCTGAATCAGGCTACAGCACCATGTCAGGCTTTATCTCTTCAGGAAACATTGCTGAAGCACAATCCTTCTACAGTGATGAACTGACTGAAGAAGAGGAACAGGGAGCGAATCAAGCCTTGGCTGAATATCTTCTCTCCGATTATGACAGGGGCGTAAAATTTGTTTCTGCCATGCTTGCCAAGACAGTACGGTCAGAATGTCATTATCAGGCTCTTTACGAATCAGATCCTGGAGACGGCGAGTTATCCCTTGATGTTTGCGGCAATGAGCTGGTTAATCTGACTGCTCAGATCGTCTTTGAACTCGACAAGAACCTTGAGCAGAAAGATGCTCATAAGGAGCTTCGTATATCGATCCTGAAGAAGGTAGAAGCAGTTTTAGATGGTTTCATTGATGAAGATAGTCCGAACCGTGCTCTTTTGTCAGTATATGCATCATGTGTTGAGCGAATTGAAAAACTTGCCAGGGTGGTTTATGTAACTCCAGGAACTTTTCAAAAATATCCTGTCTGCCTGAAGAAGTGTGTTCGTGCTGGTCGATTACTGGTGAAGATTGATCCTGAATGTGAGCGTTACCGTAAAGCTCTTGCCAGTTATCTGGATTTACAGGGTGACAGGAGGGTAGGCAAATCTGCTCGTGAATTTTATCTGGAAGCTTTAGAGCAGTTGCAGATAGTGGAGTCGGCAGGAGTTGCCAGTACAGAGCTTCAATATGACCTCTCAGCTTGTTATGAAAGCCTTGGTAGTACGTATGACAGCAGTGATCCGATAAAAGCCCGTGAGTGGTATCTGAGATGCCTTGAGACACGATTGCTTATGATAGGCGAAGACCGGAACAACTATAGGGACTGGTTGTTCGTCTCTCCTATCCGAAAAATACTGGCACTCAAAGGCAATAGTGATATTGCCTTTTATGAGAGGTTACTGGCGATTGCTGACAAAGCAGGATACTGTGCTCCGGAAGATATCGATCTCCAGCTCCTTATAAATATGATTGTCAATGAACTGCTTAAATCCACCGGATTTGAAAAGAGTGAGTCGTCTCGCCTCTGGTATGAAATGGAAGCAAAAGCCCTGGAACGAGTTGTAGCTAAAGAACAGGACATTCCACGTTATTTTTGGTGGCTGTCCGACTCTTACCGGGGATTGGCGGAATATTACACTGAAACAGCTCCGGAACAGTCATTAGACTTCTACTACAAGTGTCTTGACAACAGAGAGCAAGTGATCAAGATGGATGGAGAGAGGCTCTGTTATTCTTGCGGAATGAGAGCAATGCTGCTGAATATCAATAACCTCGTCGAAAATCACGCTCCTGAATCCAAAGCAGTATGGTACAAACGCTGGCTTTCTATCGTAAAATCATGCCGATCACTATGTGACAATCAACAACTCTTTGAGCATAAGATGGATATGCAGGATTTGAATGACAAATTATCGAAACTAAAGAAATGAGGCAGGCGATGAGTGTTAAATCAGAAGATCCGGTGTTCTATCATGCCCGCAAACCGCCGACTGTTCTTTTTGCCCATGGCAAAGAGAGTGGGCCTTGGGGAGAGAAGATCGTTGCTTTGGCTGAAGTCGCCAGAAAACATGGTTATGAGTCTGAAAGTCCAGACTTTATGGGGATAGATGATCCAGAAGCGAGGGTAAAGCTTCTACTGAAAGCCGCCTTTGCCAAGCAAAGTCCGTTTATCCTTGTTGGTTCCAGCATGGGTGGATATGTTGCTTTACGTGCTTCTGCAATGCTTCAGACTGTAGGACTTTTTCTTATGGCACCTGCAATCGGGATTCCCGGATACCAGGAACCTCATCCTGTGCCTGCCTGTAATAAGATGACTATAATTCATGCCTGGAAGGATGAGCTTATTCCTGCCAAAAACGTGATTGAATACGCAGAAAACTATCAGGCTGAGTTGCATCTGCTCAATTCCGATCATCGTTTAAGCGGTCAGATACCCTTATTGGTGAAATTATTCGATAGTTTTATTGGTAGGTGAAAATAGTGCCGAGACAATTTGTAATAGCTGATATCCACGGTTGCTGCCGTACCTTCAGGCACCTTGTTTTCGACCGTATCAAGTTGACCAGAGAGGATTCACTTGTACTGCTTGGAGACTACATAGATCGAGGTCCAGACAGCAAAGGTGTTCTTGATACTATAATCGAATTACAGCTGACTGGATATGAAGTACATCCGATCCTTGGCAACCATGAGCAATTGCTTCTGCAGTCAACCGATCCTCATAAATTGGCGATTTGGCTTGATAACGGTGGTATAGAAACATTGGCAAGTTACGATGTTAAACACCCCTTTGATTTACCAGATGATCACGTTGAGTTTATGCAAAATCTGCCAGAGTGCCATGTGAGTGATACCCATGTTTTTGTCCATGCCGGATTGAATTTCTGCCTTGTTGACCCGCTAATTATGACGAGCCAAGACTTTAAACTGTGGAATCGTCAGAAACAAAAAGTAACTCCTGCCACGATTGGGAATAGAAAACTGGTGACCGGACATACAGTTCACTATCTGGATGCAATCGACAAAAGCCTAAAAAGTGTACATATCCGGTTGGACAATGGTTGTTATATGGGAGATCAGTATTCTGGTAAAGGCAATCTGGTTGCTTTTGAGTTGACTACAGGAGAATTAACTGTCCAGGAAAACATAGAATGAAGCTACTCTCACAATCCGGTTGTCTTTAATGGTTCTTCCTACTATCATGCTTGCATTACAATAGTCTGGAGGCATTCTAGTGGCGCTTTTCTACCCACCTATCGATTTTACCCAACCAGTTGATATTGAAAAGGCAGGAGATTATGCCGAGCGCAAGGTGCTGGAATCTCTGGAGGTACTCGACGACTCCTGGCACATCTTTCACGCTACTGATTGGCGCAGTTTCGATAAATACAAAGAACTTAGAGTTGGAGAAGTTGATCTGGTAATATTTCACCCCCACCTCGGCCTGTTGTTTGTCGAGATCAAGGGTGGCGGCATAAAGCTTGAGTCTGGCAAATGGTATTATCAGGACGCCTTATCCGGAGTGCTCAAAGCGCCGATGAAGATGTCTCCGATTGGGCAGGCTAATCGAAGTCATCGTTATTTTGTAGAACGTTTTCAAAAAACGATCCTTAATCAGAGAATCCTCAACAATACGGCAATCACCTATACCGCCTGGTTTCCTGACATTGAGTGGAGTGCCCCATTGCCGCCAGATGTCCCTAATGCTTCTTTTCTGCTCGATTTGCGCCATCTGAATGATCCAGAGAAGGCAATACGAACCATCCTGACTCAAGTATGCCCTAACTCTGAAAAATGGTCACAGCAGGAAATCAATACTCTCATTCAGGTAATCGCCCCTGAAGTCAACCTTATGCCACCACTGGGCGTTACTCTTGGCAATATTCGTGAAAAACTGTTCCGCATGACTGACAACCAGATCGAAGCCCTAAGGGCATTACGCAACACGAATCGTCTCCTTGTTGAAGGCTGCGCTGGATCTGGCAAAACCCTCCTTGCGGTACGATTGGCGCATGATCATCTGTTGATGGGAAAGAAAGTGCTGCTTACCTGCTACAACAAGAATCTGGCGGCTTATCTTCTTGGCGAATTTGAAGGGTGCGAGAATATCGACGTAATCAACTTCCATGAGCTGGTACGGAAAAGATGCGAACAGTTCGGAATTCCTTATGATGTGCCGAAAGAAGCAGTAGCACTTCCTGATTTTTTCCGTAACACCTGCCCTGATCTGCTTGAGCAGAGCCTGAATCTTGATAATGCCAGATACGACAGCATCATTGTTGATGAAGCTTTCGATTTTCTTGATACCTGGTGGATTGCGCTTGAAGGACTTGGAGCAGACGATTGTGCTCTGTATGCTTTTTACGACACCAATCAAGGGGTTTTCAACAGCAAGGAAGGCTGGTCACCGCCATTCAAAGGAGTTTCAATACCTTTGGAAACCAACCTGCGCAACACTCGCCCGATTGGTGAATTTGCCGCAAAGCTTGGGCAGATGGCTGATACTTCAAGTTATGCCGAGAATAAAGGGCCATTACCTGAAGTTATCGTCTATTCGACACCTGCTGAGATGGTTAAGCAGGTACTCAAAATCATCAGTGAACTTGTCGGTGTCAAGGGGAGAGTTAAAGCAGATGATATAGTGATACTGGCTCCTTATAAGCATACCAGCAGCCATGTAGGACTTGCCACAATCGTTGAGGATAATCCCAAGCAATTTACCACCGTGATGTCATCTGCCCCTGCTGGCAGAATCCGTGTTGGCACTATCCAGACTTTCAAGGGTCTTGAGGCTGATGTAGTCATTCTCTGTGGTGTGGATGGTCAGATGCCTGCCTGTAAGCCTGCCAATCTTTATGTTGGAGCGAGCAGAGCACGATCAATGCTTTATCTGCTCCATCATAAGGATTTCAGTATATGATTCTGTAATTTACTCTATCCCATGATCCCTATTGGCAAATCATTACAAGCTATATATCAGATAATTCTTGTCAAAAACCCCATTCTTATACTATGTTTTATTAAAACGACGTATAAGGAAAGTACATGCACACCATAGACCTCCAAACAAGAACTCTATACGCTGAATTACTGGAGCAGATGCAGTTACTGGATGCATCACGAACCATAAACAGCCTCAAGGGATCATTTACGTTCAAAAAAATCAGCGATGAGGATTACGTATACTTCCAGCATTACACTCCCGGCGGAAAACTGACCCAGGTTTATCTAGGAAAGCGAGACAGCAAAACAAAGCAATTGATTCAGGAACACGCCAATGGCAAAGCAGACCTTGAGGAAATGCGTGAGAGCATAAGACGACTTGGCATGCAGGTTTCTGCAGGTATTAAAATCCCACAAGACAAGGGAATGGCTCGTGTCATCCGTTCTCTCGCTGATGCCGGTGTATTCAGAAACAGTGGGGTGTTGGTTGGAACTCATGCTTTCCAGGCAATAGGTATAATGCTAGGTGTCGGTTGGAGCGCAGATACAATGGCTACCAGTGATGTTGATGTTGCGGCTGAAAAAAATGTCTCTGTAGCCATACCGCAGGATGATTCCGACATTCCTGCAACACTGGAAAGCCTGCAAATGGGGTTTTTCCCTGTTCCAAGATTGAGCCACAAGGAGCCTTCTACAACTTTCGCTATACGCAAAAACAGAATGAGACTTGATATCCTTACCCCAACAAGAAAATCAATAGAATCACCGGTATTCATAAAGCGTTTCAACTGTGCCGCTCAACCTCTTCGTTATCTTGATTATCTTATCGAATCATTTGTACCAGCAGTTTTGCCAGACACCGAACCTGTACTGGTAAACGTTCCACAACCTGCCAGATATCCACTGCACAAGCTCATTGTCTCCCAGGTACGAGATTTATCAAGTGATGCAAAACGGTCAAAGGACTTATACCAGGCGTTTCAGATGATTTCTTTTTTACAGGAAGAGCGCCCTGCTGACCTCAAACTTGCCTGGGATGATCTTCTTAACCGTGGCTCTTCATGGAAAAAGCTTGCTGGAAAAGGACTTACAGAAATGGAACGACATTACGGCAAGACAGCACTGGCTTTTTCGTAAGTGCAAAATCATGCCGCTGCTTTGACTACAATATCCAGACAACTTTCCTGAAGCCTTTTATTGTTAATGGCACGATAAGAATCAACCAGAAGCTGTTCCGCGACTCCCATTGGCAGAAAATCCTCTCCATCTACAAACAAAGCCTGAACAGGCACAAACAGAGCTGATGCCACTTTCTGGAGTTTATCTGTGTTCATCTTGTTTTGACCGCTTTCATATTTCTGCAATTGAAAAACTGAAACCCCAACCATTTCTGCAAGTCGTTCCTGGCTGATACCTGCCTGCTGTCTGAGCGATTTAAGCCTGAATCCAATTTCCTTACTGGTAAGAATCTTTGTCATGTCTCTGTCCCCGTTTAGGGCAGAGCATACCTTGCAGTGGATTCAATAATGAACATACCTAGAATTGCTGATGGTCACCAATCATAAATTGCTGAAAAATAATTTATGTGGTAGTGTAATCGCCTAGTTGAATCAGCTAATGTCTTTCATATGAGGCGATTTATGGGAAAACCCACCACCTTTAAAAACATGCAGATTAACGAAATAACTTCTTTAGCGAGTAAGTTAACAAAAGAAGGCGATTATGCTGAAGCTGAGAATCTCTTTGAGCTTGCAATGAAAAGGCATGAGAAAGAATCACCTGACTCACTTGAATTAGCAAACACTCTGGCTAACTACATTGGTCTGTTATTGAAAATTGGAAGTGATGATAGAGCAATAAAATTGCGTCATGAATTATTAAGATTACGGGAAAGAATTTTAGGGGCTGAGCATCCAGATACAGCTAAAAGTATCAAAAATCTCGCAGATTCTTATTTTTATAAAAAAAACGACTGTGAATCCGCTGAACCACTTTACCGTAGGCTGTTGGCAATCAGAGAAAAAGTATTGGGACTGGAGCATCCTGATACCGCAGAAATCATTAACGCAATGGCCGATCTCATGTTTGCGAAAGGCGCTTACGATTCGGCTGAACAATTCTATCGTCAAGCCCTTGCAATTAGAGAAAAAGTTTTGGGTCCAGAACACCTGGATACAGCAAACACCATCGCAGGACTCTCACATATATTAAGTAATGTGAGAGAGGACTATACCTCTGCGGAATCGCTTACTAGAAGGGTATTAGCAATAAGAGAAAAAGTTTTAGGGATTGAGCATCCTCTAACAGCAAAAACAAAAAACGCTTTGGATATTTTGCTCAAAATTAAGCGCCGTTGCAACAGACAAAAAGCAATTCATCACCAGCATGGGTTCCACTAATACCCATGATCCACTTCCTCCTAACCCCAGATAAATCTGCATCTCTCGCACTCAAACGCCTTGTGGCGCAGCAAAGCGCACGCATGGATGTTGTCGTCGGAACCTGGCCGGAACTTTTGATGCTGGTAAAAAACAGTCATGTGATTCCAATTGATGCCTCTGACTGGAAGGCGCAACTGACTATTGCTATGCGAGAGCAGAC
>Ga0194047_10002680_pt1 | contig 10102 bp, 9 predicted proteins | sample JunL225m_MetaG_2_FD_160070 | JGI IMG/M metagenome (GOLD analysis project Ga0194047, IMG submission 160070) | Anoxic zone freshwater microbial communities from boreal shield lake in IISD Experimental Lakes Area, Ontario, Canada - Jun2016-L221-5m | ecosystem: Environmental > Aquatic > Freshwater >...
TTTTATTATTCGAGAGCTGATGAAGCTGTCAATTATCAAACAACACAAATAATCATAGCAATGAAAAAACTTTTCACTTTCCTTTTTCTTTTAAGCTCAGTCTCTTTCGTAGGCTGCGCAAAAAAAACTGAGGCTCCTGTTGAGGCTCCTGTTGAGGCTCCTGCAGCCGCACCAGCACCTGCCGCACCTGCCGCACCAGCAGCAGAGGCACCAGCACCCGCCGCACCTGCCGCACCAGCAGCAGAGACACCAGCACCAGCAGCGCCTGCAGGAAAATAAGATTCCGGTTTTCCGATTTCTTTTCCTGAAGAGACAGAATGAAATGTTCTGTCTCTTTTTTTTTGCGCAGCAGGGGAATTAAATCATGCATAATAACATGATTTTCAGTCGCCAGCCTTCGTCAATATTTTGCGGGAATATTCGGTCTTTTCTTTATTGGTCAGGTCACCCGACTGATTTATTTGTTTTCTCACATTCGTATTGAGACGATTGCTTGTCCTTGCTTACGTGACATTTATGGCCCGTTAAATTGGGTAAAAAAAAAGAGACCAAAACATGATGGTCTCTTTTTTTGCCCGGTTGAGGAGGCAGGACTCGAACCTGCAAATTGCCTGATCCAGAATCAGGAGCCTTACCAATTTGGCCACTCCTCAATAATCAGTGAAGAATATAAAATTTTTTTTTTCAACTTTTGTTTTTTTGCGTAAAAGTATTCCTTCAGATTAAAAACGTGGCAACTATCGGGGCCAAAAGAAATTCAAGGTCAAACATCGGAAGAGAGACAAGATGTCTTTAAACCGGGTAAGCAGTGGGTCGTGCACCCGAGAGGAGTCGAACCTCTAACCGTCTGATTCGTAGTCAGATACTCTATCCAGTTGAGCTACGGGTGCAATATTTTTTGTAGCGTGTACGGGATTCGAACCCGTGATCTTCGCCTTGAGAGGGCGATGTCCTGGGCCACTAGACGAACACGCCAGGTATTTCAGTATTTCCATGTTTTCACAATCTGTGGGCCCTGTAGGACTTGAACCTACGACCCAGCGATTATGAGTCGCTTGCTCTGACCAACTGAGCTAAGGGCCCTCAATGCTTGGCTTTAAAGGCACTTAATATAACGCTTCGTTGACAATATGCAAAATAATAATCTTCTTTTCTTCAGACAGCTAAAATTCATTGTACTTTTCCCGGCTGATATCAGCCCCAAGGCTGTTCAGTTTTATTTCGATCTTCTCGTATCCCCTGTCAAGGTGATAGACCCTCAGCACCTCAGTCGTCCCTTCAGCGACAAGTCCGGCAAGAACCAGACTTGCTGAAGCTCGAAGATCAGTTGACATAACTTTCGTTCCTGAAAGAAGTTGTGGTCCGTGAACAATAGCCTGGTTTTTGTAGATTTCGATATGGGCTCCGAGTCGGTTCAGCTCGGGAATATGGTTAAACCGTTCATGATAGACCTTGTCCGTAATAGAGCTTGTGCCATCTGCCTGGGTCATCAAGGCTATCCATTAAGCCTGCATATCAGTCGGAAAAGCTGGATAAGGTTTTGCGGTGACATCCGTCGGGAGAAGTTTTTGCGGACTTTTCAGTGTAATGCTGTTTTCGCTTGTTTCTATTCTGCAGCCAGCATGAATTAATTTTTTCAGCACAGCTTTCATTTGCTCGGGTTCAACACCGTTTACCGTAATATTTCCTCCGGTTATGGCAGCCGCAGCAAGAAGTGTTCCTGCTTCAATTCTGTCAAAAATGTTATGAAATTCAATAGCGTTGAGCGAATTGGTTCCTTTGATTTCAAGCTCGGTTGTTCCCGTTCCCTTGATCGTTGCTCCCATGGCGATGAGAAAATTACAGAGTGTCTCAATTTCCGGTTCTGCAGCAGCATTGCTGATGGTGGTTGTTCCCTCGGCAAGTACGGCTGCCATCAGTGCATTTCCTGTCGCTCCGACGGACGACACAGGAAAGTCGATATGTCCTCCGTGCAGTTTTCCGCCTGGAACAGTCGCGTCGATAAACCCGGTTTCAATGGTGATTGTTGCTCCGAGCTGTTCCATAGCCATTAAATGAAGATCAATAGGTCTTGGACCAAAAGCACATCCACCGGGAAGAGATACCCTTGCATGTCCGAACCTTGCCAGCATTGGTCCAAGCACATAGATTGATGCCCTCATTTTTTTTACTAGTTCATAAGGGGCCTGAACATTTTTAACATTTTGGGACGAAATTTGCAGAGTGTTGCCTGAATAAGCAGTTTCTGATCCAAGATGTCGCAGGAGTTGTGTAAAAGTCGTGATATCCCTCAGGTCGGGAATGCGATGAAGGGTAAAGGTTCCGTTCCCGGTGAGCAGGGTAGCGGCAATAATTGGTAGTGAAGTATTCTTTGACCCCGAGGCGGTTATGTTGCCGGAGATTCGGTTTCCACCCCTTATGACAAGCTTGTCCATGTAATTGGTACGCTGATGAAAAACCGATATTTACTATTATTTCAGGTCATGAAAAACAAATTATTTTTTTCTCTGACCGTTTGCGAAGAAAAGATTTTATCCCTTACCTTGAGCTGACCTGATTTTTCTGTTTTTCGCTATTTTTTTTGTAACCAATTTATTCGCTAAGGGTTAAATTCACTGCCGCTTGCGTTGAAAGTGTTCTAAACTTCATATCGCAAGATATTTGAATTATTAATGCCTACGGGTTTTCTATGAACGTTATCGACTCTTCCGGTTTTTTTGACAGAGTGACGCGGATGGCTGCAGTTCTGTTCCTGTCATTGTTCTTCATGCTTTCTGATGTTTTTCCTTCGGCGGTTGCAGCTCCGCCAGTAACGAGAGAAATATCGAAGATCATGAAAGAGCGGGCAGCAGTAGAGCAGAACCTCCAGAGCTTGAAACAGCAACTCAAAGAGTACCAGTCAAAACTGAATCTGACAACGCGCAAGGAGTCGCAGTCGTTTAAGGTTTTGGAAAATATTCGCACCCGGATTCTTGTTCTTGAGAAAATTATCAGTCAAAACCAGATCTATCTTGCAAAGCTTGACGGTGATATTGATCAACTGCGCGATAAGCTTCAGGGCAATCGTCAGGTTTACAGCAAGGTTTCTGATGATTTCCGAAGGACGGCAGTTTCAGTTTATAAATATGGCGGAAATCGGGATGTTGAGCATGTTTTTGGTGCAGGTTCGGTTAACAATGCTCTTGTACGCGCCCAATATGTCGGTTTTTTTACCCGTGCGGTTCGTCGTAATGTTACTGACTTGCAGCAGGTTGCTGTCAAACTTGAAAACAATCGTCTTGCGCTTGAACAAAGCTATCAGCAAAAAGCAGCAATGGTCAGGGAGCAGGAGCAGCAGTTAAAAACATGGGCAGTCAGCAAAAAAGAAAAAGAGGAGGTACTTGACAAGCTTAAGAAAAATAAGCAGGAATATGCTGCACAGCTTGATGCTGTCAAGCAAAAACGCAGGCAACTGCAATCGAGGATAGAATCGTTGATTCTTGCTGAACAGCGCGCGGTGGAGGCTGAAAATGAGAGGCAGAAGAAAATTTTCGAAGCAAAGCGTCTTGAGGAAAAGCGTCTCGAATCCCGGCGCCAGGAAACACAGCGACGTGAATCAAAACGTCTTGAGGCGCAACGTGCACTCGTGAAAAAAGAAAAATCTACTGGTCAGACACCTGATACCGCCAAAAAAGAGCATAAAAAAATTGAAAAACCACTAGTAAAGTTTCCTGAGAAAAAAAGTGTTGCGGTGGTGCCGAATACAGATTCGCCTGAGATTGAAAAAATTTCTGCAGATTTTGACAATACGTCAGGCTCATTGCCTTGGCCTGTACGGAACGGCGTTGTTTCTCAAAAGTTCGGTTCTCTGGAAGACAAGGATCTGAGAATTGTTACCACCAATAACGGGATTGATATTTCCGTTCCGGCCAGTACTCCGGTCAGGGCGGTTTCAGGAGGAAAAGTAGTCCAGATCGCGTTCCTTCCAACTTTTGGAAATATCGTGATTGTCCGCCATCCGAAATCGTACCTTACAGTGTATGCCAATCTCGGACAGTTGAATGTCGCCAAAGATGATCTTATAAAGTCACAACAATTGCTGGGAGTTTCTGGTAAGATGGGTGACGGCGGTTCAGTTGTGCATTTTGAGGTATGGAAAGGCCGGGTCAAGCAGAACCCTGAAAAATGGCTTAGACGATAACTGTTATGGGTGTTAAAGAACTTTTTGTTGCGATATTCACGCTTTTGTTTCGCAATAACTCCTTATGGCGTGATCTTAAAAAGGGAGTTCCTGGAGAAGATTTTAATGTACTCCGAGAGTACGCAGTGCCGGTTATTGCCCTTGTACAGCTTGCCAAGTTCCCCCTGATCGGGGTGCCACAGCCAGCGATGTTGTTTGCTATTATCAATTTTCTTGTCGATATCGCGGTACTCTATCTGATAACGGGAGGAGTGAGTTATCTGGTTACGCGAGAACAATCGGAGAGTGGCAAGGCAATGATGCTCAATGTTATCGGTTATTCGATGACTCCAGTGTGGCTGGTTGAGCTTTTATATTTTACTGGCTCACGGAGCTGGCTTTTTGCCGTTATTGCTCTCAGTTATACTCTTGTTATCGGCAAAAATGGCTTGACCGTTCTGTTTGACCTTGAACCAGCCGGTTCTCGTCCTGTACTGAGAAATGCTGCATTCATTGTTGTGATGGTGAATATTGTGGCTTTTCTGCTGATCGGCGCAGCTATGCGGCTTTTTAACTTTTAGAGGACACTCTACTTATGAAGCTTCAGAATCTTCATCTTGATTACCCTATTGTTGAGGATATTCTTACAGTATTTTTGTTCAACGAGATTCGCAAGTTCGGGTTCAACTCTATAGTGCTTGGTCTTTCGGGGGGTATTGATTCAGCGGTTGTCTGTGAACTTGCTGTTCGGGCGCTTGGCGCTGATAATGTTCTTGCACTCATGATGCCATACTCCTCAAGTAGTCCGGACAGTATCGAACATGCGGAACTCATGATCCGAAAACTGGGCATTCGATCGGAAGAACTCGTCATTACTCCAGTTGTGGATTCTTTTTTTTCGTTGATACCGAAGGATCAGTTGCTGAGAAGGGGAAATATCATGGCCCGCACAAGGATGATATTTCTGTATGATGTTTCCGCACGAGACGGGCGGCTCGTTGCAGGAACAAGCAATAAAACCGAGTTACTTCTCGGGTATGGTACCCTTTTCGGGGATATGGCTTCAGCCGTTAATCCAATTGGTGATCTCTATAAAACCCAGATAAGGGGGCTTGCCCGTCACCTTGGTATTCCTGAGCCTCTTCTTGTCAAATCACCCTCAGCCGACCTTTGGGAAGGGCAGAGCGATGAGGATGACCTGGGGTTCAGCTATGAAGCCGTTGACCTGCTGCTCTACATGATGCTCGAAAAACGCATGGATAAACAGGCTATTGTCGACGAAGGAGTTGCGGAGCCATTTTACGATCGCGTCAGAAAGATGGTTGTCCGAAACCAGTACAAGAGGATGATGCCCGTTATTGCCAAAATCTCCTCAAGAACTCCCGGGATTGATTTCCGCTATGCCCGAGATTGGCAGGAGGTAAGGTAGGGGGGGCTGCCCACTTGTCCCTAAAATGACCTTAATACCGTATCAATCAGAAAATGTTTGTCGTCCTTTTCAGGATAATCGGTGGTATAATGCAGTCCTCTTGATTCCCGACGTTTCATGGCGCTTTCGATGATAAGACTTGCCACCTTGATGATATTTCTCAGTTCGAGAATCTGTGTTGTGATCTTTGTCTTTTTATAGTAGGATTCTGTTTCCTCCTTGAGAAAATCAATCCGCCTCTTCGCGCGCTGCAGCCTGAGGTCGCTGCGTACAATACCCACATAGTCGTTCATGACCTGCTGCGCTTCCCGTTTGTTGTGGGACACAAGAATCCACTCTTCAGGGTTGACGGTTCCTGTATCGTCCCAGTCCGGAAATTCGACGGTGTTGTCGATATTATGCAGCTCTTTGCAGATATCAAGAGACCCTCTCCAAGCGAAGACAAGAGCTTCAAGCAGGGAGTTGCTTGCAAGACGGTTTGCCCCGTGAACACCGGTGCAACTGGTTTCTCCGCAGGCATAGAGCCTCTGAATGGTGGTTCGTCCCTTGCTGTCTGTTCTTATGCCGCCACAGGAATAGTGTGCAGCAGGGACAACAGGGATCATTTCCCTGGTCATATCGATGCCGAATTGAAGACAGGTTTCATAAATATTTGGAAAATGTTCTTTTGTTTTTTCAGGATCAATATGGGTGACATCAAGAAAGACGCACTCTTCACCGCTTTTTTTGATCTCCGAGTCGATAGCTCTGGCAACAATATCCCTTGGAGCAAGATTTTGCCGCTTGTCATACTTGTGCATGAACTCCTGCCCATTTTTCAGCTTGAGTATTCCTCCAAATCCCCGGACAGCTTCGGAAATCAGAAATGAGTCAGCTTTTGGATGGTAGAGCGAGGTTGGATGAAACTGGATGAACTCCATGTTGGCAATTTCAGCTCCAGCGCGATAACCCATTGCGACGCCGTCTCCTGTGGCAATCTCAGGATTGGTGGTATAGGGATAGACATGCCCGAGGCCGCCAGATGCAAGCATGGTAATTTTTGCAAGGATTTTTATCGGTTGTCTCTGCTTTGAATCAAGCACATAAGCACCATAACAGGTAATGTCGTTTGTTTTGATGCCAAGGTGATGCTCGGTAAGCAGTTCAATGGCAAAATGGTGTTCAAGCAGAGTGATATTGGGATGGTTGTTGATTTTGTCGAGCAGGGCAGTTTCAACCTCCCTGCCAGTCAGATCCTGTGCATGCACAATCCTGCTTCTGGAATGGCCGCCCTCCTTGCCGAGGTGCAGATGGTCATTGTCGGAGGTGGTGAAGTTGACGCCAAGTTCTGTAAGGCGCTTTATATGCTGAGGTCCTTCTTTGACCATTATAGAAACCATCTCCAGGTTGCAAAGGCCGGCGCCAGCATCAAGCGTGTCAGCAATATGAAGTTCTGAACTGTCATTGAGGTCAATAGTGGCAGCAATGCCCCCCTGTGCCCAGTTGGTATTGGAGGTGGAACTCTCTTTTTTTGTAATGATCGTTACCTTGGCATATTCGGCCGTATGAAGGGCAAAATAGAGCCCGCCGATGCCACTGCCGATAACCAGAACATCAGTTTTAATCGATTCCGTCATAGTGTTCCGCGTTCAACTTCAGTGAAGCAGAAGAATTGTCGATTACGGAAGGAGAACAGCACAAGAAATGACTGTTGTCCAGAGACCGTTCTCACCCTCTGCAGACTGGGTAATATTATAGGAATTGATAATTTTGCCGCTCATTTTGTAAATACCTTCGCGTTCGTCCCAATCCTTGTTTGGGTCAAATTCAATGCCGAGGGTTGTTGCCAGCATCGTTGCGGCCAGGTCTTCGGCGTATTCGCCAGAATGCTCTGCAGATTCTCCAAACGGGTGGTGTTCCGAAAGATAGCCGTATTGTGTTTCATCAGCAGGAATGGCGACACCGACCGAAGCCGCAATAAGGCGGTTGAACTCATTGGTAGAATTACGGGCCATGACAGCAAAAGTTATCTGACCCGGGGAGAGATGCTTCAGCCCTTCTTCGACTGAAATGCGCTCACAGTGAGGAGGAAAAATACTTGAGACGGTAACCAGATTGCATTTCTCAATTTTAGCCTCTCTCAGGGCAAGCTCGAATGATGAGAGATACTCCTTGTGTCTTCCCACTCCTTTTGTAAAAAATACTTTTGATGGAACAAATGACAATGCTGTTCCTCCGGATTAATGTGTTGTTCAAAGCGTTTATACTACTGAAAGTGAGGAACGATAGAAAAAAGCATTCTCATTGGGTACGGCCAACTTCCCTCCCAAAGAGGAATGGAGATCGTCATCACAAGATGAGCCAACAAAGATAATTTTTTTTTCATCATGGTCAAATCAGCTAACTTCATGCTGGAGAATCATCTCCTTTGAAACGAGGGTTCCAGGGCGACGGAAACAGATCCGGATTTGTCATTATGAAAACGTATATCAACCAGTGAAAACTGTCTCCGATAAAGAGGGGGCAACTCTTGTAATCGATCAAGACAAAGTTTACGCAGAGTGCATGCTGATACCATGCAAACCTTTTGTTGGCGGGTAATTTTGCTCTGAGTTTCTCATACAGTACCTTACCGATCTATTGCAGATCACTAAAATTAACAACAAGGCAACATTATTTTGTTGATAATCACCGTATATTATGCCGAATTCAGAGAACTTATACCTGTGCGCTGTGATTTGCGTAATTTTAATTAACCATCGAGAACATATTTTTGTCAAAAAAAACTAAAATTATAAAGAGCTGTCCAAAATTAAAGTGAAAAGCCGTGATTAATTTTAATAAAAAAATACTCATCATAGGATTCGGTTCGGTCTCTCAGTGTACGGTTCCGGTTCTTTTTAAACATATCAACGTCGATTATTCTCATGTCACTATTATGGATTTTGAGGATATTCGTGAAAAAGTATTACCGTGGACAGCATTGGGTGTCAGGTATGTTAATCATCAAATAACCCCTGATAATATATCGAAAACCCTTGCTGCTTATGTTGCCGAGGGCGACTTGATCATAGACCTGGCCTGGAATATTGATTGTTGCGAGATTCTCCAATGGTGTCATGATCATGGTGTCCTTTACATTAACACCTCCGTAGAGGTATGGGATCCCTATACAGGGGCTGAGACTCAGCACCCTACGCAAAGAACACTTTACCGACGACACATGAACATCCGCCGCATGACCTCACAGTGGCAAGAAAAAGGGGTCACTGCGGTGCTTGAACATGGCGCCAATCCCGGATTGATATCGCATTTTACCAAACAAGGGTTACTTGATATTGCCAATGCAGTCATTACCCGGAACAAGGTCGGTCCTGCTCAAGCCGAAATTATTAAAGAGTTAGCTGAAAAAAGAGTTTTCAATAAGCTGGCTATGGAGCTTGGCGTAAAAGTGATTCATTGCTCTGAAAGAGACACGCAAATCTCTAACATTCCAAAACAGGTTGACGAGTTTGTCAATACCTGGAGTGTTGAGGGATTCCGTGAAGAGGGTATGACAACGGCTGAAATGGGTTGGGGAACACATGAAAAAGAGCTTCCAGAATTTGCCTATACCCATCAGGAAGGACCACAAAACCAGATTTGTCTTGCCAAAATGGGTATGAATACCTGGGTGTGCTCCTGGGTGCCTGATTATGATATACGTGGCATGGTAGTACGCCATGGCGAGGCTTTTACGATTTCAGACTACCTTACTGTCTCTAAAGAGGGGCAAGCCATATACCGTCCGACGGTACATTACGCCTATTGTCCGAGTGATGCCGCTATTACCTCTCTGCATGAGCTGCGTGGTTATGATTACAGACTTCAGCCCAATTTCAGGATCATGAATGATGAGATCACCAAGGGTTCTGATATTCTTGGTGCATTACTGATGGGTCATCCCTTTAATTCCTGGTGGACAGGTTCCGACCTAAGTATAGAGCAATCCAGAGCACTGATACCTCATCAGAATGCCACCACAATGCAGGTGGCAATATCAGTGGTCGCAGCCTGTATGTGGATGATAGAAAATCCTGACAAGGGTGTTGTTGTACCAGATAATATCGATCATGAGTATATCCTTGGAATTGCAAAACCTTATCTTGGCAACTTCATATCAAAAGCTTCCGATTGGACACCTTTAAAAAACAATCCCAACTTTTTTGCAGGTTTTAATACACCTGATATTGATGAAACGGATCCTTGGCAGTTCAAGAACTTTCTTATTACCGATCATGATTAAAACAGGATAAACCTTATGGTAGTTCAAAATTTAAAACAACTTGCTTTAGAGCATGGTACACCTTTGTTTGTGGTAGACCACGACGTTTTGCGTGCTAATTATCGTGAATTTAAGCAGTATCTTCCAAGGGTTCAAGCATATTTCGCTGTTAAAGCAAACTCAGACGCCGAAATAGTTAAAACGTTCTACAACGCTGGAGCCAGCTTTGACGTTGCCTCAATGCCGGAGTTTCTTAATGTTTATGACAACA
>Ga0194047_10002683_pt1 | contig 10101 bp, 10 predicted proteins | sample JunL225m_MetaG_2_FD_160070 | JGI IMG/M metagenome (GOLD analysis project Ga0194047, IMG submission 160070) | Anoxic zone freshwater microbial communities from boreal shield lake in IISD Experimental Lakes Area, Ontario, Canada - Jun2016-L221-5m | ecosystem: Environmental > Aquatic > Freshwater...
TGTTTTTTATCCTGGGATTTCATAATCTACTCCTTGATATTAATGTTATGAATTGGGGGCGTTGAATATTGCCCTTAACTTCTTGGGATCGCGATTGCCGTAAACACGCCAGCGTTTAATTTCTTCAAATACGTTATTAAGATCTGCATGAGATAGCTCTTGCATGTCTACTAAGCTCATATACCCACAGTCTTTTAATTGTGCAATGGCTTTTGCATAAGAATATTTACCTGAATGATCAACAGCTAGGAATTCAAAATTTGGCGATAGATTTAGATCTGGCGTTACTACTGAATCCTCTATTGCAGTGGGATAAGTCATTTTTTACCTTTACTTAGAGTGTCCACTCTATTCCCTATAAACAGAATTCTTATGATCTAGATCAATCCCCCCCCGTATTTATGACAGATTTGTGACTATTAAGGTATGTGGGGTGGCTCAGGCATTTACGAAGGTCGCTTATTGGCCGATAGCAGCCTCACAAGCGTTACTTAAAGTAACGCTCAAAAAAATACCAACCCTAGAGTTGGTATCGTGATTTATGGTGGGCCCACCAGGACTTGAACCTGGGACCAAAGGATTATGAGGTTACATAAAACCATGGAACTTTTAGGCTACTGCTATCGACGAGCTAGTATTTTGCTCTTCATGAATTCCATACCCAAGAACCAATTGCATCACTCTCTTAAGTTCTTCATAAGCAGCTACTTCAGCACCAGCACTTAGCTTGGCGGCTATAAACCCGTCTGGACGCACCAGGAAAATAACATATTTTTGGCGCCCATACAAAGCAACGAACTTCTCATCATATGGACGATGTGTTCCAGTTTCACTTACGTCCACGAGGCTTAAGTTCAGGCGCATCAGAGTTGCTGCATCCATACATACTTTAGACCAATATTCTGGAACAGAATAACCAATCAAAGTAAAACCATTACCCCATAGATCAATGGTTGAAATGCGTTGTCCCATAGAATCTATTAACCACGCATGTGGAGCACGCACACCTGGAGCTGTAGTTTCAATGTACTCGCACAACTCCGGTATTGGTGCACGATCCTCGTTCGGTACCACCGCTCTAGACTCATATACAGTCCCAAGTTGATAGCCTGTGTGTAGCACGCTATTATTACCATGAGGAATGACACGCTGAGAGAGAAATCTAGTAGCCTCAGGTGAAATTAAACCCTGCGCCATAAGAGGCCCTTCCGCTACTCTAACTGCCTCTACAATCGCTTGATAATGTAGCGAATTGTAAGTTGCTGACTTTACGGTAATTAATGCTTTGGAACGACGCTCAACCTGATAGGTATCTAGTAACGCATTAGACGCCCGGCCTTTGAGAACGAGTTCAAGTTTCCAAGCTAAATTTACGGCATCCTGAACACCAGAGTTCATACCAAACCCACCCCATGGAGAGTGCCAATGAGAGGCATCTCCTGCAAAGAAGATATTTCCTTCTCGCCACTTTCGAAGCAGACCTGTACTGTAGTCAAATCTGTGGGTCTTAAGCAATTCAACTGGAAGTTCAGGCATTCCTAGTGCGCCACGTATTCGCTCTAAAATAACTTCATCTATAGGCAACAAATCTTCATCATGGCGAAAGCTATATCGCCACAATCCAGTCTCAGGGTGCTTGCTGCCAAACCAACCAGCATAGCGCGGATCCAAAATAAAGGAATGAAAGAATCCGTCATTACCCAAAGTGTCATCAAGATCAGCGCGGAAGTCAACGAGAATCTGATTACCAAAAGTTGGGCCGTGATCCTCACCACGCCCTAATCGAGCGCGGACAAAACTGTGTGCCCCATCACAAGCAATCATATAGCGCGCTGTAACATCTTTATTCACTTGCGTTTCTGCATCACGTACACGTGCGCGCACACTCTGTTTATAGTTTTCAACCTCAATTACTTGTGAATTAAAATTTAAAAAAACATTCGGCCACGAAGATGCCTGACGTCGAATAGCCGCCTCGTAATCTGAAGCGGGGATTTTGCGTGGATATACAGGACTAACAGCCTCCCACTTTTTAACGTAGTCGTCATTCGAACCATCAATAGCGCGAATTTGTGCAACTGGTCCCTTGGCAATATTTACATAAAAACCTTGACCATTAGACCTTTCGGTTTCCCAACCCGCTCCATCTAATTGATCCCAAACCCCCCATTGGCGAAAAAACTCACCAGTAGTAGCATGGACATACTGACCTTTAGGCAAGGTGGTCGTGGTGGGACGACGCTCGAATAAGGCAACATCAAGGCCAGCGCGCCCCAGTAAATAGGCCATAGAAAGCCCTACAGGACCACCACCGCAAATTACAACATCATAGTCAGTAGTCGAGGAATTAATTGATGTATTCATCAAAAAACAATCTTTTCAGAGGTACTCATTGCCATGCGCTTGGGATCTTTATTCCACTCTGACCATGAGCCAACAAATAGACGGGGCACTATTCCAAGTGCACTCAGGGTCAGTACAGAAAATGCAGACAACACTCCTCCACCGCAATAAACAACCACATCAGAATCTTTGCGTACCCCGACATCTTTATAGAGTTGTCGGATCTCATCAATTGTCCTAAGATTCATTGCTGGCGTCCATTGTTCAGAACTTGGTAAATTCCGAGCACGAGGAATGCATCCAGCCAAATATGATGACTCATCTCGCGCATCGATTAATATCACATCGGGCAAAAGTGTCATCACCTCACCCACATGAATCTCAGGCAACTGTCCCGTCTTAAGCTTGAGATTTTCCGAAGTAGCTCTTCGGGTCGGAACAAAGTCTCCTTGAGCTACTGCACCGCCTTGATTAATCCATGCACGCAATCCCCCATCGAGCACCTTGACATTGCTTAGCCCAGCCCAACGCAAGATCCACCATCCTCGAGCGGCCAAAGCCATTGATGGTCCGTATAGAATAATCTCCGTATCCTGATCAACACCCCAGGATTTCAACTCAGATTCGAGTTTATCAAGACGCGGCAGGGGAAGATTGCCAGTATGCAGCGTCGGCTCTCCAGCGAATACATCTCGGATTTGCCCATATACGGCGCCCTGAATATGGGACTCTCGATAGTTTTTCAGTTCTTCTTCCGGCTTATTTCCAAGTCGAACATCAATGAATAGACGATTTAGATTTTCCTGACCAAGTAATACTTCGGGCTGAATAATATAGTCTGTCAGTGTAGATAGTTTGTAACCCATAAATAATCTCTGTAATTAGGTGTCACTGGTTAAATTAAATCAATTACTTAAGTTTCAGTTATTGGTACCGAAATTCTTTTCTTTAATCAACTTAACCCAAGATCGTTTTTCTGATTGCAGTACATCCTGTAGAGCACTAACACGGGCATCTGGAATCTCTGCCCCCCAAGAAGTGACTGTTTCAATGACGGCAGGATCATTTGAAATTGCAGTAATTTTGTCCGACAAGCTACGTACAATATTTGGATCCATACCCTTGGGGCCAAAAATCGCAATCCAAGCACCCATCGAAGGAATATCTTGCAGACCCAGTTCGGATAGAGTGGGAATTGTCGGAGCTACTCGACTTCTCTTTACTGAGCTCACGGCTAAGGCCTCCAATGCTCCAGACTTAATCTGTGGCAAAGCAGTCACCAGTGAAATAATGGCAATGTCAACATCCCCGGCCATTACAGCTTGGAGCTGTTTAGAGCCCGTACTATAGGGAATATGAACCATTTGTACACCGGCATTCGAATTAATGAGCTCACCTAGATAGTGCATGCCAGTACCCACACCAGCAGAGGCAAAATTGACTGTGCCAGGGTTAGCCCGTACAACGGATAATAAATTTTTGAAGTTTATATACTTACCACTTTTAGCAACTATTACATAAGGCGTGGTTGTAATTTGAGCAATGGGTTGTAGATCACGCTCGCCATCCGCATTCTTCTCGTCAGTTGCAGCTCTAATTGTGATTGATGAGCCCGTAATTAACAACGTATAACCATCTGCTGGGGCCGAAATAACCTGTTTGGCAGCAACTTCTCCGCCGGCACCAGGTTTCGCATCTACTATAAAAGGTTGCTTGTAGCGATCAGATAACTCTTTCGCATAAAGCCTTGCTGAGTTTGCTGGAAAACCATCACTCCATGGTGTAAAAACTTTAACTGGCTTTGTAGGGTATGGTTGCGCATAGATAGCTGTGGCTACTAAAGTTGATGCAATAGCGGTAAAAAATTCATATAAGTACTTAAGTTTGATTTTCATAAAATATTCTCTCTCGCTTGTATTTACATAAGAAACATTAGGCAGCATTTAAGACGCTTAAATAACCTTATGAAATTTAGAATTTATAAAACTTGATTGTTTCGTCATTTTTAACCTTTTCAGTTAAGCCAATTTCCCAGCTCAAATACTGTTTCATGGACTCAACTTGATTCTTTGCTTCAAATGGCTTAATAAATGAATCATTTATTTCCGTCAAAATATTATTATCACCTTTTCCTGTCGGATATTGAGCAAAAAACCAGGCAGAATTTCCTCCGTCAAGTAAAAATATCTGATTAGGAAATTTATTTTTTATCTCTTGGCCAGCAAAATTTGCCAATAGCGGCTCATCTGATGTCAATACTATTGGCTTAGTAGAGTCTACTCTTTCCAAAATGTCACATAGTCGCGATCGGACACACCAATAAGCGCCGTCAATATGGCGCTCAACATAATTTTTTCCGTAACTTAGATCGATTACGGTGTAGGAGTTTCTAGAAGAAAAAAGGGTTTCAACAGAAATCTTAGGTATTTCATCAACTTTGGCATCATGAATTGAAATTAATTCTACGCCCACTGTAAATTCAATTTTCTTGTCAGTTGGATCCAGTTGAAAAACTTCTTTATAGCCCATTTGTTTTAGCCAGGATCCGGTTATTGCCGACCGAATTAGATGGTCATCATATAGAAGGATGCGCGCTGATTTTGAGGCTATGAAAGTATCTGTAGCCTGAATTAACTGACCCCCAGGAGAATATATTGCACCTTTTGGATGTTTCTCGTTATATTCATTTCGCATTCGAACGTCGAACAAATAAGTCGTAGTAGGGTCATCACTAGATATCCAATTTTTATAACACTCCCAATCGGCCGTCTTGATATTATATTTTTCTAGTATTTCTTCATTTAAATTTAAATTTCTACTGGTCGGATTTAAGTCTGGGGTGAATTTTTGTGAATTTTTTTCAACTTCAAAGCCGGCCAATTTCCAGCCCATAGTGCCATTGCGAAGCGCCACCACTTTATTTTTTATATTAATATTTCGTAAAGACTGGGCCCCAATAATGCTACGAGTCCGTCCGGCACAATTTACAATTATTGTGGTGTTGGGATTACTTATCATTTCAGGCAATCGTAAGGCTAACTCGGCCCCAGGAATGCTAAGAGAACTTGGAATAGTGCCGCGCTTGTGCTCTTCCGGTGTTCTACTATCAACGAGTAAAATGTCCTTGCCTTGGCGCATCCACTCATTTAATTCTTCGGGTGAAATTGATGGCGTATTAAATTCATGCTCAATGAATTCTCCAAATGCCTTGCTAGGTGTATTAAATCCTGTGTACAGTAAATAACCCTGATTTGCCCAATCGTCTAAACCGCCTTTTAATTTTTTAAGTTGCAAGTACCCCATTTCCTGCAATTTATTTATTGTCCTATCGTTCAAGCGCTCATCGTCTGAGGCAACTACTATGCTTATATTTTTCTTGGGTAAAACATGATTTAGTCGCCATTCAATCCGGGAAAGCGGTAAATTAATGGACTGAAAAATATGCGGGGATAAGGAAAATAGCCCCTCTTCCCTTGGGTCTAAAATGACAACATTTGCCTCTTTTAAAAGCAGTTGATGCAATTCAAATGCAGATATTTCGCTTATCATTCTCAACTCTCGAAAGCTTTACTGCATTTTATTTAATTGATTAAAATGATGCATGTAAAATTACTAAAAGTGGTTTTAATAAAGTATCAGCCACAAAATACCGCTCATGCACTTAATCGATGGATGCGCCAGATGTACTCACGAGATCTTTCCAGAACGCAACCTGATCTTTAATAAGATTTTGAAAACCAGCTGCAGGCATTGGGGATGCAGGATCATATCCGGCACCAACAAGTCTCTTTCTAATATCTGGATTTTGTATTGTCTTCATTGCATTTTGATGTAATGTTTCAACTATTGCATCAGGTGTACTTGCTGGTACTATCAAACCAAACCATACTGCAGTCTTCTCAAACCCCTTATAACCAAAAGATTCCATCGTTGGAATATCAGGAAGATCAGAAATCCTATTTGCAGTAGTAACAGCAAGTCCCCGTATTTTTCCGGCTTTCATTTGAGGTATGGCCGAAGCAAGTGAAGCAAATCCAAAATCAACATCTCCGGCCGCAATAGAAAAGATAGCTTCGGCTGGACCTTTAAAGGGTATATGTTCTGCTGGAACACCAACTTGATTAACAAACAGGACGCCCGTTAAATGCTGCGTCGTTCCATTGCCAGGCGAACTGTAATTAAGGCGCTTCTTTGCCATCAACTCCACTAGCTCCTTGACAGTTTTAACGGGACTTGAAGCTGGTACAACAAGTATATTGGGCGTTGATGCTAGATAAGCTACCCCTTTAAAATCTTTAAGGGTGCTATAACTCACTTTTTTAAATAAAACGGGATTAATTGCTAGCGTTGCGGTTGAGCCAAGACCAAGTGTATAGCCATCTCCCGCAGCTTTTGCAACGAATCCAGTACCAATCGAACCACCTGCGCCAGGCTTGTTATCCACAATAATATTTTGATTTAATAGCTTACCTAAATCAGGCGAAACAATCCTCACTAAAGTATCGTTAGCTGATCCTGGAGTATAAGCAACAACAATTGTTATCGCCTTATCTGGATAAGTTTGCGCACTTGATTTATGGGAACTAAGAAGGAAAATTCCAATGCTAGCCAGCACTAAAGAAAAAGCTTTTATGATCATTTTCATCCTAGTCCCCATATTTTTCGTGTTAAAACTTAATTGTTAATGCCATCTTTTGTATTCTTATTGGGTGGAAAATGCTCGGTCTTACCACTTTCATCGAACTGCTCCCTATCAATTTGCAACTCAAGAGCTCGCTCATAAAATCTAATTTGCCAAACTGGCACATCTCCATTGCCCTGCACATGAATACTATGTATATCCTCCCCGGTCAAAGCAACTCCGACTCCAGGCCCTACTGATATTTCATCTATTTGCTTAAATCCAGCTTCATCTGCTTTATATAGCTTGTTTATCTCCACACCGTCTAGGCCCACTAAAATGGCCCAGTTTTTATGATTATGTGGGGGGCTTGTCTTTCCAGGCAGTGCAAGTGAAACATAAAGAGCTCTCTCCGTGCCATCTTCCTTATTCAGCCTATAGGCAACAAAGTCCTTAAATGTGCCCCTCTGTACAGGTTCAAATTCAGAGGTAACAAAGAGCTCAGGGTACTTTGCCAGCATAGATACCTCATCCTTCATCAGATTTAAGGCTTGACGTGAAACTCCATGCTCCTTTTCAATCTGTGTGACCTTATTCATTACTTCATCAACCAAACCTTGCCGCTTTGTTTTAATTTCTGCGAGTGTCATGCTCATGTCTAATCTCCTTTGTTATGCTGAATCTTCTCTGCCAATAATCTATATATCAACATCAATAGGCCCGAGATTAAAAAATTTCTATTACATGGAAAATCTATTATTTCTTCTTCCGGCTGAAGGAAAAAATTGGTTATAGAAACTATATGCCTATGTATATACCTTAAGGTACACGGGTTTACCCTTATTTTTATAATGATTCTAGGATCATTTCTCCCCCACAAGCGTTACTTAAAGTAACGCTTAAAAAAAATACCAACCCTAGAGTTGGTATCGTGATTCTTGGTGGGCCCACCAGGACTTGAACCTGGGACCAAAGGATTATGCTTACCACTACAGTTTTCACTGCCAGTTATATGCAATCCACTAGCAATAAACCCTGGCACTTTTGAGCTGTAGGTTTGGGTGCCGGCCACAGCTATTGCCTACAGTAATTTTGATAAAGCACTTTTATCACATCTAAGGCCGCAGGATTAGAAAGAGAATAATATATTTGCTTTCCCTCTCTTCTGGTTTGGGCTAATTTTTCATTTCTCAAGATGGATAATTGCTGGGATAAGGTTGGTTGAGAAATATCGAGACATTCTGCAAGCTCTCCAACACACATTTCGCCCTGACTAATTTGGCATAACAACATCATTCGGTCTCTATTAGATAGCACTTTCATCAAGCGACAAGCGGCGTCGGCTGATGACTGCATCTTTTTTAAACTAATGTTGGCTTTTACAGCTGGCATTCTTAATTTAGTGGTACGCCAACTAGTGGACGACCTTCAAGAGTCCAAAGATACAAAGAGCCATCATATAACTTAGTCGATTTATTGCCTACTAACTCTGACATCACAAACCACCCGCCAGCAGCTAAATGACCGGTGTTGCAATATGAGATTGTTGGGATCTGCGTGCTTAAGCCATTAGCTGCCATCAACGCTTCATAGGTATTCTTTTGCCAGAAATATAATGCGCCATTACTTGGTTTGGCTAATAATTCAGGCGCCAACTCCTTAGAGCCTGCAATGTGGCCAAACGTCAAAACATCTGGGCGTTTAGCAAGACCTAAATACTGGGCAGGCTGTCGAGCATCTAAAAGTTGGGGCTTACCCCCCTTAGATGCAGCCGCTACTTCATCAGAACTTGCAATCAATTCCTTGCGATACGCATTTGCAGACCAATTGCCAGCGGCCTTTGGATTATTGATAGTGGTATATTCACGACCTTCGCTCAACCAACCAGCAATACCGCCATCCAATACTGCTACGCGATCTTCGCCATAAACTTTGAATGACCAATAAGTTCTTAAGGCCTCATCTATATCAGACATATCTTGGCCAATGGGTACGAGCACAATCGGTTTATCAGAGTTAATGCCTAAAGATTGGACTAACTTCTCAAAGTCAGCTTTTTCTGGAATCAATAACTTAATCTTCTTGCCATCAACTAATCGCTCAACACGCACTTTTTTGAAATCCAATAGGGTGGAATTGGTAATGTGACCACCTACCTCCACCAAAAATTTCTTACCTGTTTTTTTATCAGTTTCGAATTCTGGTTTTTTGAGATAACTGGCTAAATCCGTTCTAACCTCTATTACCTGAACTTCCGAGAGATTATTTGTCAACCAGTCAGCACTTACAACTGGACCGGGCAATGAAATTGCTTGGGCCAAGCCCACTAGACCTGCAAGAGCGAAGGCTAAAAGCCATTGAATCTTTTTCATCTTTAATTCCTTATGAATTTACAGCTAATAAATAGTTTGAAAGTCGACTCATCAAATCAATCTTAGTTTCCGTTAGTACATGAAGCTCTCTTGAATTCAGCACAAGCTCTCGATTACCCTGCTTCGCTACTAACTGCGCAATCTTTTGGTCTCGCTCTAAAATCAGTTCTTCAATCTCTGTAGCAAATAATTGAATCATAGCGTCTATCCATTTACTTACTAAAGACATACGTCCTTTCACAAGCATCTCAAATTCCCTCACGGACTTAATCACCAGCATTGATTGCGCCATATCTTCTCCAGTTACCCACTGATTAGTAGTAAAGAGGCGAACTGGCAGCCCTCGCTGGTTTAATGCTATCCCAATAAGATGATGAAAGCTCTGCTCATCACGCTTAATTACATGAAAATGTCCATGCTCTTCATCTGGCATTTCATCAGCAGAATGAGCGTGGTAATAAAACTCATATCCACTAACTTCATCAACCAAGTCATTTCGCGGATAATGCTGCCACTCAATAAATTCACTAGCGCCACATAAAGCAGCTTCATTTAGAGTTCGGCCAGATTCAGCGTATCTCAATTGAATTCTTGCTACCTCCTGAGCAGCCAACCAGAGATTAGATTGAGTTAGCATTTTTAAAATTACTCTGCAGCTTTACGCTTTTTAGGGGCGCAAGGATTTGCAGGACCGCAAGGATTAGCTGCTTTTTTCTTTGCAGGGGCGCAAGGATTTGTGGATTCTTTTTTTGGTCCACAGGGATT
>Ga0194047_10002686_pt1 | contig 10095 bp, 7 predicted proteins | sample JunL225m_MetaG_2_FD_160070 | JGI IMG/M metagenome (GOLD analysis project Ga0194047, IMG submission 160070) | Anoxic zone freshwater microbial communities from boreal shield lake in IISD Experimental Lakes Area, Ontario, Canada - Jun2016-L221-5m | ecosystem: Environmental > Aquatic > Freshwater >...
GCGCAAGTGTTGCAACGCGCGCTCACATTCTTCGGCTTCGTTCTGGGCGTGAAACGCGGAACGGTAGGTGTATGGTCCCCAAAATTTAATGATGCCTGGCATTGCAGGTTCTGCTGGCCAACGACGCGGATCGCCAGTGAGCTGAATAGCACCGCCCGTTGCGCCGTGGTAGCTGCGGTACGTGGTGAGAACTTTGTTACGGCCTGTATGCAGCCGCGCCATGCGCATTGCATTCTCTGTTGCTTCAGCTCCGCCATTTGTGAAGAACACCATATTGAGATCGCCAGGAGCAAGCTCTGCTATCAATCGCGCTGCTTCACCGCGCTCTTCGTTTGCATGAAAAGGCGCAATGGTGCACATCTTGTCTACTTGTGCCTTGATGGCCTCCAGCATTTTCGGGTGTTGATGGCCGATGTTCACATTTATCAATTGGCTCGAGAAGTCAAGGAAACGCTTTCCGTCTTCATCCCAGAAACAAGAACCTTCTGTGCGCGCTACGACAAGGGGGGTGATGAGGGATTGTGCCGACCATGAATGAAAAACATGTTTACGGTCATTAGTAAATGCTTGAGAAGCCATGACCAACTCTAACCGAGGGTGTAATGCCGCCCCCATGGGCTAAAAAGGGGAATGCGAAAAATTCTTCTCGTCATTGCCTTGGGTCTGATCTCTAGTGTGGTGTCGCAGCAGCCCGCACATGCCGCATCGTGTTCGCATGGGGGTTCATGCTCGATTGGTGATACTGGCCCAGCAGGCGGCACCATTGTGTTTGATGCGGGTTCCGTGAAGTGGTGGGGTCAATATCTGGAAGCAAGGCCGATCCTTAGTGCGGGTGAAATTCCGTGGTCATTGAAGCCCACCGAGTCGTTGTACCCGAATGACCCATCACAACGGATGCACATTGATGCAAAGGCAATTGGAATGGGTCGCACAAATACGGCAAACATTGTTGCGCAAAGCGGACCAGGGCAATACGCGGCAGCTGTCGTAGATAATTTTGTCGTTAATAAATACGACGATTGGTTTTTGCCATCCGTCGATGAATTAAACGCTGTCTATTTCGCACGCGCCATAAAAGGGGTGCCAAAAATGGCACCAGTTCCGTATTGGTCATCAAGTGAAAATTCTGCCAACTACGCGTGGTACCAATTATTTCAAGATGGCACACAATTCACAGATGAGAGTGGTGTCGGAGCAATAACGGGGATCAAACAACTCACACGTAGTCGTTTACATCGCGGGTCAGGTTTTCCATCGTTGCCATTCGGGCTTGTTGCCATGCGTGCATTTCCTACGGGGTCAGGAATTGTTCCACCGCTATCTGCACCTGCGTTAACTGGCACAACGTGCACTGTCGAAGGTCCATGCCGCATAGGAGACATCGGTCCTGCTGGAGGAGTGGTTTTTTACGACGCCGGAATGCATACCTCATGGGGTCGGTATCTGGAAGCAGCTCCAGTGGAAACTGAAGGTGTTGGTGTGCCATGGAAACGGCTGACCGCTAATGATGCGAAGAGACCTATTTATCGCAACGTATTGAAAGTGAAAGCGCAGACCCAGCGAGTTCTATCAACGCAAGTAGGAATGGGAAAAGTGAACACAGACAGAATCGTAAAAATTTACGGTCGGGGTAGGTACGCGGCCCGCTACGCAGACGGATTGGTCTACAACGGATTCGACGACTGGTTCTTACCATCAAAAAACGAACTCAATGTGATGTATTCAGTTCTTGGCACTGCAAAGCCCAAGATTGGCGCGTACGCAAATAGTTTTTATTGGTCGTCTAGTGAGTACGACTTCAATAATGCATGGACTGTGAATTTCAAAGATGGCCAGCAATTTGATAGAGAAAAATGGTTATTACCGGACACAATTAATGGTGTGAAAGCCCAGCGGGTGCGAGCAATCCGAGCATTCGGCTGACGTGTGACCCCTTCTGTTCATCAGCCGCAAGTACGGTGAGGTTATGAATTTTTCGAAGCGCGCATTTGCAATTGCGGCACTGTTTTTCGCAGGTGTGCTGACATCGTCATCGGTACATGCAATAAGTGTTGCTGCGCCATGGATTCAGGCTCCTACCAAGGTTGCATATGGTGGCTCTGTGTGGTCCACTTCAACCACTGGTGCGGCATTGTCCTTCACGGTTAAGGGCAAGTCATTTGCTATGTGGTTCACGGCTGGACCAAAGAGTGGCAAAGTGGCCGTGTATGTGAATGGAAAGCAATCTCGAATTATTGACCAGTATTCGCCTAAGACCATTCGGCGTGCGGTCGTTGTCACTCGTGCGCAGTCATCGAACACCGTGATGGTTGTTGCGTTGGCTACAAGGAATAAGAAGTCAAAAGGCAAAAAAGTTACAGTTGACGCCTTCTCTCCCAATGCCTCGCGTTGTTCAAAAGGTTGTGTCAAAACCCCTGTTCCGCATTCGGTACCAGGAATGGTAGAGATCTCTGGAACCGACCAAGTGTGGTATCCCTCTGCTGTGCCAGCAACAACATCACCTGAATGGGTCGTAGCAATAGGCAGTTACGTACGCGGACAAGACGTGACACCGATTGATATTGCAGTGCCAGTCATTCGAGCTGCTGCATGTGATCAAGCAAAAAAAGTTCCTCGCGGAGTGGTCATGTTGTCGTTTGGTGCGCAAACCGCAACCGGAACTAATGGGTTTGGAAAAGCAATAACAACTGAACAGATTGTTGCAACAGCTTCTGCGTGGGCCACAGGGCTTGCTGAATGCGGAACCGGACAATGGGAAGTATCGCTTGGTACAAGCAACTCAGGCGGAGTCACTCGGTACAACGGTTTCTTGGGTGGTATTGCCTGGGCAAAGGTGGTTGCGGCTGCTCAAGCAGGGGCTGATCCTCGCACGGTGGTGTCGGGTTCTGTTGACTTAGAACCCGGTTGGGGGCCACCTGGTCAGGCTCGTGCATGGGCTGACGGGTATGTGCGAACAACGAACGCGCGCTTGTGGAACTTTGGTTCTGCTGATGGTTGCCCACAAACAATCAGTGCAGACCTCACATGTAACAACGGATGGACAATTGATGATGTGTTGTGGGTATCAGCTCATGCTGGCCCAAACATTTATGCCATGCCACAAATTCATACGAAAAGTGGTGCGTTGTCGAAGCAGTGGGCAGTACTTGCAGCTCGTGCATTAGAAATGAAAATGCCACTACGGATTGCGGCTTTGACGGTACAAACTGCGGCGTGTTCACAAGTCAGAGGCGGTTGTCCAACAACTGGCATCTCGGCATGGGATGCGTGGGCGCAATTGCGACGAGCTCTCGATGCAATTCCTGCAACTGCTGGTACGCCAGTCGGTGCCCCAATGGATATTCGGTGGGGTTGGGCGAACGGGTTTGTCATTCCGACACCAACAACAACAACCACTTCTACGACGACCACTACGACAACTGTGTCGCCACCCACTAATACAACTGTCGCCCCAACGGCCACCACCGTGACGTCCTCAACATCTACGACGACATCTACGACGACCACAACGGTTGCTCCTGCTACCACCTCGACAAGTTCTACGACCACGACTACTACGCGGCCCCCTGGTTGACGACTGTCTGTAGTTGTTCAGGCTCCATTTTGGGTGAATTAGTCTCTCCGTATGAGTCGAATAGAAACTGCTGAGAACTTCGCCCGCACGCCGTGGCATCTTCGTGATAACTGGGAGCCCATGCAGGTGGAAATCACCAGCACAGATATGCATGTTGAAGGAGTAATTCCTCCCGAACTTGACGGTCTGTATGTTCGTACGGGTCCAAACCCGGCAAGTGGGACATCGCCTCACTGGTTCTTTGGAGACGGAATGCTGCATGGCGTTCGCATCAGAGATGGCAGAGCCGAGTGGTATCGCAATCAGTATGTAAATACTGCAAGTTCCTCATCAGCAAGAAAACTCCCGTATGACCGCGTGCCTGAACTCGCACGAGGTACTGGTAACACACACGTGTTGCCTCACAACGGATCTTTGCTGGCACTTGAAGAAGGGCATTGGCCATTCAAGATTGATGGCAATCTGCAAACGCTTGGATATGAAAACTATGACGGTGCATTGACGTGCTCAATGACTGCACACCCGAAGATTTGTCCTGTCACCGGCGACTTGCTTGCATTTAGTTATTTCTCGTTTCAGCCGCCGTACGTTCACTACATCCGTATTGGCGCAGATGGAAAACTGAAACAACTTGATCCCATTGATGTGCCGAATATGGTGATGATGCATGACTTCAACATCACGCAAAAGAACGTCATCTTTATGGATTTGCCTTTGCAATTTGACCTGGGAGAGATTGCATCTGGTATTCCGTTCAAGTTCAATCGCGATGCCGGCGCACGACTTGGTGTGATGCCACGTGATGGTCGAGGTAGTGACACTCGCTGGTTTGATATTGATCCGTGTTACGTGTTTCATCCGGTGAATGCTTATGACGACGGTGAGAACATCGTGATTCATGTGTCGCGGCAGAACGAAGCATTCGGTTCAAGCTCTGACGACTACGCAGAAGTGGGTCGTCTCTACAAGTGGACCATTGACCCCATCTCTGGAAAAGTCACCGAAGAAATGGTTGATGATCGTCCCGGAGATTTTGGTCGTGTGAACGACGCGTACGTTGGCTCGAAAGCTCAGTTCGCCTATCTTATGTCTTTAGGCGGAGAAGGGAACTCTGAAGAGCCCATCTATGGCTCCTCCTTGTGGAAATACGACTTGTCAACCGGCCAGTGTTGGGAACATCACCTCGGTGCAACGACTCGCGGAGGAGAACCAGTGTTTGCGGCATCCTCTAAAGATGGTGCAGAAGACGATGGGTATGTCATGGCAATTGTTCATGACACAGCTACTGAAAAATCACGATTGATCATCATTGATGCGCAGAATTTCACAGCCCCTCCACTTGCAACAATTCACTTGCCGCAGCGAGTGCCCTATGGTGCGCACGGAAGTTGGGTGCCCTCGGGCGTCATAACAATGTAGGGGGGAGCCCAGGACGCCGATATGCTGTTGTCTCCGAAACATTCGGGCGTTTAGCTCAGTTGGCTAGAGCATCTCCCTTACAAGGAGAGGGTCGGGGGTTCGAGTCCCTCAACGCCCACTAGAAGTCACAGTCCCACCACAAGGGGCCGTTGTATATCCTTCAGTCGTGGCACTGTCTCGACGCACCTTTCTCTCCGCCGTTGGCGCGTTAGCCGTTGGTGGCGCGGGATACGAATTAAGCCGGTTGATGCCGGGGACTACGCCCCGAGAGAATCTCAATCTGGGTACCGGACCATTAACGACGGACTTTGTTCCTTCGACGTTTATTACTCCCACCGAGCAGTTCTTCAGAATCGATACAGCATTCGATTCGATTCCAAACATTGATGCAAGCACTTGGACGTTGCGTATTCATGGCATGGTGGACAAGGAAGTGACACTCACCATGGCTGACCTAGCTGCGATGCCTCAGGTAGAACATGTCATCTCATTGGGTTGCGTCTCCAACGAAGTCGGTGGTGATTTGATTGGCACTGCGAAATGGGGAGGAGTTTTGTTGGCAGATGTTCTTCGACTTTCTGGAGTGCACGGAAACGCTCAGCAACTTGTAAGCAGAAGTCAGGATGGTTGGACGTGTGGTTCCCCGGTCAATGCGTTGATGGATGGCAGACCTGCAATGTTGGTCACCAGTATGAACGACGCTCCACTGTCTGCAAAGCACGGGTTCCCGGTACGTATGTTGGTGCCAGGGTTGTTTGGATATGTCTCAGCAACAAAGTGGCTAACAGAGATGGAACTCACCACGTGGGATGCATTTGATGCATACTGGGTTACAACCGGATGGGCCAAACAGGCACCGATGTTGTCATCGAGTCGTATCGACGTGCCACGCAATAATTCAACTGTAAAGAATCAGGCTGTTACGCGAGTTGGCGGTTTTGCTTGGGCGCCGCGAAGCGGAGTGCGCACCGTGCAAGTGCGCGTTGATGGGGGCGAATGGAAAGATGCCGTCATTGGCCAACATGACACAGGTGATGCATGGGCCGAATGGTCATTTGATTGGGCACCAACGTCGGGTCAACATCAACTTGAAGTGCGTTGTATTGATGCCAACGGAAACGCACAAGACGAAACTATTCGCCCTGTCGAACCAAGCGGAGCCACGGGGCTTCACTCAATCATGATTCACGTTGTGTAGAAACCGCCAGCAGCGGTGGACTACTTCTGGAGGGTGTGTTCCACCATTGAGATCAGGTTGTCAACATCCGAGAAACTGATGAGTGGGTTCATGAACGTGAACTTCAGGGCGGCGCGCCCATTGATCTCTGTGCGGCCAAGGACCATGTCTCCGGCCATCAGCAGGTTCTGTTGAGCATGTCGTAGGTCGTCTGCATCGCAACCGACAGCATCAAACACACACATTGGTCCGGTCGGTTGGGTGAGAAGAGTGAGAACAGGGGATTTGTTGATCTGGTCGGCGGCGTAGGCACTGAGTTCAACAACACGATGAAGCATTTCGGTGAATGCAGTGCGCCCAATTGTTCGCAGCGATACAACAACCTTTGCCGCATCAAAGCGACGAGACGTATCGAGAGATCGTCCGACAAGGTTGATCATGCCGGGTACTTCATCACCACGGTCAAGGTATTTAGATTTCACGCGTAAGAGGTCAAACCTCTCGACATCTTTGACAATGAGTGCACTGGCGTTGAATGGTTGAAACCACAGTTTGTGAAAGTCGATGGTGACTGAATCTGCACGAGCGATTCCGTGCAACATGGGGGCTAGTTGTGGCGACATTAAGTATGAACCAGCGACTGCAGCATCAATATGAAACCAGGCGTTGATTTGTTCACATCGTGTCGCAATGTCATCAAGTGGGTCAATGACCCCAAGGTCTGTGGTTCCGCCTGTACCGACGATTGCAATGATGGTGTGCTTCGCTTTGATCTGTTCTGCAATGGTTGAATCAAGAGCGTTGATGTCCATAGCGCCACTGGGTGTACTGGCGACAGTGACTACAGAATCGCGGCCGAGACCAAGTTGTGCTGCTGCGCGTTGAATAGAAAAATGTGCTTGATCGGAGCAGAGAATGCGCCACGTTGCCGCTTGCGGTGGAAGTCCTGTTTTGAGAACATCAACACCGATGAGAGACGCGGCCCACGAACGAGCCAGTGTGATTCCGAGAACGTTTGATGCTGTTCCGCCTGAAGTCATTACACCTGAACCGGTTGATGGCATGCCCATGAGGTTGGCGAGCCAACTTGTGAGATGAAGTTCTACTTCTGTTGCTGCAGGCGCTTGATCCCAACTATCCATTGACTGGTTCATCACAGCAATGGACATCTCTGTAACAACACTTGGAATCATGGTTGGCGGATGAAGGTGAGCAACGCACGCAGGGTCAAACGGCACCACACTGTTGGCCCACACCGAAGTTCCGAACTCCTGAAGAACCTCGGTTAAGGGAGTTCCTTTGTCGGGGCATACACCGGTAGCCCAAATGAGGTCGTGCAGTTCAGTCGGTGACAGTGCGCTACGTGGTCCTGCCGGACGTTGGATGCTTTCAACTGCTACCTGTGCAGCGTCAGTTAGTTGCTGTCGGCCTTGTTCATCAAGCGAGACAAAAATGTCGCGCCATGGTGTGGCGGTCATGCCACTGAGGCCACACACACCTCGGCAAAGGCGTCGCTAAGGCGTTCAAGACCTATGCCTAGTTCCTCGTCTGTAGTGGTGAGAGGTGGCAAGAGCTTGACTACTTGATCGCCCGCGCCGCATGTTTCAACAATGAGCTGACGGGCAAAAGCTGCACGCGCCACACGGTCAGCAAGTTCAGTATTTTTCACATCAAGTCCGCACAGAAGTCCGTTGCCATTGACGGTGAAATTAAGAGATTCATACGTGTCGGCGATTGTTTGCAATGCGTCGCGTACAAAGATGCCTTTGTACTTAGTGTCTTGTTCGAACAAGTTGTCGCTCCAGTAGGTCTGCATCATCTTCGTAGACGTAGCGAATGCAAGGTTGTTGCCACGGAACGTGCCGGTGAATTCACCGGCGTTCCAGGTATCAAGATCGCGCCTGATCAGGTTGATGGCCATTGGGAGACCAAGGCCACTGATTGCTTTCGACAAGCACACGATGTCTGGGTTAAGGCCCGATCCTTCGAATGAAAAGAAGGCACCTGTACGACCGACGCCAGCTTGCACTTCATCTGCAATAACCATGATTCCGAGTTCTGTTGCTTTTGTGCGAAGTGCTGCAAGGTATGCAGGGTCGAATGCACGTGCACCGCCTTCACCTTGCGTTGCTTCGATGAGGATGGCTCCGAATTTTTGGCCATCAACACCAGCACGCAAGGTGCGGTCAAGGAGGTCAAGATCATCGTTGGTCATCTGCTTCACGAATGGAAGTGCTGCAAAGTCGCCGATATGAGCAACTGTCTCGCGGCCGGCCATTGAATCTGACACTGACGCAGCGCGATATGACATGCCGTGGTAACCCCCAGCAAAACCGAGGACAGCGCGTTTGCCTGTGAGGCGTTGGGCCAACTGCAGAGCGGCCTCTACAGCAGTAGCGCCAGTAGGTCCGACTGTTTGAACAACCATGTCCATATTGCGGGGCTTCAAGATGAGCTCTTCAAACGTGTTGAGAAATTCACGTTTTTCGACAGTGAAGGTGTCGAGGCTGTGGAGGAGTTTTCCAGAACGTAAGTGCGAGATGGCTACTTCAACGAGTTCTGGGTTGTTGTGACCGTACGACAACACACCTGCACCTGCGAAAAAATCTAGATATGCCTTGGAGTCTTCATCAAAGATTGTGGAACCGTGTGATGTCGCAAAGACCACGGGCCAGCGGCGACAGTAATAACGGACATTTGATTCGAATTGTTCGAAGGCATTCATGGGAAATCCTCTCGGTTGTGTTGTGAAGTATCACTCTTTCGGAGTCGTTGTAGACGGAGCCATAACTCTAGAACACGCGAGAGGTGTTTCCTACTTCATCTGGTCTAAAGCTTCACCCATTTGTCTGTGAACTGCATTGATGGCTTGTAAGGGGCGCATCATGACCCGAAACTCCACAATCTTTCCTTGGTCATTGCAAGTAATGATGTCGACTCCATTGCAATATTTGCCCTCGATACTGGTCTCAAACTCCAATACTGCGGTGTTGCCATCGAGAACTTCTTTGGTGTAACGGAATTTCTTTGAGTCGTCTTTCGTTTCGCCAGAGTTGGTTTTCTCGCCAGGAAGAGTTTGTCCGGCAGCCATGAGATACATCTTGGTGATCTCTTTACCTACTTGTGGCGTAAAGACAATGGGGGAGTAGAACACGCAGTCATCGTCGAGCAAGATGTCGAGGCCATTCTGTAGTTCCCCACGCATATGTGCATGCCATTGTTCAATTACTGCGTGAATCATGATTGTCCCTTTGTGTAGTAACAGCAAGCGTAGTGAATGTGGGTGAAGCACCTGTCGTTTACAGTTATTCAGGTGAAGAAGTCCTGGTCCTTTACCTCAGAGAGCACATTGCTGTCCCAGGTCACGTTCTGTGTGGTCGACCTCGAGACCACGGGTAGCTCTAGTGCCGTTGGCGGTATCACTGAAATTGGTGCCGTGAAGTACCGAGGGGGCGAGGAAGTGTCGCGGTTCAGTACTCTCATTAACCCAGGTCAACCGATTCCAGCCAACATAGTTATGTTGACCGGCATCTCATCGTCCATGGTGGCTGATGCTCCTCGCATCGAAGATGTGCTTGATATGTTTCTTGATTTTGTACAGGGCACGGTGTTGGTGGCGCACAACGCACGTTTCGATGTTGGCTTCTTGAATGCCGCTCTTGAGCGGCATGGGTATGACCCGTTATCCAATGCTGTTGTCGACACTGTCACGCTGGCGCGCCGCTTGGTGCGCAGCGAGGTGCCGAATTGCAAGTTGTCGACATTGGCTGCGCATTTCAACTTTCCCCATCAGCCCATTCACCGCGCAATGGATGATGTGTTAGCAACAGGCGATTTATTGCACTACCTCATTGAACGTGCGGCTGCCTTTGGTGTTTTTGATATTGAAGATTTGGTTGCATTGCCTTCCATCGGCTCTCATCCG
>Ga0194047_10002689_pt1 | contig 10092 bp, 8 predicted proteins | sample JunL225m_MetaG_2_FD_160070 | JGI IMG/M metagenome (GOLD analysis project Ga0194047, IMG submission 160070) | Anoxic zone freshwater microbial communities from boreal shield lake in IISD Experimental Lakes Area, Ontario, Canada - Jun2016-L221-5m | ecosystem: Environmental > Aquatic > Freshwater >...
GGTGATTGCTGCGGTGAGGGTGGTCTTGCCGTGGTCAACGTGTCCGATTGTTCCTACGTTCACGTGCGGTTTTGTGCGCTCAAACTTCTGCTTTGCCACCTGATTTCCTCCTTAAGATCTGTTTAAATCGCTCCCGGAACACCGACCGGAAGTTCTAGCTTAACTACTGATAAGTTCTAAATATACAGCAAGGGCAATAATGTCACCCCTGCCTCAAATAACTACTGTCCTCGGACTTTAGCAACCAATTCTTCTTGCAGTGTTCTAGGCAACGCCTCGTAATGGTCGAACTCCATCGAATAAACGGCACGACCTTGAGTGCTACTGCGAAGGTCATTTACGTAGCCGAACATCTCGGAAAGCGGCACGTGCGCCATAATTACCTGAGTATTGCCACCACGAGTATCAGAACCCATTATCTGACCGCGACGTGAATTCAAGTCACCCAAAATTGAACCAAGGAATTCTTCGGGGGTGACGACTTCAACCTTCATAATCGGCTCAAGAATAGCAGGATGAGCTTTGCGTACACCCTCTTTGATGGCTATCGAACCAGCAATCTTGAAAGCATCTACCGAAGAGTCAACTTCGTGATAGCTGCCATCAATTAGAGTGACCTTGACATCAATTACCGGATAACCAGCAATAATACCATTCAACAAGGCTTCTTTAACGCCGTATTCAATACCCGGAATATATTCTCTCGGAATAGAACCACCCACGACTTTATTGACGAACTCAAACCCAACTCCGCGCTCGGATGGCTCGACTTCAATCCAGCAGTGACCGTATTGACCTTTACCGCCGGACTGTCGGACGAAGCGACCTTCAGCCTTAGTCTTACTGGTAATGGTTTCGCGGTAAGCTACCTGCGGACGACCGACGTTAGCCTCAACTCGGAACTCGCGCTTCATACGGTCAACGATGATTTCGAGGTGTAACTCGCCCATACCGCTAATAATAGTCTGACCGCTTTCCTCATCGGTTTTGACCCGGAAAGTAGGGTCTTCTTCAGCCAATTTGGAAAGAGCAAGACCCATCTTATCTTGGTCAGCCTTGGTCTTCGGTTCCAGCGAAAGCTCAATAACCGGCTCAGGGAACTTGATGCGCTCTAACACAATTGGATTCTCAGGGTCGCAAAGCGTGTCACCAGTAAAGGTATCCTTCAAACCGACAATAGCCGCAATATCACCAGCACTGACCTCTTCTACATCTTCACGCTTGTCTGCATGTAGCCGAACAATGCGCCCTACACGTTCTTTTCTGCCTTTGGTGCTATTCAGAATGTAAGAACCACTCTTCACCCTACCGCTATATACGCGGAAAAAGGCTAACCGACCATAAGGGTCAGCTACAATCTTGAAAGCCAGCGCGGAAAAAGGCTCGTTGCTGTCCAGAGAGCGAGTTTCTGGTTCTTCCGTATCTGGGTTAATGCCAGTAATTTCGTCTTTATCCAGCGGAGAAGGCAAATAACTCACAATTGCATCCAGCAAAGGCTGAACACCCTTGTTGCGTAGAGCCGCCCCACATATCACCGGAACGAGTTTGCGGGCAATAGTCGCCTTCCGAATCGCAATGTGCAATTCGTCAACGGTGATTTCCTCACCCTCCAAAAACTTGAGGGTCAATTCATCATCGGTTTCGGCAATCTTTTCAACCATCTTTTCCCGCATCTTCTTGACTTCTTCAATCATATCGGCGGGAATTTCAGCCGATTCCATAGTTTTACCCATGTCATCGGCGTAAACGATTGCCTTATTCTCAATAAGGTCAATAATGCCCTTAAAATTCTGTTCGAGACCAATGGGCAGTTGGATTGCCACTGGATTAGCTCCTAACCGTTCGATAATCATATCGAAACAGCGATAGAAACTTGCGCCGGTGCGGTCCATCTTATTGACAAAGCATATGCGTGGCACGCCGTATTGGTCAGCTTGCCGCCATACGGTTTCGGACTGTGGTTCAACACCTGCCACACCGTCAAATACAACCACGCCACCATCCAGTACACGTAGAGAACGCTGCACCTCAACGGTGAAGTCCACGTGACCGGGGGTATCAATTATATTTATGCGGTGATCAGCCCAAAAACAGGTAGTCGCAGCTGCCGTAATGGTAATACCACGCTCACGTTCCTGAGCCATGTAATCCATTGTAGCCGCGCCTTCATGTACTTCGCCAACTTTATATACACGCCCCGTGTAATACAGGATACGCTCTGTTGTAGTCGTTTTACCAGCGTCAATATGGGCGATAATGCCGATATTACGGGTTTTTTCCAGTGCAGCGTCAACTGCCACAGGATTACCTCCTAAACTTAATTACTACGTTTTTAATTGCCTACCACTTGTAATGAGCAAAGGCTTTGTTAGCCTCAGCCATTTTGTGGGTATCTTCGCGCTTCTTGATTGTAGTACCAGTATTATTGGAAGCATCCAAAAACTCAGCAGCGAGTTTCTCAGCCATGCTTTTCCCAGAACGGTTTCTAGCAGAGTTAAGTATCCAACGTATTGCAAGCGAGGTACCGCGTTCACCTTTGACATCTACCGGCACTTGCAAAGTAGCACCACCTACCCGCTTTGGTTTTACTTCAAGACGAGGGGTAGCATTTCGCATCGCTTGCTCGAAAACTTCCATTGGTTCGCGCCCGGTCTGGGTTCCCATAATTTCGAGTGCGGTGTACACTATCCGCTCTGACAATCCCTTTTTACCGCCGTACATTATTTTATTGATAATCTTCTGGATTGTCCGGCTTTTGTAAACAGGGTCGGGCAATATTTCCCGCCGGGCAACTCTAGCTCTTCGCGGCATTCTGTTTCTCCCTTAAAAAATTCCTGCATTACGCGCAAAAACTGGTAGAATTACGTTTTCTAGCGAACCATGTCGCTGAATTAACGACTCTACCGAGACTTTGCATATTCTCTATGCCCTTTAACAGGGCGAATTGAGCATTTTCTTTACTTACTTCTTTTTGGCTGGTGCGCCCTTAACTGGTGCGCCTTTGCCTTTGCCCTTGGCAACTTTAGTGCCATATTTTGAGCGGGCTTTTTTGCGATCCTTTACGCCCTGTGTATCTAACGCGCCACGTACTATGTGATAACGCACACCGGGGAGGTCTTTTACACGACCGCCACGAATTAGCACTACCGAGTGTTCCTGTAAATTGTGACCTTCGCCCGGAATGTAAGCAGTAACTTCCATACCGTTGGAAAGACGCACACGGGCTACTTTGCGAAGCGCCGAATTCGGTTTCTTCGGAGTCATGGTACGTACTATCGTACATACGCCACGCTTCTGGGGAGATCCTCGCCCGCGAGTCACGCGTTGTTTTAACGAATTCAAGTTAAAGCGGAGCGCCGGGGCTTTGGTCTTCTTTATAATACGTTTGCGCCCTTTGCGCACCAATTGGTTAATCGTCGGCAACTGAGTTCCTCCGTGGCTTAACGCCTTCACAAAAAACTGAGCCTTGCAAGGCTCTCAACCAAACTAAATGTTATCTTTTCAACCGATAATCGGGTATAACCCGCAGTTGAGCATCGCCTTTTGGGGCAATAGGCGGTTATTATACTAGTCCCGGATGTCTTTGTCAAATTTAGAACTTTACCAATTTTGTGGGAGGTTTGAGACCCCTTCAAAGCATCTGGACAACTTATACATTATACCCTAAAACTCAAACTTTTGCATGCATATAAAGCTTAGTTTTTGCTTAATAAATGGATTTACACAATTGCATACAGCCACTTTTTATTGTAACATTTGAAAGCTTTTATCAATATACAAAGGGGAGAAATTGATGCGTATTAGAATTGATTCTAAATTATCGGGAGGCTTTGATGCGCTAGTAGTAGGTGTCTTCAGTGATGATACCACGCTACCGGGTCTGCTTGATGATAAATCTAAGGAACTGGTTAATAAATTTCGAGAATTGGGCAGTGTCGCTAAGCCATTAGAAACTGATAATTCAATCTACCCGGAAGGCACCCCTGCTAATAGATTATTGGTCATCGGTGCAGGGAAAAAAGCCGATTTCAAACTAAGCTTCGCTCGCAATCTGGCGGGAACAGCCGCTCGCCAACTCCGTAAAAAAGGTGCTAAAAAAATAGCCTTTGCCCTTCCATTCGGAGAATTGGATGCGGCAGCGGTAGCGCAGGTTTATGCTGAAGGAATTGTTTTAAGCGCATTTGACACCAGCACATACCGTACCGGAGAGGGCAAAGAAGAGAAAATTCTGGAAGATGTGCTGTTCTTAAGCGAGCAGAGTAACACAATTAAAGATGCTTTTGAGCGCGGAGTCGTTTTCGGCGAAGCCGCAAATTTCAGCCGTTCGCTGGCACACGAACCCGGCAATAATATGTATCCTGCATTGCTGGCAGAAGAAGCCCGCAAGGTAGCTGAAACCTACGGTTTGGAGTTTGATGCACTCGACAAAAAAAGGTTGGAAGAAGGCGGTTTCAAAGCCATCCTTGCAGTAGGACAGGGCAGTTCGCACGACCCTCGCATGATAGTCCTCAAGTATAAGGGCGCAGGTGAAAATGAACCCTATTTTGGGTTGGTAGGGAAAGGTATTACATTCGATAGCGGCGGTATCAGCATTAAACCCGCCGATAGCATGGGCGACATGAAAATGGATATGAGCGGTGGTGCTTGGGTAATCGGCGCAATGCGTATTCTGGCACAACTGAAACCAAAAATAAATGTGCTTGGCATTGTACCCGCCGCCGAAAATATGCCAAGTAGCACCGCCTACCGCCCCGGCGATATAATCGGTAGCCTCGAAGGTAAAACCATTGAAGTAATCAATACCGATGCGGAAGGTCGCCTCGTCCTTGCCGATGGGCTAACTTATGCAAGGCAACTCGGCGCAACCAAGTTGGTAGATTTGGCAACCCTAACCGGAGCAGTAGTTGTGGCGCTCGGTCATACCGCCCCGGCAATATTCGGTACAAACGATGAATTTAGCCAGAAATTTCTCGATACCGCTGAGAAAGCAGGGGAAAAAGCTTGGCAAATGCCACTCTATCCCGAATATAGCGAACAAATCAAAAGCAGCATCGCCGATATAATGAATACAGGCGGGCGAGCGGGCGGTTCTTGCACTGCCGCAGCCTTCCTCAAGGAATTTACGGGTGAGGTGCCGTGGATTCACATCGACATTGCCGGAATTGCCTATACTGAGGGCGAAAAACCTTACCTCGCCAAAGGTTCCAGCGGCTACATTATCCGCAGCGTTGTTGATTTTGTATTAGCCCACGTTTAAATATAATATATAGAGAATGGGTAGCATAACACTACCCATTCCTCACTTAATCTCTTCAATAAGTTAGCATTACGGAAATGAAATCTTTCATTATTACAAAGGTAATCTTAAAGTTATGACTTTGCTTTAAATTGTAATCAGAGATGCTAGATAATCTGGATTATATTACAGTAATTATCTGGAAGGCTATGATTATGAAACAGTTGCACAACAATATAACACTACATTTGCACTTTTGCCATTTTAAGCTGATTTTGAAGAGATTCACTATCATAATTAGTAGTGTGCAATTTCAAAACCATAACATTAATAGAAAGTGCGAAAATAGTGAATATCAAAAAAGTTGCATATATTTACGATGGTACAGAATTCGGTGGTGTTGAAATATATGTGCTTAATCTATTGAAACATATAGACCGCACTCGCTATTTTCCATGCGTTGTTATACCGGGGTATAACCGATGCTTCAGCCCTCCACGCTTTATTGAAGAAGTGCGAAAATCCGGCTTAGAATTACTATCCGCGCCCTTTCCCGGCAATTCTAGAGGTATAAGTTTCGCTAAAGATGTGTGGAATTTAGCGCAAATTTTTAAGAAAAACCAAATAGACATTATTCATATCCAAACTTCCAATTATGATGGAGGCAAACGACCTATTCTGGCAGCAAAACTAGCAGGCGTAAAAGTTATTTTAAGAACAGAACATGTTCCGCCGTCTTCAAATTTAAAGTTATATTCCCGATATATTATAAAACCGTTTGACCTACTAACGAATTATATTATTACGGACTCAAATTCTAACCGGAATGAACAAATTAGATTGCTGAAACGAGACCCTCAGAAAGTATATCGCTCCTATTGTGGAATTGAGCTTGAAAAATTTATCCCTAAACACAATCCTCGAAAAGCTAAAGAACTGTTAGGGTTTGACCCTGAATTACCATTAGTGGGGGCTATAGGTCGTCTGGTAGAGCAAAAGGGGCATAAATATTTTGTTGATGCAGCCGCAAGAGTCATTAAAGAAATAGGCGCGGTTAATTTCGTCATTGTAGGCAAGGGTAAACTTGAAAAAGAGCTAAGAGAACAAGTCTCCCGCTTGGGTATTGCCCAATATTTTCATTTTGCAGGGTTCCAATCCAATTACCTCCCCTATGTAGAGGCAATGGATATTACAGTGATGTCATCAATCCACGAAGGTTTCTCGCTCATGATGCTTGAATTTATGGCGATGGGCAAGCCCTGTGTTTTTACCGACCATCCGAGTTTTCAGGAAGCAATAGTTAATGAAGAAAGCGGCTTATTGGTAGCCGTTGAAAGCGGTGAAGCGCTGGCACAGGGTATCCTAAAATTGCTAGGCAACCCGGTACTGGCAAACCAACTCGGTAAAAACGCTTTGGCGCGAGTGCGTTCTGAGTTCAGCCTCGAACGCTTGATAAAAGATATGATGGAATTGTACGACTCGACACTGGGTTTTAAAACTTATACTCCAGTGGAACAAGGCAAAATACCGATAAGTATTTAATAAAAACAAAATCGGCAATTGTCTTGAACGTTAATGTAATAGATAAATGTATCAGCAAGCAGGTAAGCCATATGATGGAGACTATACAAAGAACCATACCCTTTTCAGAACCAACCGTAGGTGAGGCAGAATACCTAGCAGTACAACGTGCTATTGAGATGAAATCGCTTGGAGGTGATGGCAAATTCTGCCGCGAAACCGAAATGTTGATGTCCAAAATGTTTAATGTCAAACATGCCTTGCTTACTACCAGTTGCACCCATGCTTTGGAATTGGCGATGATGACCCTTGATTTAAAACCCGGTGATGAAGTCATATTGCCAAGTTTCACTTTTACTTCTACCGCCAACGTCATTATCCGACAGGGCGCAGTTCCCGTATTTGTCGATATTGATTCCGATACTTTCAATATGGATGCTTCAAAAATAGAGGCTGCTATCACCCCTAACACCCGTATAATTATGCCTGTACACTACGCCGGGCAGGGTTGCGATATGGACGCGATTATGGACATAGCCAAACGCCATAATCTTTACGTGGTCGAGGATGCCGCTCAAGGAGTAGGCGCAAGTTGGAATGGACAGCCGCTAGGTACTATCGGCGATATAGGCTGCTTAAGCTTCCATGCTACCAAAAACATCAGTTGTGGCGAGGGGGGCGCATTTCTTACCAACAACACCAAACTTGCCCATAAAGCCGAGATTATCCGGGAGAAAGGCACTAATCGGGCTGCCTTCCTGCGGGGGGAAGTTGATAAATACACGTGGGTTAGCCTTGGCAGCAGTTTCGTGCTGACCGACATGTTAGCGGCTTTACTCAAGGTACAGCTTGAAAGAACATCTGAATTAAATGAAAACCGCATAGATATTTGGAATACTTACTATTCCGGTACTGCCGAACTTGAAGCTAAAGGATTGGTCAAGCGACCGGTTTTCCACTCAAACGCCACCAACAATGGTCATATCTTTGCTTTGCTTATCAACAACGGACGACGGGACGAGATAATGGCAGCCATGAAGAAACGCGGTATTAGCTGCACGTTCCACTATGTGCCGTTACACTCTTCTCCCTTTATGGTGGATTATTTCAATGGTAACGTAGAAAACTTGCCTATAACCGACAAGGTTAGCAATTCCTTGCTACGATTACCTATATTCGCACACCTATCCACACAAGACGTAGAATACATCCTTTCACAACTACATGAGGTCTTTAGTTAGTTATCCGTTCCATGTTAACCCTCTTCTTGTCAAACAGAAGGGGGCTAACTTTTGATTAAGGCTTTGTAATTTACCCAACACTTTCCAACGTGATACCCAGAGATTCGGCACGCTCAATCAACTTTCGCTGAGCCGCAGCCACCAAACTTGTAGCTTTCGGATAATGGTCAATGGCAGCTTTCAAATCACCTAGATGCTCGGCAATTTGCAAACCATACGGATCCAAATCAGCAGCATCCTCATAGGCTTGCCAACCCTCTTTCTCTTTACCCAGCAATAATTGCACCATTCCCAAGTTATAGTACGAGCGGTCGCTTCCCACATCACCCGACCTACTGAAAGTTACAGCCGCGCCTTCAAGGTCACCGCTAAGGTACTGACAATAACCTTTATTGTTCCACGCAAGATGGTGAGTCGGCTCTAACTCGACAACTTTCCCAAAATAATCTACACAGATAACATAATCTTGTTTGGCATAATAGGCATAGCCAAGAAATAAATAACTCCCAGCATCATAAGGGTCAAGCTCCCTAGCTTTTTCGAGGAAAGGAATCGCATCATCTGGCTTGTCCATCGCCAACAAAATCTGACCTAAAGCAGTATAAGCCTTTAAATGCTGAGGATTTTGCTCAATAGCATCCAGATAGGACTCAGCCGCGCCTTTAAGGTCGTCAACCGCCTGCAAACTGCGTCCACGCACAAAGGCAGCTTCACCCGGTATAACCCCACCCCCGCCGAACATAGCGGAAACCTGCGATAGGAGTCCACCATTGGAAAGTGCCTCAGCTAATTGGCGTGCCTGAAGTAGAAGATCGCTTTCTGCATTCCCAACATATTCTTCATTCTCATCAAATTCATCTCCATCATCGAAGTCGTCATCGTCTTCGTATTCCTCTTCATCGCTAAATTCCTCGTCATCCTCAAAATCCTCTTCGGCTATTTCGTCAAAGTCCTCTTCCAACTGGGCAGGTGCTACTTCATCTTCTACCTTCTGAGGCAACATTTTAGCCTTCTGCACATCGCTCATGCCGATTCCTCTCTACAAGATTAATGTAATGATAACCAACTACCCTATTATACAACAGCAAGGCACTCTAACACTTCTCAAACTGATTTCAAACATTGCTCTTATATCAGCCATACTTTGCTCTAATACTAGTAGGCTATAATTCATCCTGTAAGCACGAACACAATAGATTTGAAACCAATTATTAGTTTGGAGGTAACTTTAAATGACCAGAATGATTATTCGCCCTTCGCTTTTTGACGAAGTAGCATCACTTAATAATATAGTTAATGAGCTTTTTGATAATAATACCACTGCCCCCTATCGGTACGGTTACAGTACCAAAAGCGTCACTTTGAATGTGTACGAGGACAACGGCAATTTTTATCTGTTGGCTTCATTGCCCGGTATTGATCCAAAGGCTATTGAACTGAACGTCAAAGATAAAGTGCTAACTATCAGCGGTGAATATGATTATACAAACGCTTTCCCACACGGCGAAAACGACAATTTCAAGGCGCATCTTTCCGAATTAGGTAAGGGCAAATTCTTCCGCCAAGTCAAGTTGCCGCTTGCGTTTGAATCAGAAAAAATCGAAGCGGTTTACGAAAATGGGCTATTGCGACTGACCCTCCCCAAATCCGAACAGGCGCAGGTAAAACGTATTTCCATTCAAACCGCTAATTCGCAGACTGTTGCAGTAAACTAGAATTTCATCTCGACTTATTTAATCCGTAAGTACAAGCCCGGTTGTTCCGGGTTTTTTTTACTTTAAATCTGAATGGATTCTAATAATCGGAGTGTAGGTGAAAAATAGTTCGCAAACTTTATTCGCACATTACATATGAGCGGAAATAGAAAAGGAGCGAACAAAATGTCCGCCCCCTTTACAAGTCTAATCAGTATGGATTATTCGATGATGCTGGTAACGCTACCTGCTCCTACCGTTCGTCCACCCTCTCGAATTGCAAACCGCAACCCTAACTCAATTGCTACCGGTACTATCAACTCTACCGTCATCTGCACGTTGTCCCCAGGCATTACCATTTCCATCCCGTCCGGTAACTTGATTGATCCAGTTACGTCCG
>Ga0194047_10002690_pt1 | contig 10090 bp, 7 predicted proteins | sample JunL225m_MetaG_2_FD_160070 | JGI IMG/M metagenome (GOLD analysis project Ga0194047, IMG submission 160070) | Anoxic zone freshwater microbial communities from boreal shield lake in IISD Experimental Lakes Area, Ontario, Canada - Jun2016-L221-5m | ecosystem: Environmental > Aquatic > Freshwater >...
TGTGAATAATTTTGGTGTCAAAGAAATGCTAGATACATTTATTCAAATAGCACCGGTCCCAAGAGATAGAGAAACCAGTGTTAGAACCTTGGCGGTAGGAGAAGATAAATTCAGTGGCTTTATATTTAAAATACATGCCAACTTAGATCCCAAGCACCGTGACCGTATTGCCTTTATGCGTGTATGTAGTGGAAAGTTTGAACGTAATACCTATTATAAACATGTTAGGCTAGATAAAGAGGTTCGTTTTAGTAACCCCTATAGTTTCTTAGCACGCAGCAAGGATGTTATTGAAGACGCCTATGCAGGAGATGTGGTAGGTTTATTTGATACAGGTAATTTTAAAATAGGAGATACACTTACTGAAGGAGAAAAGTTTTATTTCACAGGTATTCCTACTTTCTCACCAGAGATATTTAAGGAACTAGTGAATAAAGACCCTTTAAAAACCAAACAACTTGAAAAAGGTATTACTCAGTTAACCGATGAGGGGGTGGCGCAATTATTCACGCAGTTTGGCGGTAATAAAAAAATTATTGGTTGCGTGGGCGATTTACAATTTGAAGTCATTCAATACCGTCTATTACAAGAATATGGCGCTGCCTGTGAATTTAGAACCCTACCTTTTTATAAAGCTTGTTGGTTAACTTCCAAGGATCAAAACAAACTACACGACTTTTTAAGATTCAAGCAGCAAAATGCCGCCATGGATAAGGACGAAGCGCCAGTGTATTTAGCGCAAAGTGAATGGTTCTTGAATACAGAAATTACGAATAACCCCGATATTACCTTTCATTTCACCAACGAGGTCAATAAATAATTATGAAGTCCAAAACGCTCAAACAAAATAAAGTAAACATTATCACATTAGGTTGTAGTAAGAACTTAGTGGACAGTGAAATGCTGAGCGGGCAATTGCTAGCCAATGAAATTGACGTGGTGCATGAGAATAAAAAATTAGATCATAATATAGTAGTGGTGAATACCTGTGGTTTTATTGATAAAGCAAAAGAAGAGAGCGTCAATACGATATTGGATCAAGTGGCTTTAAAGAAAAAAGGAAAATTAGATAAAGTATATGTTACGGGTTGTTTGAGTGAAAGATATAGAACGGATTTAGCTTTAGAAATTCCAGAAGTAGACGCTTGGTTTGGTACCATGGAACTGCCTTTAATGTTGAATCAATTAAATGCCAATTATAAAGCAGAACTTTTAGGTGAGCGTTTATTAAGTACACCTTCACATTATGCTTATTTAAAAATAAGTGAGGGTTGTAACAGAACCTGTTCTTTCTGTGCCATTCCATTAATGCGTGGCCAGCATGTAAGTAAAACCATTGTGCAATTGGTGGCAGAAGCAGAAGGCTTGGTGAAAAAAGGAGTAAAGGAAGTAATGTTAATTGCGCAAGAATTAACTTATTATGGTTTAGATATTTATAAAAAAAGAGCATTACCCGATTTGTTAAATGCACTAGCCGATGTAAAAGGCTTGGAGTGGATACGTTTACATTATGCTTATCCAAGTAAGTTTCCACTAGAAGTATTGGATGTAATGAGAGAGCGAGACAATATTTGTAAATACATTGACATTCCATTGCAACATGCAAGTAATAATATGCTAGCTGCTATGAAGCGTAATATTACTAGAGAAGAGATGGGGGAGTTAATTCAAGAAATTCGCAAGCGTGTTCCAGGCATTGCCATTCGCACTACATTAATTGCAGGCTTTCCTGGAGAGACATTAGAAGACATTGAAGAACTTAAAGGCTTTTTAATAGAACACCAATTTGATAGAGTAGGTATATTCACGTATAGCCATGAAGAAAATACTTCAGCACATGATTTAGTAGACGATGTGCCTGCTGCTGAAAAGCAAAGACGCGCAGAGGAAATTATGGAAGTACAACAAGAAATTAGTTTGGCTAGAAACCAAGCCAAAGAAGGTTTGGTATTAAAGGTACTAGTAGATAAAAAAGAAGCAGGCAGGTATTTAGGCCGCACCGAATTTGATAGTGTTGAAGTAGACAACGAAGTAGTAATTAATACTAGCAAACGCTTGAAGCCAGGCGATTTTGTGATGGTTAAAATTACCAAGGCCTATGATTACGATTTAGAGGGAGAATTAGTAGGTTAATTTATTTATTCTAATTGTAAACTAATACAAATTACAGATATTATTTCTTAAATTGATTACGCATTCATCACTAAAAATTATTTTATGGCAATAAATTGGGAAGGGGTATTTCCCGCAGTTACCACCAAGTTCACAAGCAACGATAGTTTAGATTTAGCTTTATTTACAAAAAATATTAATGCTCAAATTGCAGCAGGGGTGAATGGTATTATTTTGGGAGGCACTTTAGGTGAGTCCAGTGTGCTTACCAATGCAGAAAAAGAAATCTTAGTAAAAGAAACAGTTAAAATAGTTAACGGAAAAATTCCTGTGGTTATTAATATAGCAGAAGGAAGTACATCTGTGGCCATTCAATGTGCGAAGGATGCAGAGAACTGGGGCGCCAAGGGTTTAATGTTGCTTCCTCCTATGCGTTATAAATCGGATCATCGTGAAACAGTGCAATACTTTAAAGATATTGCCGCTAGTACATCACTTCCTATTATGATTTACAATAACCCCGTGGATTATAAAATAGAAGTTACCATTGATATGTTTTCTGAATTAGCAAGCGTGCCTAATATTCAAGCAGTGAAAGAATCGACCCGCGATATTACCAATGTCACTAGAATGCGTAATAAGTTTGGAGATAGGTTTAGTATTTTATGTGGTGTGGACACATTGGCGCTAGAAGAATTATTAGTAGGAGCCGATGGTTGGGTAGCAGGTTTAGTTTGCGCCTTTCCTGCAGAAACAGTGGCCGTATATAAATTAGCGAAAGCAGGTAAGATTGCAGAAGCTACAGAAATATACAGATGGTTTATGCCTTTATTAGAATTAGACATTCATCCTAAGCTAGTTCAATACATCAAATTTGCAGAAGCCAAGGCAGGTATTGGTTCTGAAACAGTTAGAAAGCCAAGATTAATTTTAGAGGGAGCCGAAAGAAAAAGAATTGAATCTATTATTGATACAGGTTTAAAAAACAGACCTATACTTCCTGAGTTTCATAGTTTATAAAATATACAAAATAGCGCATGAGCAATATTTCTGAAATTACTAAAAAAGCAGCACTTGCATTTGAGCAGTATGCTTTCACAACGCCTTTGCAAAGAGCTCATTTTTTAGAAACCATTGCTACTAATATTGAAGCATTGGGTGATAGCTTATTAGAACAAGCCAATAAAGAAACGAATTTACCCCTACCTCGTTTAACAGGCGAAAGAGGGCGTACTTGTTTTCAACTCCGCATGTTTGCCACTATGTTAAAAGAAGGTAATTATGTAGAAGCAAGCATTGATACAGCCATTCCTACTAAAACACCACCCAAGCCAGATATTCGTAAAATGATGCATCCCATTGGACCCGTGGTCGTATTTGGTGCAAGCAATTTTCCTTTTGCTTATTCTACTGCGGGAGGCGATACGGCTAGTGCGCTAGCAGTAGGCTGTTCTGTTATTGTAAAGGCACATCCTGCACATTTAGCGACATCGAATATGGTGGCAGCAGCTATTATGCAAGCTGCAAAAGCAACTCAAATGCCTGAAAATATTTTTCAGCATGTTACCGATACTAGTTTTGAAACAGGCAAGGCCTTAGTGCAAGATGAAAATATATATGCTGTAGGATTTACGGGTTCAAGAACAGGAGGCCGCGCTTTACTAGATTATGCAAGCTCTAGAAAAAACCCAATTCCAGTTTTTGCTGAAATGGGTTCTGTGAACCCGGTAATTTTATTGCAAGATGCACTTGAAAAAAATGCAGAAACGATAGCAAAAAATTATGCAGGCTCCATTACTTTAGGAATGGGGCAGTTTTGTACCAACCCGGGTATATTAATAGGTATTAAATCTGATGCTTTAAACACTTTTGCAAATACCTTGGCTACTGAAATGAACAATATTGCACCATCTGCTATGTTGCATGCAGGTATTGAAGCAGCTTATTTAAAAAATAGTAGCCATGCATTAGCACAGAAAGAAGTTCAATGCTTAACGAAAAATACACCTAGTTCAAATAATGGGTATCCGGTTTTAACCACAGTAAACGCCAATACTTTTTTAAATAATCCCGATTTAGCAGAAGAAGTATTTGGTCCCTATTCCATACTAGTACAATGTAATTCCATAAATGAATTAAAAGAAGTTTGGAAAAGTATAAAGGGTCAAATTTCTACAACCATTATGGGTACCGATGTAGATTTTTCAAATACACCCGAGCTTTTAAATATGTCTTTACAAATAGCAGGACGAGTATTATTAAACGGAGTGCCTACAGGGGTGGAAGTTTGTGACAGTATGGTGCATGGTGGTCCTTATCCTGCAAGTACCGATAGCAGATTTACAGCAGTTGGGGTAAACGCCGCTAAAAGATGGTTAAGACCCATCTCTTTTCAAAACTGGTCCAATCATTTATTGCCATTGGCATTACAAAATACGAACCCATTAGGTATTTGGAGAAATATCAATGGAGCGCTTACTAAGGATGAGCTTGTCTAAAGAAACAAAATAATCTAAAAATAAAGACTAGTAGAATTTTTCTAAGCTAGTCTTGTATATTTAGTAAGTTAGTCTATAACTTAATCTTGAATAAATAATTTAGCGGTGGTACTTGCCTGCTTCATTGTTCCAGTTTTTTCAATGTTTGAAAAGTAATAAACAGCCACTGTACTTGCTATAAAATAAACAATCGCAATAGGCGCAATGGAAGTAGACAATTGATTCGATCCAAACCAATCACCATTAGCTACTATCCAGTAAATACAAAGTATATTCTTTATAGTTTCTAATATCCAAGCGTTTTTATTTCTATCCATCAATTCGGTAAGTGCATATACTTGAGCAAATATAAAGGCGCCGTAAATAAAAATATTGGTATGTCCAATGCTGGCAATATTTCCAAATAAATAGCTAACCAAAAGTAGCATGCAAAATAATTGTATCCACAAATACAATTTCATAGCAGGAGAGGCTGGGGTATTGTACTTCTCAAAATGGAACACATCTTTTATTTTATCTACAGGGTAATTATCAATTACATCTGCAGGGCGCCATCCCAAAGGTTGAAACCAAATGGTAAATTTATCTTTCCAGTTTTTAGTATGCCATGCGTCTTTAATAAGAAGCCACATATGCATGAAATTAATTTTAATAGGGTTCCATGTTTGAACAGGACGGGTTATGCCATATACAGCTGGTATATTGTCTTGCTCTTGCACAAAAGTTCCAAATAATTTATCCCAGATAATAAATATTTGACCATAGTTTTTATCTAAGTATTCTGGGTTAATAGCATGGTGCACTCTATGGTGTGCTGGAGTTACAATGATATATTCCAACCAACCCATATTTTTAATATGTCTTGTATGGTACCAGAACTGCGCAAATAAATGAAGTGGTGCAACTACTGCAATTACATTGGCAGGCACTCCAAAAATGGCAGCAGGTATTAATAAGAAGGCATAAATTCTGAAAATAACAGAAATGCTTTGTCTTAACGCACAAGCTAAATTATACTCTTCACTACTATGATGCACAATATGGTTGTTCCAGAAAAAATTATAAGAATGTGCTAAGCGGTGCACCCAGTATCCAGCAAAGTCTAATGATACAAATGCAATGAGGTATAACCAGAAACTAGATTGCACATGCATAATAGCTAAATGATCTACAAACCAACCATAACTTAATATAGCAATACTTAAACCTAAAACATCTTTAGTAGAATTAGTTACCCCCGAGCTTAAGCTAGAAATCATATCCAAGGTATTGACTGTTTCAAATCCTTTCCTCCATCCATACCATTTTTCAAATAAAACCAATAATAAGAAGGCAGGCATGGCAATCAATAAAATTTTACCGTAAGTTTCCATATTAAATAAATTTGCTATGACAATTAAGCATTGCTTACTCAAATGTATTAATTTTATCTCATGGCTGCAACAAATCCAATTACTGTTAATCATTTTGGATCCTACGAATTAGGGGGTTCTATTTTTCAATGTATAGATGCGCATACCTGCGGCAATCCTGTAAGGGTGGTGGTGAATGGTGGCCCTGCATTAGAGGGAAATACCATGAGTGAAAAGCGTCAGCATTTTTTAAAAGAATTTGATTGGATAAGAAAGGGTTTAATGTTTGAACCACGTGGGCATGATATGATGAGTGGAAGTATTTTGTATCCACCCCATGATCCTGAAAATGATGTGGCGGTTTTATTTATTGAAACCAGTGGGTGTTTACCCATGTGCGGACATGGAACTATTGGAACAATTACGGTAGCTATTGAAGCGGGTTTAATTCAACCAAAGGTTCCTGGTAAAATTCGTATGGAAGCGCCTGCAGGACTGGTGCAAATTGAATATACCATGAAAGGTAAAAAAGTAAGTTCGGTGAAATTGACCAATGTAGCTTCCTTTATGGCTGCTGAAAACATTCAAGTGGAATGCCCCAATTTAGGCATGCTAACTATTGATGTTTGTTATGGTGGAAATTATTATGCCATTGTAGAAGTGCAAGATAATTTTAAAGGCATTGAAAATTATACAGCAGGACAATTAATTGCTTGGAGTAGTGTATTAAGAAAGCGCATTAATGAATCGAATAAATTTGTTCATCCATTAGATCCTACTATTAATGGCTGCTCACATATATTATGGACAGGTAAAGTATTGGATGAAAAAAACACTGCACGCAATGCCGTTTTTTATGGAGACAAAGCCATTGATAGGTCGCCTTGTGGAACCGGTACTTCAGCAAGACTGGCGCACTGGCATGCAAAGGGTAAGCTAAAACAAGGAGTTCCTTTTTTACATGAAAGCATAATAGGTTCTGTATTTACAGGTAAAGTAGAGTCTACCACCACCATTGGTGATAAAGAAGCCATTATTCCCTCTATTGAAGGCTGGGCCAAGATATACGGATTTAATACTATATCCATTGACAGCGCCGACGATCCCTATGCTGCTGGTTTTCAAGTGGTTTAATCTCGTTAATTCTATAAATTCCATCCCTTTTTAGTGTGTTATAAGCGCAATTTTTACGAAATTTGTGTTTTAATATATTCTATGGAAGTAGTTGTTATTGGAGGGGGTATCGTAGGATTAAGTAGTGCTTATTTTTTACAAGAGGCAGGGCATCAAGTTACTATTATTGATCAAACAGATATGACGCAAAACTGTTCTTATGGTAATGCGGGTTATGTTTGTCCAAGCCACTTTACACCCTTAGCTACACCAGGTATTGTGAAGCAAGGATTTAAGTGGATGTTGAATTCAGAAAGTCCTTTTTATGTAAAGCCAAGATTAAGTTTAAGTTTAATAAAATGGGGGTTGCAGTTTATGAAAGAAGCTACTCCTGAAAAAGTAGAGCGTGCGGCCATTCCATTAAGAGATTTCGCATTTTTAAGTAAGCATTGGTACAAACAGTGGGAGGCCTTACCTCAATTTAAATTTGCTTACGAACACAAGGGCTTGCTTGAAATATTTCAAACAGAAAAAGCAGCAGAACATTCTCGTCATTTAGTACATAGAGCACATGAATTAGGCTTAACCGATACTAAGTTGTTAAATCAACAGGAATTATTTGCCATGGAGCCCAATCATAAATTAAATGCAATGGGTGCCATTTACTTTGCTTGTGATGGTCATTTATATCCTGCTAAATTAATGCATCAATTAATAGATGATTTAAAAAGCAAGGGCGTGCAATTTAAAATGAATGAAGCGGTTGTTAATTTTGAAAAAGGTGGCGGAAAAATAAATTCAGTTATTACTAATACGAATAAATATAAGGCCGATGCGGTGGTGATGGCAACTGGTTCATGGAGTAGAGAGTTAGCAGAGCAGTTAGACATTAATTTACCATTAATGCCAGGCCGTGGTTATTCAATTACTTTAGAAGATACACCTTATAAAACCAATTATCCCGCTGTATTTATTGAGGGCCGTGTAGCCATCACACCAATGGATACCAATAAAATGCGCTTTGGAGGAACTATGGAAATTACCACCACCAATGCAGCGCCAAGAATTAATAGAGTAGTGGGTATTTTAAAAGCCGTTAAAAGATATTTTCCTGAATTCGATATACCGGTTCCAACTATGGACAAGGTTTGGTATGGTTACCGCCCTTGTTCTGCCGATGGATTACCTTATCTTGGTAGAACTAAAAAATGGAACAATTTAGTAATGGCTACCGGACATTCCATGGTGGGATTAAGTTTAGGAGCGGGCACGGGTAAATTAGTTTCAGAAATTATAGATGAAAAACCAACCAGCATTGACATTAGCTTTTATAATCCAGAAAGATTTGATCATTAATGAAATTTAAAGCCACTCCCATAACTTATCGTGCCACTGGATTGTTCAGCAATTTGGTGAATGACTATATGGAGGCTAAAGGAACAGCACAAAGCTTTGTTGAATACAATGCAACGATAGAAGGGTATAAAAAAGCCATAGAAAAAAGAGCTTCTTTTCCCACGAATAGAAAAGTTTTGGTAGAGGTTTTACAAAATCAGTATGCTCAATTAGAGAAAGATATTAATGATTCTAGCTCCCGAAATAATAGCGAACTAAATAATAAAGAGTCATTTAAATTGGTGAATGATAATGTGAGCTTATTATTGAAAGAAAATACTTTCACTGTAACTACTGCGCATCAGCCTAATATTTTCACCGGCCCTCTTTATTTTATTTATAAAATAATTCATGCTATACAATTAGCAGCCGAGCTTAAAAAACAATTTCCTACAAATAATTTTGTACCCGTTTATTATATGGGGTCTGAGGATGCCGACTTGCAAGAAGTAGGTGCTTATACTTTAGCAGGAGAAGCTTACCAGTGGAATACAAAGCAGAAAGGGGCTATAGGAAGAATGAAGGTAGATGACGAGCTCATTCAATTATTACAAAACCTAGAAGGCTATTGGTCTGTAAAGCCATTGGGTAAAGAGGCTTTAGAAATTTTAAAGCAGGCGTATCAAAAAGGGAAAACTATTTCAGAAGCTACTTTAGCACTAGTGCATGCCTATTTTAGTAAATATGGTTTAGTAGTTGTTCAACCAGATGACGCGAAATTGAAATCGCTTTTCATTGGTGTAATGGAAAAGGAATTAAGAACAGGGTTTTCTCAAAAAGCTATTGGGCCTACTAAAGAAAAATTAGCAAGTACTTATCATGTTCAGTCCGATGGCCGTGATTTGAATTTATTTTACTTAAAAGAGAATACTAGAAACAGAATTGAAAAGAAAGAGGGAGCTTATATTGTTGTAGATACCGATATTCGTTTCACAGAGGAAGAGATTGTTAAAGAATTACACGCAAATCCTGAAAGATTTAGCCCCAATGTAATTTTAAGAGGGGTATACCAAGAAACAATACTTCCTGGTGTAGCCTTTATAGGTGGAGGAGGAGAGCTTGCTTATTGGATGGAGCTTAAAAATGTATTTAATGAAGTGAAAGTGCATTATCCAATTTTGCAATTACGTAATTCATTTATGTTTATGAATGAAAAGCAAACAGCAAATTGGAATACATTAGGTTTTACCTTAGAGCATTTGTTTAAACCAGTATTGGAATTGGAATTAGAATACATTAAAAGTCAAACGAAGGAAAATTTAGCACTCACCAATCATATTGCATCGCTCAATAGTTTATATGAGTCCATTCAGCAAGATGTAATAAAAATTGATTCCTCATTAGGAGGTCATGCTAAAAATTTATCTATACAAGCGCAAAAGAAGTTAGCCCTATTAGAAAAGAAAATGATTCGTGCTGAAAAAAGAAAACAACAAATATCTATTGACCGCATTCAAGCCATTAAGGGTTCTTTATTTCCTAAAAATAGTTTACAAGAAAGAGTAGAAAACTTTGCTGAGTGGGTAGGAGACTACGGATGGGATTGGGTGGAAGCGATTATGCAGCATTCAACTACTTTGAACCCTTGCTTTACCATTATTACGCTTAGCAAGGATTAGA
>Ga0194047_10002691_pt1 | contig 10089 bp, 9 predicted proteins | sample JunL225m_MetaG_2_FD_160070 | JGI IMG/M metagenome (GOLD analysis project Ga0194047, IMG submission 160070) | Anoxic zone freshwater microbial communities from boreal shield lake in IISD Experimental Lakes Area, Ontario, Canada - Jun2016-L221-5m | ecosystem: Environmental > Aquatic > Freshwater >...
CACATGCGTGATCATTTGAACGATTACACGCTTGCAACGATTGCATCGGCTGCGACCGGCACTGGTCCGTGGCCAAAAAATACTCCGCACTCTCATTAGAGCGCGGATTTATTTTTCCGGAACCTCAAAAGAACACATGGCGATAATCGCTGCCATGTCAGATGGCAACGTGGCTTCAAACGACATCTCTTCACCTGTACCCGGGTGAATCAATGTCAACCGACGCGCATGCAACATTGGTCGTGGTGCAACGAGTGCTGACTTTGCACCGCCATACATAGAGTCGCCAACAACTGGATGACCAACAGCTGCCAGATGAACGCGGATCTGATGAGTGCGCCCAGTTTCTAAAGAACAACGCACCAACGTCAACAGAGCTGGATGATTGAATTCAGTTTCTACTTCTAAATGAGTACGAGCCCATTTTCCGTTATGAACAACTGCCATCCGCATCGGATCACGAGGGTCTCTACCCATAGCGGCATCAACGACAGCTGTCGGGGAATCAAAGTGTCCCCATGCAAGCGCCAGGTATTCACGTCCTACTTCATGTTCGGTTAGTGCGGCGACCAATGAGTCATATGCACGTTGCGAACGAGCCACAACCATCATTCCGGTTGTGCCTGCGTCAAGTCGATGCACGATGCCTGGTCGAGCGGGTTGACCAACATCTGCAACCTCTGGATACAGCGCCAAAATGCCGTTCACCAATGTTCCGAGACCATGACCTGATGCTGGATGCACGACAAGACCAGCGCCTTTGTTCACCACAATGATGTCGTCGTCTACATAGACAACGTCGAGAACGACACTTGCGTCCGGCCCAGGTGGCTCAGCTACTGGCACCATATCTAGGTCAACAACAACGACCTGACCTTCACGTAGACGTACCTTGCCTGATGCAGCTGCAGCACCGTCGACAGTTGCTCCACCACTTGCAATCAATTTGGATGCATCGGTTCGAGAGATATCAGCAATCAACGAAACAATTCGGTCGAGACGTTCATTATTCAAAGCCGCTGGCAGTGTTTCTTCAACTTTCATGATTGACGTCAACACCTTTACCGTTACGCGATTCCATCAGCATGGCAGCAATAAGTGCACATGCCCCTACAGATATTGCTGAATCTGCAAAATTAAATACCGGCCACCACTGCAAATCGATGAAATCGATGACACGACCGTGCAACCAACCATCTCCACGAAAAATACGATCAGCAATATTGCCGATTGCACCGGCCACGATTGCACACAAAGCAAGAGCACTCAACGGAGTTGATGCATTTCGGACAGCTCGAAGCAGGAAGAGAACAGCGACGATGGCAAAAATGCCAACCACTGGCCCCATACTCTGCCCTTGCGAAAATGCAAACCCGCTATTAAAACCAAGAGAGAATTGCAATGATCCAACAACGTGAATCACGCGACCGTTAGTAAGCGATGACACCGCCCACGATTTTGTGAGTTGATCGATAAGAACAATTGTTCCGATTAATAGCGCCTGGCGGCGGCGAGAGAACACTGAGGTACTAGAGCGCCTAGCGGCGTCCTAGTCCACCGGCGCGTTCTGTCACGAGCTCAGTAGCCCATGGGATTGCGCGAAGGCGTTCCTTTGGAATTGGCAGAACCGAAACAACTGAATAGCCGTATTCACCAGTCTTCATTCGAGCCAACGCTGCATCGATTTCTTCGACGGTCTGGCGGGCTGCTGCCGACAAGACAAGGTCTTGCTCGCGCTCCACCACCATGGTGTCACCTTCGCCACCTTCATCGTCAAATTTCACGTCACCCATCTCTGCGTCAGCGATCATTGCACTTGCTTCGTTCTCAAGACGGTTTGCTTGGCCCACCAATTTGATGCGTTCTACTTGCAGCGCATCACGTTGTGCAAAGAGAAATTTCAGATCAAAATCCTTTGACGATGTGATTCCATCTTCCGTGGCACCCTTCACAATGACAGGACGCTTCGGTGGTTCTGGCTTCTTTGCAACTTTCTTTGCAGGCGCTGGTGCGGGAGCAGCAACCACAGGAGCTGGTGCCGGAGCGGCCACTTTGACGGGAGCGGCTTTCTTGACAGGAACAACCTTCTTGACAGGAGCGGCTTTCTTGACAGGAACAGCCTTCTTGATAGGAACAATCTTTTTTGCAGGCGCTTTCTTAACAGGCGCTTTCTTAACAGGAGCAGCCTTCTTAACAGGAGCCGCTTTCTTAGCCGGAGCTTTCTTAGCGGGGGCCTTCTTAACAGGAGCGGCTTTCTTGACAGGAACAGCCTTCTTCGCCGGAGCAGCCTTCTTAATAGGCGCTTTCTTTGCCGGAGCTTTCTTCGCTGGGGCTTTCTTTGCCGGAGCAGCCTTCTTCGCCGGAGCCTTTTTTGCAGGAGCCTTCTTGACTACCTTCTTAGCAGGGGCGGTCTTTTTCTTCGTTGCCATAATGAGCACTCTCTCCTTGCGTCAGGCATCTGCCTGAGTTGCCCCGTGAGGCTACGGCCGAAATAGGCGTTTTCTCAACGTGCAAGAGCAACGGCTACGCCAATGACTGCACCTTCAATGTTCACAGCCCGTTGGCCGGACTCATCAAAGAGCACCTCTCGAGCCAATGTCTCACTCGCAATCAGTGAAAGATGAGGCATTATTTGACTCTGGAGCTCGGGCTCGACCGACAAGGTGACGATGATTCGGTCAGAGATATCAAGGTTTGCCTCGCGGCGGGCCTGCTGCACCGCACGCACGATGTCGCGCGCAGCTCCTTCGGCCTCAAGTTCAGCTGTGACTTCGACGTCAAGAAGAACAACTCCCATGCCCCCTGGAAGAGGTGCGCTCGCCGACCCAGATTGCGTCACCAATTTCAAAGAATATTCACCAGGCTGCAGAGACTCACCGGCGACATTGATGACATCACCATCTTGCGTCCATTCGCCCTTCTTGACCGCAACGATGACGGCCTGAGTGCGCGGTCCCAGTCGAGGTCCGACAATTGCCGGAACCACTTGCAGTTCATGAGAAGCAATCGAATCAACGTCTGTGGTTAAAACGACATCACGCACGTTGACTTCATCTCGCACGATGTCAAGGAATCCTTCAAGCGAAGACGCATTTGCTGCAGCGATGGTGAGCGTGGCAAGAGGCAAACGTACGCGACGACCATGTGCTTTACGAACAGACAATGCCGATGAACACACATCGCGCACCATATCCATAGCAGAGACAAGCGATGAGTTTCGCGGCAATGTTGTTGACGATGGCCAGTCAGTCAGATGAACACTTCCCACTGCAGCACCGTGCAGCCCTTCAAATATTTCATCAGTGACCAAAGGCAATAGCGGTGCCGCGATACGTACCAAGTAATCAAGAACAGTATGCAACGTATCAATGGCGTCTTGATCCCCCGACCAAAAACGATCACGACTGCGGCGGATATACCAATTAGTCAACACATCAAGAAATGACCGCACTGTCTGACATGCGGCGAACAAGTCATAGGTATCCATGGACGCTGTAACCGCATCAATGGTGTCTGCAAGCTTGGCGAGAACATACTGATCAAGAACATTTGCTGAATCTGTTCGAACAACGCCTGTCACGCCATCTGCATTTGCGTAGAGTGCTAAAAAATAATAGGAATTCCATAACGGCAACAAGACCTGTCGCACTGTCTCTCGCATGCCTTGTTCGGTGACTGAGAAATCTCCGCCTCGCAAAATTGGCGAGGACAACAAATACCAACGCATTGCGTCGGCGCCATGCGAGTCAAAAACAGCCATTGGGTCTGGATAGTTGCGCAGACTCTTTGACATTTTTGCGCCGTCATCACCAAGAACAATTCCGTGACTGATGCATGATAAAAACGACGGCTTGTCGAACAACGCAGTTGCCAACACATGCAGTGTGTAAAACCAACCACGGGTTTGACCGATGTATTCAACAATGAAATCGCCGGGATAATGGTTGTCAAACCATTCCCTGTTCTCAAATGGGTAATGAACCTGTGCAAAAGGCATCGAGCCACTTTCAAACCAGCAATCAAGAACTTCAGGGACGCGACGCATCATGGACTTCCCGGTTGGGTCATCAGGGTTTGGTCGCACAAGGTCGTCAATGTTTGGGCGATGCAAATCAGTGACTTCTACTCCGAAGTCACGCGTCAAATCAGCGAGGCTTCCATACACGTCAAGGCGTGGATACGTTGGATCGTCGCTCTTCCACACTGGAATCGGTGAACCCCAAAAGCGATTTCGACTGATTGCCCAATCTCGGGCATTCGCAATCCACTTACCGAACGAGCCATCTTTAATGTGCTCTGGTGACCATGTAATTTGCTCGTTCAGCTCAACCATTCGGTCGCGAAATTTGGTTACTTCAACAAACCACGACGAAACCGCGCGATATACGAGCGGCTCAGCGCAGCGCCAACAATGTGGATACGAGTGGTTGTACGAATCATGACGTATGACGACTCCGCGCTCCTTCAGCGTGCGAATGATGTCCGGATTGGCATCAAACACGTGTTGACCAACCCATGGTGAAATTTCGGCTGTGTAACAACCATGTTCATCCATGGGGCACAACGTAGGAATTCCTGCAGCATTGCACTCAATTTGGTCGTCTTCACCAAAGCCCGGTGCCATATGCACAACGCCGGTTCCGTCGTCGGTAGTAACAAAGTTGGCACCAAGAACCTGAAATGCATTGTCAGTACCGGCAAAGAATGGAAATAGTGGCGTGTACTTGCGACCCACTAATTCAGCACCACGTATCGTTCGTACTACTTCAGCACCCTCGAGTTCCTTTTCATATGCCCCGAGACGAGCCTGGGCGAGAATATAGGTATTGCCATCTGGGTGTTGTAGCTCTACATAGTCAATGTCAGGCCCAACAGCCAGCGCCAAGTTTGAAGGAAGAGTCCACGGAGTAGTTGTCCACGCGAGAATCTTTTCCCCGGATTCAAGTTCGAAGGCCACTGTTAGAGCAGGGTCTTGCCGATCTTTATAGACGTCATCCATCCGTGTTTCTGTATTTGACAGCGGAGTTTCACAACGCCAGCAATATGCAAGAACTCGGAAACCCTCATAAATGAGACCCTTATCATGCAAAGTTTTGAAGGCCCACATCACGCTTTCCATATATGGAGTATCGAGAGTTTTGTAATCATTTTCGAAATCAACCCACCGAGCTTGACGAGTGACGTACCGTTGCCATTCGTCGGTGTAGCGCAACACACTTGTGCGACAAGCATCGTTGAACTTGTCAATTCCAAACGCCGCGATCGCAGGATGACCTGCAATTCCCAGTTCTTTTTCAGCTTCTACTTCTGCGGGAAGTCCGTGACAGTCCCATCCAAATCGGCGATCAACATGTCGACCGCGCATTGTTTGATATCGCGGTACAGCATCTTTTACGAAGCCTGTCAATAAATGACCGTAGTGAGGCATTCCATTCGCAAACGGAGGACCATCATAAAAAATGAACTCGTTGTCACCATTCGTCCCAGCAGGTCGGGCAGCAAGGCTCTGTGCAAAAGTCTGGTCACGTTCCCAACGCGCCAGTACACCTTCTTCTATCCGAGGAAAATTTGGTTGGGGGTCAACCTTCGGGTACGTCACGCAATAAGGCTAGAGGGCTAAGAGGCTCAGCACCCAAGGATGCGCGCGAGAACCTGGACCCCGATGAGCACTACCAACGGCGTGAAATCAAATGGCCCCATTGTGGGAAGGACACGACGAATCGGCGCAAAGACTGGTTCGGTGGCTTTGTAGAGAAGTTCAACGATGGGCATAAACGGACTGCCCGGAGAAATTGGAAAGAACGTTGAGATTGCGCGAGCAACCACAATCAACACATAGATGTTCGCGATGGCGCAGACAATTTGCATGATTAACCCTTAGTAACGAGGTGAGTCAAAACTCACGGCAGGCTTTAACAAGTAGACGCCACTGCCCACTTTTTCCATTGTGCCACTAAGCGCGTAACACATGCCGCTTGCGAAGTCGATAATGCGACGTGCCATCTCGCGATCAGCACCTTCGAGATTCACAATTACAGGAACACCTTCTTTGAAGTGATCAGCAATCTCTTGCGCCTGATTGAAATTACGCGGACGAACTGTGACAGTTTCACCCGATGACGGAATTGTGCGCACTGTTGGAGACGTACGAGCAGTTCCGACTGGACGTACTTGCAAACCTGAGTCGTCAGGACGACGCGCAGCACCGGTGTCATCAACACGCATCGGACGTGCAGCTGGGCGTTGAGTCTCTGATGAATATTCAGGATCAAAACCAGAACGACGTCCACCCTGCTCTGGAGCGGGACGACCAACACGTTGAGGGCGTTCGTACTCCATCGACATGTCGTAGTCGTCGTAGGCTTCTTCCCCACTCAGACCTAGGTAATCCATTGCACGGCGGAAAAATGACATATTCAAAGGCTAATGCAGAACGAATAGCAGATGTGGGACACGTCTAGATAGATGTACTAGGCCGCGAGCCGAATAAGCCACTGCCTACTCTGACCATCGTGGATCCGCACGCAACGGCAATCTCATAATCTGCTGTCATGCCCATGGAACACACTGCCAATCCCTGTTCATTAACGAGTCGGCGCAATAGCCCAAAGGCTATTTCACACTCCTGACGTGTTCCGTTGGTTGGCCCGATAGTCATCAGCCCGGCCACGTGCAGATGCTGTGATTCTGCTCGGGCTCGTAGGTCATCCAAAAGCCCCGGAGCGACCCCGCCCTTTGAGGGTTCATTTGTTGTGTCTACCTGAAGGAGAATTGAGGCTCCTGGCGCTCTACGACCAAGTTCATCAACAACAGAAGTTCGATCGACCGATTGCCACATCGCAACATGGCCGACGAGAAGACGCACCTTGTTCGACTGCAGCGCACCAATGAAATGGACATCGATGGAAGGTGGTCCTCCGGATATTTTTTCTACAAGTTCCTGTGCGTAGTTCTCGCCAACTGCATCACACCCAGCTGCCGCAGCAGCTGCAATGGCATCGAGGCCAAAGGTCTTCGTGACAGCAACGAGAGAAACGTCTGACCCACCAGCCAAGCTGATGCGTGCGCGAACATCGGCTACCCGATCGGCCACCTGAGAGGCGTCGATCATTTGCGAAGTGTTATTTCAAGAACGAAGGCACGTCGAAGTCGTCGTCATCATCAGATAACGGATCAACATCGGAGAAAATGTCTCGAACGTTGCTTGCAGGTGGTCGAGCATCTGGCGGACGAGATGTGGAACGAGTGCCGACACTTGAACTACCAGAGCCAGCGTCCCAACGTTCAAAACCAGCAGCGATAACTGTGACCTTGATTTCATCGCCCATCTCGTCGTCGATAACAGTACCGAAGATGATGTTCGCGTCTTGATGAGCAACACCGTGCACCACTTCTGCAGCTGCATTGACTTCGAAAAGTCCCATGCTTGATGGACCAGTGATATTGAGCAAAATACCGCGTGCGCCGTCGATAGCTGCCTCGAGCATTGGGCTCGAAATTGCATCTTTTGCAGCAACAACTGCACGATTATCTCCACTTGCAATACCGATACCCATGAGGGCTGAACCGGCGCTGGTGAGGATCATCTTGACGTCAGCAAAGTCTGTGTTGATGAGGCCTGGAGTTGTAATCAAGTTTGTAATACCTGCAACACCTTGCAACAAAATTTCATCGGCCATCTTGAAAGCGTTAACCAAAGAAGTCTTGTCGTTAGCAACAGTCAAAAGACGATCGTTTGGAATGACAATCAACGTGTCAACTTTTTCCTTCAGACGCTGAATTCCGTTGTCTGCCTGAACCGCACGACGGCGACCTTCAAATTGGAATGGACGAGTAACAACACCGATAGTGAGCGCACCAAGCGACTTAGCGATCTCGGCAATAACTGGTGCTGCACCGGTTCCGGTGCCGCCACCTTCACCTGCGGTGATGAAGACCATGTCGGAACCATTGATGAGTTCTTCAATCTCTTCACGATGCGCTTCAGCAGCTGCACGACCGACATCAGGATCTGAACCTGCACCAAGGCCACGAGTGAGGTCACGACCAATATCGAGCTTGACATCAGCATCGCTCATAAGAAGCGCTTGCGCGTCTGTATTAATTGCGACAAATTCAACGCCGCGTAGACCAGCATCGATCATGCGGTTGACAGCGTTCACGCCGCCTCCGCCAATGCCAATCACCTTTATAACGGCGAGATAATTCTGTGGTGCACCGGCCATTGACCATTTACCTCCAGTAAGGAGTCCGTAAGGACTGAGTTTCTTAAGTTTCCCACATCAGGAGCGATTTATGTGGCAATCACGAAATCGAGGGAATAGTTAGCGCACTTGAACGGTCGGTTCGCCCGTCGAAACGTCGATAACAGCCAATGTGGAGGGATTCTGACGGCGCAAAAGCACAACAACAGCAACCAATTTGCTTTGCAGATCATTGGGTGGACCAAAGCGCACAAGAGTGCCTCCCGCAAGGGTCATTGCGAGCTCCCCTCCTGGACTTACTTCGAGGGATTTCACCAGCGGACGCAGTTCATCGGGTAGCGCCAGGACAAGTTGCGCCGCAGCTCGATAGACATCATCAGCTACCGCGCCTGCCTTGAGAGATGGGCCGACTCCCGCTACCCGCAGATATTTCGTTGGCCAGCCATCAAGAACTGAAATGACGTGACCGCGGGCATCCACTATCCGTGCCTTCTGATCATCGCCGACGTACCAAACAACTGGCACTCGCTCAGCAATTTCTACTAATGCTTTTCCTGGAAACCGAGTAGTAATTCTGACATCTGATACCCACGGGTCTGCCACAAGAAGCTCTCGTGCTTTTCTAGTGTTGACCGTGAATACCGATGCACCCTTCAGCGTTTTTTTAACCGCAGTCAAAACTTTGGGCGCCGTGTAAACATTGCCTTCTACAGCGACCGAACGAATTGCAAAGATTGGCGACGCCAACAACGCAATCACAACAACAACCGACGCAACCACCAGACCGGCCAACTTGAGCCACTTGACTTTCTGCAAACGTTCACGGCGGCGTGAACGACGCTGACGTTCTTCAAACGAATGATCGGGTCTGTCATCATCAACAATCACTACACGGTCTAAATCGTCATCAATCACTACCAAAGTTCCGTCATCGTCTGGCATGCCGTTCAGAAGCGGATCATTTATCGAAAAGGGCGCAGGTACCTGCGAATTGGATTCATCAATGAATATGACTTCTTCAGTGTCAATCAACTCCGATACTTGCGGGGTGTGATCGTGGGTCTCAATCTCTGCGACAACTACTACCTCAGTGACAGTGTCGTCCTCATTTGCCTCAGATTTTTGTACTTCACGACTTCCAAAAAGTCCTGACAATTCTTTAAGAACTTGGTCAGAGACCTCAGTGACAGAAATTTCTTCCACTCGTTCTTTTGGCGTTGATTTGTCTGAATCTGTCATACGTGCTCTCCGAGAAGTTTCTGCAACTTCTCTGTGGCCGCAACCTGACCGCTTGCCGTGTGGTTGGGGTGAGAAAATCTAGTCATCAGGTCTGGAGAAAATCCGACAAGACATACTTCGCTATACAAACGAACGCCGTGGGTTGACTCGACTGTACTTTGCACATGCGACATCACCGCCGCAATATCGGCTGCAGTTGCCCCATCAGATGCTTGAATGAAATTGGCATGTTTCTCAGAAACCTGTACAGCCCCAATCGCAAAACCGCGAACACCCGCAGAGTCAATCAGTGCGCCAGAACTGTCATCACCTGAGCCTGGATTAACAAACACTGAGCCTGCATTGCGCCCCCCCGGCTGATGCTCACGTCTCCAGCCAACAACACCATTTATTTCAGTCGTTCCTACAGAGGCGTCTTGCGCAACTGTTCGTAGTCGCACCGACAACACAATCTGATGGCTCAAAAGTGCTGAACCACGAAAGAAGAATCCCAGGTCTTCGGCTTCAATGCGCTCAACACGACCACTTCGAAGCGATAGCACGGTCGCGTCAACAACAGACGAGGCCATGTCAGAACCATGGCCCCCTGCGTTCATTCGTATCGCTCCGCCCACTGTTCCAGGAATACCGACGCACCATTCAAGGC
>Ga0194047_10002692_pt1 | contig 10085 bp, 6 predicted proteins | sample JunL225m_MetaG_2_FD_160070 | JGI IMG/M metagenome (GOLD analysis project Ga0194047, IMG submission 160070) | Anoxic zone freshwater microbial communities from boreal shield lake in IISD Experimental Lakes Area, Ontario, Canada - Jun2016-L221-5m | ecosystem: Environmental > Aquatic > Freshwater >...
ATTGCTGCTTTTTGTGCCATTTATTCCCCCGGCCAGCGTTCACACCGCTCAGCACTATGGAGCCGCTCAAGTATTTGGTCAACTTGGGTTAGTTTGGCAAAATCGGCCTTTTCTAATCCTCAATCTAATGATGGCAGGTTACTATATTCTTTATGTCCAAATCAATATTACTTTACCCCTCTTAACTGTAAAGCTCACTGGCTCCGAAGGCGATATAGCCCTAATTTATGGGGTGAGTAGTGGACTGGCAATTGCTTTTCAGTATATCTCGGTAAAAGTCTTGCGACATTGGTTCCAGCCTGTCACTATTATTGGCCTTGGCACCGGATTGGCCGGGCTAGGGTTGTTTGGTGTGGCTTTCGCGAATAATCTGGCTTCTCTGCTGGGTTGTGTGGTAGTCTATAGCCTAGGCCGATTGGTGGTAGAGCCAATGACCTACATTATCACGGCTCAATATGCTACCAATGAGACCATGGCGAGCTATTTTGGCTTTAGTGCGTTAGCACTGGCACTGGGTAGTATTTGCGGCAATCTCTTAGGTGGCTGGCTTTTTGATTTAGGCAATCATACAGGGCTAATCGGCTTGTGTTGGCTTACCTTTGGCGCAATCAGTTTATTAATTGTAGTGGGTATTTTTTGGTTCCAGTCTTATCAAGCTCGCCATAGCTCTAATTTTATTCTTATAACTGAAAAGGTAGCCACCCACTTGCCGGATTAAACTTAAAATCCACAATCTCTGTGGACTGTAAGGCTGATTGATTAGTTAACTAAACCTATGCTGTATAAATAGTGGGAGTAGATATGAGTAGACTTTCAACAGGAGTAGAGGCTACGGCAATCGAGATCAAAGGTTTAAAGAAAAACTATGGCAAAATCGAAGCTCTAAAAGGTATTGACCTTTCAGTAGAGAAGGGTATTATTTTTGGAATAATAGGGGCAAATGGGGCCGGAAAATCCACCATGATTAAAATATTGGTTGGCTCCTCTAACCTGAGTGGAGGTAGCGTTAGGGTCTTGGGCTTGAATCCCTTTAAAGATGCCGCCCTCTTACGGGCTAATATCGGCTATATGCCCCAAGCCCCGGCCCTATATGAGGATCTCTCTGCCCAAGCTAACATCGCCTTTTTTGGAGCCGCCCACCAGCTTTCTAATCTAAAAAAACAGGTGGCGGAAGTATTGGAATTTACCTTACTCTCCGAACGGAAGAATGATCCGGTCTATTCTTACTCCGGGGGTATGAAGCAACGTGTCTCCCTAGCTTGCGCTCTGGTTCACGAACCCCAAGTGCTGTTTCTCGATGAGCCCACCGCTGGGGTTGATCCAAAATTAAGAGAGACTTTTTGGCAACATTTCCGCCACCTTGCCGATAAAGGAACCACCTTGTTTATCAGTACTCATATGATGGATGAGGCTGTCCAGTGCGATAAAGTGGCAATAATGCGGGAAGGTGTAGTTTTGGTCTCCGATACGCCTAAAAATATTATGCTTTTGGGCAATTCAGCCGTAAAAATTATAAGAGGCAATACTGAAGAAGTCTTTAAGGTCACTAATTTGCCCAGCCAATTGCCCGTATTGCTCCGCCGCTTCCACCTCGATTCATCAATAACAAGAATCGAGCTAGAAGAAGATTCGCTAGAGACCATTGTACTTAATCTGATAAATGGTAAAACACTGGAAAAACCACAGGAGGAGGCCATCAATGGCTGAAAGATCAATCACGCTGGCTCAAAAATCGCCAAGTAGTCCGGGGCACATCCTAAAGCGTTTATTGGCTGTTTTTAAACGGGTCTTACAGCAATTGCGCCACGACCGCCTGTTTTTGATCCTTTCGCTGGCTGCTCCACTGATGATAGTCTTCTTCCTGAAAATCTTCTTTGATAGCCTTGAAGGGCCGGGGTTTACGGTCAGTCGTTTTATTGTCCCTATCGGAGCCTTTATTGTACACTTCCTGACCTATATCTTGTGTTCGATTTCATTGGTACGAGAGCGAACTTCCCTGACTCTCAGTCGGATGATCGTGAATGGCTACCGCCCTACCGAAATAATCTTTGGCTATTTGCTGGCCTATACCGTCTTAGCAACCCTCCAAACCCTGCTGGTATTAATGGCCCTCGGCTGGTTTTTTAACCTAGATTATCAGTTTGGAACCCAAGCTTCGATTTACTTGATAATTTGGTTGCTGGCGGTAATTTCTATCTCTCTAGGCATTTTATTGTCCAACCTAGCCCGAAACGAGGGCCAGATGTTGCCCACTATCCCTATGATAATTTTTCCTTCGGTCTTTTTATCCGGTATGCTGATTCAGGTGGATCGTCTACCGGAGTGGGCGCAATGGTTGAGCATAATTACTCCAGTCTCTTATGCCAATAACGTCTTGCAAAAGCTTATTAAACCGGGTGGCAGTCTGGGAGATGATTGGGTCAGCCTAGTGGAACTGATGACCTTTGGGTTGGTAGTTATTGTTTTAGCCAGCTTTACATTGAAGGAGCGAGATTAAGGGTTAAGATCGGGGGAAATTGCGGAACTTAGGTTCCGCAATTTGATTTATTTTATCAGCAGGTAAAAGACCGCCGCGACACCTGCGCCCATACAAGCACTTAAAAAATTTACCGCATCGTTGTCCATAAAATTGAGGCCACGTTTGAACTTGTTTTTTACGCCGTTACGGGCTACGCGCTTTTCGGTCTCTTTTCCGGTTTCTGGGTTGGTGAACATGGCTTGAACAGTCGCACCCAAGAGACTATCGAACATTGTTCCAAGTAGACCACCCAACAATCCCGCTGGAACTACCCACCAATAGGAAGTCCAACTTGGCCCACCATTCAGGAGGGCGCGAGCGGCAATAAAGGCCCACACGCTGAGACCAATCACCAAACCACCACCCGCAGCAGCCGAACTACCCATTAGGGTGATGCCACCGCTAGTACCCGGCGAAACTATTTTACCACTGGTAATCATACGAGGTTGGTGAGGGCTGAGAACGCCTAACTCGGTAGCCCAAGTATCGGCGTTGGAAGTAGCCATCGCCCCAATAAAAGCGGCAAAGATCCAAGCTTGATCTGGGTAAAGGAAGAAGAAGACCGCTAAGAGCGCGGCAGGCCCACCATTAGCGAAGGCTTGCCCAATGTCGCGGCGGCTACCCTTCTCAAATTTATCGGCGGCTACCTCATTCTTCCGTCGTTCCTTGTATTTGGAAAGGATGGAGCTATAGACAAAAAAGGCAATCAGGGTGAGGCCCGCTACCCATCCACCAAAGCCAAAGATCAGCGTTCCGGTAATAATAGCACCCACCACCCCACTATGGGAGAGCGAATGGCGCTGGTAAGCCAAGTACCCAATGGCGGTACTGATGAAGAGGCCCAACAGCAGGCGGGGTACAGAGACCGGCCAACTAATCAGGGCATAAAGGGACATACTGGTTCCAATTGGTACAAGGACATTATCTAGGCCACTAAGCGAGGCCGCTTCTAGGAAAGTAGCGACGAGACTGATAATCAGGCTAAAACCGATAATCTGAAGGGGGTCAAGGCCCGTATTAGAAAAAGTCAGGGTCAGCAGAATAGAGGTAAAGGCAAAGAGAAGCATTGCCGTCGTACCCTCATAGCTACGCTGGTGCTTACCGATAAAGTAGGGATGGCGACCAAAGCGGCGACCAAGGATAGCGGCAAACGCATCGCCCCACGTCATTGCCATAACACCAGCGGCAGCAATCCAAAATTGACCGCGCGGCCAGAAAACAATCAGAAGCAGCGAAATCGAGGCCACAAAATAGACCGTACCAGGTGAACTATCGGAGAGATCCATAGCTTTAACTAGCTTAAATTTATAGGAGATATAGTTGAAGACAATGAAGGTCAGCATCGGAACTACGCCCCAATACCAGTGGTTGAAGAGGGCTAACGTTCCAAAAATCCAGCTACCCGCCCCAATATGGACAATTTTACGGGTAAATTCCTGTGGGTAGCCCCGCCATTTTTGAATGAGAGTGGCGGCAATTAGTAGGCCAAAGGCATAGATATACGAGACAATTAAACCGATAATATCGCCTTGTTCCATTGAGTTTAGCCTCTCCTTGTTTACTTACCAATAATTAAAGAATCTGGCAGACCTACTTTGGTAATTCTAAAGCACCTACTCTTTCTATGCTGTAGCTAACACAACTAAGCACCGCACTTTAGTTGATCTCTATTTTAGGAATGAGGTACATTGGCAAGTTAAGGTGGTGCTACTTTCTCTTCATTGAGCATTTGGAAGGAATTTTGAAAATTTGGGTAGGACCAACTCGAAAGCAACCACCTTGATTTTGTGGTAGAATACCGCAATAATAAATGCTTTACTGCTTCTATTTTATTTGTTCTATTTGTTATTACTGGCCCTCTTCAGCCGATCCTTAAAAATGGAGAGTTTATATAAATCGTTATGCAATTAGTTAAAACAATTAAAAGGCCGGAGATAGCAGGGCTGGTTGGATTGGTTGGAATAGCAGGGTTAGTTGGGTTGCTTTTTACCTTAGTTTATCAAACTTATTACTTAGCAGTTAAATTTGATGAGCCGGATAAGAATTATATTGCCTCGATTCAACCTTATCTGGAAGGTGTTTTTTTGCCAGAACACAATGCCAACTTTGGTTATTCTTGGACTAAGCCTCAATTTAGCGTGACCGTGCCTGCCCTAGCCCGGCGCGATTATACCGTGCGGCTCTGGACTTTGCACCTCTTAGAGACCACCAACAACGCCACTTTGAAAGTTGGCGACGATTTTACGGTAAACTTTACTCTCCCGGAGGGTGAAGTGCCACAGCCAATAACCTTTACTATTCCGGCTAGTGCTATTAAAAACAACACCCTCAAGTTTCAGTTTAACGTATCTGCTTTCCAACCGCCCAAAGACCCACGCGGCGAACTAGGACTGCTGGTAAACCGACTAGAGATGGAAGGCTTGCCACGTACTGGTATTTTACCTCCGCGTAATGTAGTTGGTAGTGTACTATTGCTTATGGGCCTGCTCTATCTAATGGTGTGGGGGGTAGCCCGGCAAACGACTGGGCAACTCCTCGGCTTACTACTACCTCTGGGTAGTGGCTTGTACTTGGCTAAATATTTGACCGATAATCCCCTTACTTTCAGCCGTTTACTAGAAAGGGTGCTACTTACGGTCGAGGGTTTTCTAATTCTGGAATATACTATTCTAGGCTTGCTGGCACTGAGTCGCTTCTTTTTGAACTGGCGTAAAGGTGATGAGGTAGAAGTCGCCCGGCCCAACCATTTACATGCTTTGACGGGAGTGCGTTACATTGCTGCGTTGATGGTACTCTTTCTTCACCTGCCCATTGATCCTAATCTTCCCGATCAGCTTTATGCGCTTGTTCGCCATGGCTATGCTGGAGTTAGCCTTTTTTTCATTTTAAGCGGCTTTGTAATGTGCTACAACTACTTTGAACCGCTACAAAAGAGCTTTACACGCAAAATCGGGCCATTCTGGTTTGCCCGTTTTGCCCGAATTTACCCGATGTATTTGTTAGCCCTGCTGCTCAACCTTTGTCTTATCACCCCTAAATCCAATCCAAGCTTTGGTGTTTTTTTGCTACACGCTCTGGCTTTGCAAAGCTATACTCTTGATCCAGATGTCATCAATATTTTTAATAAGCCTAGTTGGAGTATTAGCACCGAATTTTTCTTCTATTTGGTTTTTCCTTTGATACTTATTGGGGGAGTGCGCTATTTGCGTCGTCCTTGGCAAGTGCTATCAGTTGGGGCGGTTATCTGGTTGTTACAAATGTGGGCAGAGACCTTTGTTAGCGGATTTGGTGAAGATGTTTTGCTAAAACTTCTTTATTGGTCAGGGACAGGTCGCCTAGGCGAATTTGTGCTGGGGGTGCTGGCCGGGCGACTTTTTCTGATGTGGCATAAGCGACCTATTACCCGTCCTAAATTAATCGCCACTTCGCTTTTAGTGGCACTATTGCTAATCTTTATCCTGAACATTATGTGCCAAGATGCTAAGGGTCTTCAACGAATCTATATTTTTAGTCCCGCCTTTTGTCTTTTCATCTATTGGTTAGCTCGTTTCCCTACTAAAGTAAGTCGGGCATTAGGCAGTCCAGCAATGAGGCTATTGGGCGATGCCAGTTTTAGTTTATATTTATTACATTTCACCATCCTAGAATTTCTATTTAGAGATACCATCAGCAAGTATCTTTTGAGTGATTATGTAATTCTTGCGGCGATTTTAATTATTACCACCGTGCTTTCTATCATAACCTATACTTGGTATGAAACTCCCATGCGGCTATGGCTGAGAGGCAACCGCAGCCCTTCACAAACTATCAGAATTGCAGATAAATAGCACCCCCTCAAAAAGACGGCGTAGGGGCGTATTGCATACGCCCAAAATGAGGTGGGTTTATGCAATAAACCCCTACATGATAATATTCAATACGATAAATAGCACATCCTGTTTCCATGCTGTAGTCAACACCACTAGGCACTGATTTTTAGCTAATGTCTATTTTATGAATGAGGTAAATGGACAAGATATGATATAATTGGCACAAGTTGTCCTGAAGTGAGTAGAGCTAAAAGCAGTACCATCAAGAAAAGGAATCAGTTTAACTATCCAAGCGGTAGTGGGCAACCAGGAGGATTCTTAAGATGTCTGACGACACTTATATATTGTCAATAGATCAGGGTACCACTGGTACTACTACGATGATTTTCGACCGAGAGACTAATGTGTTGGGGCGTGGTTATGCCCCTATACACCAGATTTATCCCCGTCCCGGCTGGGTAGAACATAACCCAACCGAAATCTGGAATGGAGTACAAGCTACTATCGCGGAGGCCGTCACCCAAGCCGGTATAGAGTATAGTCAAATTGAGGCAATTGGCATTACCAACCAGCGCGAAACGGTGGTAATTTGGGATCGGGAAACTGGGGAACCCGTTTATAACGCGATTGTCTGGCAATGTCGCCGTACTAGCGAAATGTGCGAGCAGCTTCGCGCCGAGGGATTAGAAGGCGAAATAAGGGCCAAAACGGGCTTAGTGCTGGATCCCTATTTTAGCGGTACAAAAATTGCTTGGTTACTCGAAAATGTGGAGGGCTTGCGCGAACGAGCCCATCGGGGCGAGGTTCTCTTTGGTACTATTGATTCTTGGCTAATCTGGAACCTAAGTAATGGCAGCTTGCATTTTACCGATATGAGTAATGCCAGCCGTACCTTGCTTTACAATATCCACGAACATAAATGGGATGAAGATATTCTCAACTTCTTCAATATTCCCTTAACGCTACTACCCAATGTAAGACCTAGTTCGTTCCGGTTTGGAGAAGTTCCCGCCGGAAAGTTGGCTCCCGGTAGCCCCCCTATTCCTATTACCGGAGTAGCAGGCGATCAGCAAGCCGCCCTCTTTGGACAGGCTTGTTTCGGGAAGGGTACGCTTAAAGCTACTTTTGGCACAGGGGCTTTCCTCTTGCTCAATACCGGAAGTGAGCCTGTCGAATCACAAAATGGGCTACTCACCACCATTGCTTGGGGCTATAATAATACCGTAGAGTACGCTCTGGAGGGTAGCACTTTTATTGCGGGAGCCGCTATCCAATGGCTCCGCGATGAACTAAAGTTGATTAAAGATGCTTCCGAAACTGAAGCGTTGGCGATGACCGTACCAGATAACGGTGGAGTCTATATCGTACCAGCTTTTGTGGGATTAGGCGCACCTTATTGGGATCCTTCCGCCCGTGGAGCCATCTTTGGACTAACCCGGGGCAGCAATCGAAACCATTTGATTCGGGCGGCATTGGAGAGTATTGCTTATCAGGTGCGCGATGTGATGGAAGCAATGAAAGAGGACAGTGGCCTCTTATTTGAAGACCTCAAGGTGGACGGCGGGGCTGTCGCCAATAACTTCTTGATGCAATTCCAAGCCGATATTGTGGGAATCAATGTTGTCCGACCACGTGTTTGGGAAACAACTGCTCTGGGAGCAGCTTATCTTGCGGGATTAGCCGTTAACTATTGGAGTTCTCAAGAAGAAATTGCTACACTTTGGCAAGCTGATCGAGTCTTTTCACCTAGCATTTCGGAAGAAGTGCGGGAAAAACAGTATTTGCACTGGAAAAAAGCGGTCTCCCGTACACTGGATTGGGAGGAACCGACTGACGAACCATCTACAACCGACATTCTATAAAAACAACCGAAGAAAGGGAGTGTATGAAGATTATTATCCCTCTGGCCGGAATGGGTACACGTCTGCGACCTCATACTTATAGTAAGCCAAAAGCACTGGTTAATGTTGCCGGTAAACCAGTCTTGGGCCACATCCTTGACCAACTTAGCGAAGCCAATATTGAGGAAATTATCTTTATTACTGGCTACTTGGGCCACCAGATTGAAGCTTATGTTAAGAAGGTCTATCCCCAATTCTCGGCCCGTTACCTTGAGCAGAAAGAGATGCTAGGGCAAGCCCACGCCATTCAGATGGCAAAAGACTTTATTGATGGCGAGGTCTTGATTATTTTTGGCGACACTATTTCAGAAACGGACTATAAGCAACTGGAGACGCTCTCAAGTGATGGCGTACTCTATGTGCGCGAGGTAGAAGATCCCGCCCGTTTCGGAGTAGTAGAATTAAACCCGGAGGGCTATATTACCCGGCTGGTTGAAAAACCAAAAACCTATGTCTCCAACCTTGCTATCATTGGGGTCTACTATTTCAAGGATGGCCCTTGGCTTATCCGCTCGATAGATCAATTGATTGAGGAAGGAAAAAAGACAGGCGGTGAATTTTATTTGGCAGACGCAATTCAGCTTATGCTGGAGGGCGGCGCGAAGCTTAATGCCTCCGCCGTGGAGGTTTGGGAAGATTGCGGGAAAATTGACGCACTCTTGCAAACCAACCGCTATCTGCTTGCCAAAACCAATAATCACCCACAGTTCCCCGATTCGATTGTGGTGCCTCCGGTCTTCATTGGCCCAAATGTGAGCCTAAGCCGCTCCATTATCGGGCCAAATGTTAGTATTGCCGAGGGTACCACGATTACCGATTCGATTGTGCGCGATTCGATTATCCATGAGAAGGCTCATCTTGCCCATGCGAACCTCTCCGAATCGGTAATCGGAAGTAATGCTACCATCAAAGGCTCCTTTCAGCACCTAAATGTTGGTGACAATAGTGAAGTAGTTTTGAATGATTAGTAACTAAGAAGTATTATTGATTATCTGAGGGCAACTTGCGAGGGTAGGTGGTGAGCTACCCTCTGGTTGTACTATTATTAAAAAATGAGGTTATTAAAATGAGCGAAAACAAAAAGGTGGTTATTATCGGTAGTGGCCCAGCGGCCCTAACTGCGGCTATCTATACCAGTCGCGCCAATTTAAATCCAACCTGCATTGCAGGCTACCAGCCGGGAGGTCAGTTGATGCTGACCAGCGAAGTAGAAAACTTTCCAGGTTTTCCCGAAGGTATTCTAGGGCCGGAGTTAATGGGTAATATGCGCCGTCAGGCCGAACGCTTTGGCACAAAGTTTGTAGAGGCGGATGCGGTGGGGGTAGATTTCACTGGCCCGCTACATAAAGTCTTTACTGACGAGGGGGTGTACGAGGGAGATGCCGTAATTGTGGCAACTGGAGCCAGTGCAATGTGGCTGGAACTACCCAGCGAGGAACGCCTTAGAGGGCGTGGTGTTTCGAGTTGTGCCACTTGTGACGGTTTCTTCTTTCGGGGTAAAGAGATTGCGGTTATTGGCGGTGGTGATAGTGCTTTGGAAGAGGCACTCTTCTTGACCAAATTTGCCACCAAAGTTAACTTGATTCACCGCCGCGACAAGTTCAGGGGTAGCAAAATTATGCAAGATAATGCCTTTGCCAATCCCAAGATCACTATTATTTTAAACCACGCCGTCGAAGAAATTTTGGGTGAGAACCATGTGGAAGGGATACGGCTACGCCACGCTGAGACGGGCGAATTGACCGATTTAGCCTTAGCTGGAGTCTTTGTGGCTATCGGTCATCGGCCCAACACCACTATATTTAAGGGCCACTTGGAGATGACCGAGAACGGTTATATCACCCGTCAGGAAAATAG
>Ga0194047_10002693_pt1 | contig 10084 bp, 7 predicted proteins | sample JunL225m_MetaG_2_FD_160070 | JGI IMG/M metagenome (GOLD analysis project Ga0194047, IMG submission 160070) | Anoxic zone freshwater microbial communities from boreal shield lake in IISD Experimental Lakes Area, Ontario, Canada - Jun2016-L221-5m | ecosystem: Environmental > Aquatic > Freshwater >...
CGTTGTAGAAATTCTGGCGGGCCAGGAAGACGAAGTTATTCACCGTCTGCGGGGCGATGTCGGGCAGCAGTTCAACCACAATGTTGCCACGGGGCGTCTCGATTGTGGCGGTATATTTCTTTGCCGGGTCAATTGTCATTGGCGGGGCCGCACTGTAGGTGTGAGTGGTAGCAGTGGGCCGTATCTGGCCGGAGGACTGGCTGATCGGCTTATTGGCAGTTCCAGCGCGGCTGACCAGCAGGCCGACGACGATCCCGACAACAAGGAGTACGATAGCGGCGGAGACAATACCGGGCATGGTATTTTTCGGCGCAGCCGGTTCGGGCTGCTTCGGTCGAGGTGGGCGCGACTGGCTCACGAACAACTCCTTAAAACTACAGGGCAAGAATCTTCGGGTCGGGTATGCGAGAGCATAATCGCCAGCATTATAGCATGGCCTCGATATACAACATCCGATAGCATCGCCGTGGAAAAGCTTACCACCGCGCTTCACACTGCCTTTACGCCGTCTCCTCCCTGCGCCGCCCCCAGACAAAGTAGGCCAGTGGGCCGACGAAGTTGACGAACGAGGCGGCAGCCCATGCCGCCTTGCTGCCGTTGATCTGCTCGGCTGGGCGGCGGCAGATGTCCCACAGGGCTGCACCCAGCAAGCTGATCTGGAGACTGGCCAGAGCCAGGATCATCCGCCGCTGGGCCGGGGGCAGGTCAATCCATTGGGTACGGGGCATTGGGAATTTCCTTTCTTGCACAGAGAGTCTTATCATTCGCTCATTATATCCAATCCACAGAAGGACTACCTATGCCCTCACTCACCCTCGGCGACATCCAAGTCTACTACGAGATCGCAGGATCTGGCCCGCCGCTTCTGTTCATCCACGGCCTCGGCAGCAGCATCCACGACTGGGAGTTTCAGGTGCCCGCGTTCGCTCCTGCGTTCCAGGTGATTGCCGCCGACCTGCGTGGCCACGGACGATCATCGAAGCCACGCGGGCGCTACCGCATCCCCCAGTTTGCCGACGATATGGCCGCGCTGCTGCGGGCGCTGGAAGCCGCCCCCGCACACGTCGTCGGGCTATCGCTGGGCGGGATGGTGGCCCTGGAGCTTGCATTGCGCTCCCCCGACCTGGTGCGCTCCCTGGTGATCATCAACAGCGGCCCGGAGGCACCGGCCCAGACGCTGCGCGAGCGTCTGGGTCTGGTCGGCGTCTACCTGCGGCGGGTCGCCACCGTGCGACTGCGTGGGATGCGCGTGTTAGGCGAGTCGCTCGCCAAAGATCTCTTACCCGATCCAGGGCAGGCGGCGCTACAGCGCACCTTCATCGAGCGCTGGGCCGAGAATGACCGGCGGGCCTACCTGGCCGCGCTGGGCGCGATTGGGGGTTGGAGCGCACGGCAACGCCTGCCTGCACTGCGCTGCCCGACCCTGATTGTCAGCGCGGATGCAGACTACACGCCGGTGGCCTACAAGACAGCCTACTGCGCGGCCATCCCCCAGGGTGAACTGTCCGTGATCGCCGGGTCGCGGCACCTCACGCCAATTGACCAACCGAATGAGCTAAACACGACGGTGCTGCGTTTCCTGAGGGAGCGCGGCGGGGCGTAGCGTGCTGCATGAGGGAACGCACATTGCACCGCATGGGACTGCCTGCTATAGTGGCGAAAGTCGGTCGCACCAGCCGCACGTAGCGCCAGTGCCACGATCTGTTATCCTGGCATCTACCGCGAACGATCTTTCTTTCTTTGCACGATGTCTACTCGATAGCGATGAGAGGATACTCTTATGAGCGAGACCACCACTGCCTACGCCGACCTGACCGCCGAACTGACCATCCCGCCTGACGGTATCCTGAGCCGGACAATCTACACCGACCATCTGATTAAGGTCGTACTCTTCGGCTTTAGCCCAGGCCAGGAACTGTCCGAGCATACCGCTGCCGTGCCCGCGATTATTCAGATCATCAGCGGCACCGCTCGACTAACCCTGGGTACCGAGACGATGGTGGGGAATGCGGGTGCATGGATCCATATGCCTCCCCACCTGCCTCACAGCGTCCTGGCGGAGACGCCGCTGGTGTTCCTGCTAACGCTGCTACGTGGCGAAGGGGCGTAGATCTCGGATCCCTCAGCGGCGACACACGTCACCCCACCAACAGAGCTACCGCTCGGTTGGCTCGATCATAATCGTCATCGCGGGTCCAGTCGGACTCGTCAGTAGGTCTGCGGGGATCGGCCCAACGCTCGCAACCCCGCCAGGCCCAAGCCGTGCCCGAAAGGTTGCCGCGCCAAGCGTCAGCACCACATCGCCGTCAATGGGAGGTTCGAGCGTGACGATCACCTCCCACTGCGCACGTCCCTTGCGTACGGTCAGCGTGATCTGGTAATTGTCGTGTTCGTCCTCGTAGATCACCGTGTCGTCATTCTCCTGGCCCCAGGTTGGGCCAGCGTGAGGTATGAGAATGCGGGTGAACCACATCCGTGGAAGGGTAATAGCCTGGAAGATCGGACGAGCCCGGCGAAAATCGGAGCGATGAACCATGCTCATGAGCGGAATTGGCGGCAGTTCTCCTCCGGCCTCTGCATCCTGGAGTGTCGTAATTATCTGGTGATCCGTTGCGCAATCTACGCATGTCCAGAGGTGCCACCAGACGTGGGGGTAGGCGTTGAGAGCCGCTGCGATACCGTCATCACGCTCGATATCAATGTAAGCAGCGAGGTCGTCCTGGCACTGATCGCACGTTATTGGCGCAGTATCAGGGGAGACATGGAGCAACTCGACAACAATCAGCAGCAACGCGGCGCGGCAGTGTGCGCAACCGGACACGTGTTCTACAAGTGTCGGCGGTGGCGTTAATGGCGCTGCTATCGTGTTAAGGGATGCCATCCATACACGGACATCGGTACAAAAAGAAGCGTTCATAATATGGTTTTGCCGCTCGCGTCAGTGAGAGACGGCGCTATCACGTAAAAACCAGCGGTACGATAAGACACTACCAGGGTAGACACATCAAACCCAACGGGTGCTGATGTCGCTCTCACCTGTTCATAAGACGAGGGAGAAGGTGAAAAAGTTACCTTCTTTTTACTTTGTAGCAAATCACACGAAATTCTGCTTGCCAGGATGGTACTACGTGTGGGAAGAAATATCAGTATCAGTCAGCCAGGTCTGAATAGCGGGATGCTGAAGAAGGAGAGTGCGTGTGAGGGCAAGAAGAGCGCGCACGCGAGAGGGATGCAGGTGGACGAGCGTGCCGATCTCCTTGGTAGATCGATCCTCAACCGCCCAGAGGTGAAAGATCAAAGCCATCCGCTCATCTCTCGCCTGAAGGATGACAGCGTGAGTCTGGTCAATCAGAATCTTGGTCAGCACCTGCTGCTCTGGCCCTTCCTCATCATGAACTGGGGTAGCACCATCAGGCGTGGAATCGAGCGAGTCGGGGCGCTGCGCACGCTTCTTGGCCCTGCTGTCGCGGATATGCCGACGTACACTCTGGATGATTACCGCGTGTGCCCAGGTAACGAAACTGCTGCGGTACGCAAAGCTTGGGAGAGAGATCATAATCGCCATCTGGGCCACCTGGACAAGATCATCGCTATCTACCGCACTATCGCTCGACCAGGATAGGCCCGCTTTGCGTAGGATCTCACATACCTGACCCGCCCACATGATCCAGCTCTCATTATGGTTTGGGTCGTGATTATTTCGCAGTGCCTCGACAAGCTGGTGGTCGGCATGGTAGTAGACACATACCCGACGGAGTACTGTCTCTGGACACGTGTCTGGCAGCAGTATGCACAATGCCAGCGCATAACGCTCAACATCCGCAGCACTCAACTCCCAGCCATGCTCAGCATTCAGAGCCGCGAACATGAGCAACGCATCCCCCTGGTTCATACCGTACTCCGCTTCCTGGCATTCTTGTCGTACAACATCGAGAGAGCCAAAAACTGATCATCGTGATTGAGCCGGGTGACTTTCACGACGCCATGTACTCGGAAATATCACAGCGATACGTTTCACCCCTCACCTGCTCACATGAAACAAGCGCATAGCAGAGGCACTGCGACCAATTGTAGCGAATAGAAGGGTATGTGACAAGTGATACTTTATGCATCCAACGTGCGGCAAGCGATCTCAGCACGAGATTGGTACTAAATAAGCGACCGGTAGATCAGCTCTGCTGATACACGCTACCAGCAAACCGCCCAGTGTGGTGTGGTGACAGGAAAGCAGGTGTCCATGGCCGAACTACAAACAATGCGCGACGTCCTCACGGTTGATGAGATCGCCGACTACCTGCGAGTCAGCCGAGCCACCATTTGCCGCTGGTGCGGCACCGGAAGACTGCCCGCCTTCAAGATCGGCAAGAGCTGGCGGGTGCAGCGCAATGATCTGGAGGGTTATATTTTGCGTGCAGTTTCCGAATCCGATCATCCCGTGAGCAATGAGTGAGTGGTATGAGAACACATCTGACAGATCTAATATCGAGATCTATATTCGCTCCTTATGCAATAACTCTACGCCATTACGTTGAGACTTTTATGCAGTACCGATATGTGAATGTTATAAAATTTCTTGTGTTCGTGTTCGTCATACTCTGTTGTGTACCGCCAGTCGGTGCTTTAGAGTCGAACGCTGTACTCGCGGCGATCCCTGAAAATCCTTGCGTCGGTTTAGATATAGCGCTAGTTATCGATCAGTCTAACAGCATGATTTTGAATGATGTAAGTGATTTTCGAGTTGCCTCAGCTCGTGAAATTATTCACCAACTGGGTGACAATCGGCTTTATTTGTGTCCTGATGCTGTTCACCGCGTCGCAGTTATCAGCTTTGGTGATCAAGACCTTCCCGGTGATGGGACAGAGGTCGATCTGGATTTCGTTGACATTAAACCAGATAGAGAAAATTTCAATCTTTGGGTCACGGAACGTGAACAACTCAAAGCTCGCATTCAGTCGAAACAGCTTGGAGGAACTGATTTTGCTACTGCTTTTGCCGTGGTGAAACAAAAATTCAATAATCTCGCCCCCATTGGAACACTACCCCGGAAACAAGCCATTATTTTGTTAACTGATGGGGGACCGTGTGTTATAGAGCTAGGGTGTAGTCTTACTGGGAGTACCTTTAGTGTACTCCCCTATCTACGAAATCTTCAGAATCAGGTTGATCACGATTTCCATTTTCAACCCGGGGTGGGTTCCTATTTATGGGTCGTAGCGATGCACGATCAGGGCATCGATTACCTGAATGATCAAGTTGGTGATCATACCCTCCGTGATTACTGGAATGCCTTGGCTACCACACGTGGCGGGTCGCTGATCCAGCTTACCAAGAATCGTGAAGATATTCCCGCTACGTTCTACAAAATCCTCAAGCAGGTTACCGGAACGGGTAAGGTTGAGTTAACGGGATGTACCCCTACTTTTATTGAACCCTACACTGAGCGTGCCATCTTTACAATCTTCAAAAACCGACCCACGTTAGGTGCGTCTGTTGAACATCGGTTAGCCAATGGCCAAGTTGTGTTGCTCAGAGATGGGAAGGTAACTGGTGGCACCGTTGATGTTGAGGAGCATACCGTTGATGGGGTGATTGAACGTTATGTTGTGAAACTGCCCGACCCTGGGTTATGGACAGTTACATCCGATAACTGCACTGATCTCCAGATCTATCGTGAGATCCTTTCGCCAGAGTTTGAGTTGGTTAAACCGACGCTACCCATCCTCATCTACGATCAGCCACCGTTCTATGACCCGAGGGATTCTTACTACTTGACCTATGAAATGAGAGGTCGGGGTGCCCAGGTGATGTTCAATCAGCCCATGTTTCCTCTCACGGTCAAGGCAACCATTACCAGTCCATCAAGTGATGTCTTCACGCGCACAATGGTGCTGTCAGGCACAGTCCTCCAAAGTACGGAACCCCTGCTCGTAAAGGACGTTGGCGAGTATCGGATTCAATTGGTCGGGGAAACACCTAGCATTGATCCATCTCAGAAAACTCCGAACACTGTGTTCACCCAGGAGAACTCCTACCGTGTATTCGTACAGGTGCAATCATTTGAGATCAAGATTGTCCAACCCGAGGAGAATGGCCCGTCACTGATGCAGGATCCGGTAAAGAACACGCCGATGCCTGCAGCATTCATACTCCAACTTGTTTCGCAGGAAGGCCATGTGCTTGAACCATCTCGGGTTTTTACTGGCAACCCAGCTAATTCCATCGCCGTAACAGTTACGAATGACCAAGGGGTGGCGACCCCTGTATCAGTGACCCCGTCACCAAATGATCCGGCTATACTTACTTCTAGCCTCGATCTACCCGAAGGAACGTACACGGTTCAGGCTACTGTACAGGGCGCGTATCGGCAAGATCGTTTTCAGTTGGTGCGTAACACCGTGCGCCATTCGTTCAAGCGAATTCAGCCTCAATTCTTCAGTTTCAAAGTTTTAGATCCCGTGGCGGGTTCGGCCCAGCCAATGAATAGTGTCGATGCAGGGCAGGAACGACCATTGCCCCTCTCTGTGCGAGTTATGTTGGTTGATGCCGCCGGACAGGCACTTGATCCGAGTGGGCCATACCCCGATCTGCTCACGCCAATCTTTAAAGCTACACTCCAGCGACAGTCTGGAGAAGTATTAGATCTGACGTTGCAGCCCGACCCAGCGCATCCCGGTCTATTTCAGGCTAACATCGCTGATCTCGGCCCACCTGGAGCTTATCAACTCACTGTGTCATTGGCTCGGCTACCGACGAATATCCGTTACCAATCGCTCAACGCCGATTCGCAGCAGATTACGTTTGTTCGGGTACGAATCGAGCCATTCGATTTTAAGATTATCTCTCCTGATGTACATAGTGTGCAGCCGTTGCATGTTCAGGGTTTTGGCGCAGCGTTCAACCAAGTCGTGCCACTTCCTGTTGTTGTCGAGATCCGCAGTTCAACTGGCCAAGATCTACTGGACCCCCAGTCTGTATTGGCTGATAATCTGGCTCAGGCGATCCAGACGACCGTTGTAGCTCCAGATGGAATTACCCGCACTGTCAGTTTGAGTTTGGTTGAGCGGCCGGATGGCAAACGCTTAGAAGGAACGGTGACCGATCTTCCAGGTGTTGGTGGTGACTATAACCTTGCTGTGAAGATGCAGAGCTTCAAGCCTGGATTTGCTCCGCTTCATCCAACTCAGGAAGCCCTATTCACGCGCCAAGATAAGGATTTGACCACGAACCCGTTGGTCTGGCGCATTATCTCTGGATCTGTCCTGCTCTTGCTCATTGGGATGCTCTGGTTGCTCTGGTGGGCGGCCACTCATATTCCACGTGGGGAACTGAAAATCGTCTCTGGGGGACGAGGAGGAGGTTCTGCAACGGTTATGCTGCGTTGGTATCACCTGTTGCTGTCTGTTCGTAACAGTGAGCTACAGGATCTTGGGATTGGGAAGATCAGAGTGATTGATCGCAGCGCTTCTGGTGAAAATGCGGTTGAGATTTGGGTTAGAGCTACTGATGGACAACCATTAATTGCTGGGGAATGCTTGTCTCCTAATAACCAGTCAACCAGCATTACACTCAATGATCGTGGTACAGCGACTTTTGGAACTCTTACCTATTCGTGAAGCGCACATGGCCTTTTGTGCGTTGGGCGTATCGACATCCAAGGAATCGTAGGATTACTGGCTCATGGTAATTTCAAGGAGGTATACGCGATGTCACGACCTGCAGTGATCGTAGGGTTGGGTGGTACCGGCCAGTGGGTACTGACCTACTTAAAACGTGAAATGTTGATCGCCGGACAAGGCAATCTGCCTAGTAACCTGCGCTTTTTGGCTTTTGATACAATGCCCAAGGCGGATGTCTCTGTTCGTACTGTGCAGTCTAAGGCGGATGAGGCGATTGCGGTTGGATCGATACAGCTCACAAGCGAAGAATTTGTGCATATTGGTGGGAATGCCTATCCGATCAGTGAGCGAATTCAGAAAGAAGATGCCGAGTATAAACATATCGGAAAATGGTTCCGAAGTCGTGAATGGCGTCAGATCCTCCCAGCATCGGCATGGAATCTTGATGATGGAGCAGGCCGTATCCGTCAACTTGGGCGTCTCGCAACATTTAAGGATCTGCTCAACCTCCAAGCTGGATCTAAGGTTTGGAAGGCGTTGAAGCGCGCAATCGAGAATGTCAAAAGTCAGGGCCAGTTGTCTGACGACCAACCGATGGAGGTAATCCTCGTCGGATCCTTTGCCGGTGGCACTGGATCGGGATGCTTTCTGGACATTGCGCTATTGATGCGTTATCTCGCACGTGGTATCCCGCATGCGATGCGTGCCTATTTCGTATTGCCGACAGCCTTCAATAATGAGCCGACTAATCAGATGCTGGCCCGCAGCTACGCGGCTTGGCGTGAACTGAACCGTTTCATGCTTGTTAACCCGAATTTCCCGATTCGGGTTGATTATTCGAGTACCGATACGCAATTTCAGGTACAACTCGATAAGCGATTATTTGATATTTGCTATCTAGTTGATGGTTATCGGATGGGCAATCCGCTCAACACGGATCCTCGCCATAGCGTCTTCCCGACGATTGCTGAGGCTATTGCGACTTTGCTCGACGATGCGGGAGTCGAGTATGTTCGTACGGTTCTGGCGAATCTGTTGGAGGAGTTTCCGAAACGACCGAGTGTGCCCCTCTACAGTGGCTTAGGTAGCTATAGTTTCAAGGTTCCGGCCTACTACATGCAGCAGGAGGGTGGACATCAATTCTCGCTAGAGGTTCTCCAGTTGCTCCTAGGTTGGAAGAATGGCGGGCAGGCTGGAGTACGTAATAACGCACGGGGAACCGCACCTTCTAGTGATACCTCTAACTGGTTTAGCATGTTGGTCGCGCCAGACCTGAACCAGGAGGTTGGGATTGGTAATGCCGGGCGCAAAGAGGTGCCGGCTTTTCTCAGCAGCACTTCTCTGCGCTATAAGGAAGAATCCACTAATCCGACCACGTTCACTGCCAAGATTGCGAATATTGCGCGTGCGGGTGGAATTCGCGATGATAAGCTTGTTGACGAACATGCCAATGCAGTCCTCAACCCAATGCGGAGTGTCAAGCAGGAAGATCCTAGCTGGCTGCGCCCTTTCACAGATCTAGGCGAGGATCCAAACAATCAGCAACTGCGTGATGAGGTCAATACTGAAATCCGTCTCGATATGGTGCAGCAGTTTGGTAAACGCCCTGGTGATGACAACCGTCAGGCTATGAAGCGACAGGAGGGTATTAGCGAGTTTGTCTTTAAGCACTATGGCGGCGATAGCAGTGAAGGTGAGGTAGATGGACTGTTTGGCGAGACCCTCGTTCGCTGCCAGCAATTCCACGTCAATCTTTTTAAGCAGATGCTGCGCATTTGGACGCTGCGCACGCTCATGGGAACTTCTACCGACCCGATGGTCGCTCGTAGTGGCAAACTGGGCTACACCTACGACTTTCTGGATGGTATGATTGACAGCCTAGAGCAATCACGGATCTTTATGCAGGCTGTGCAGACTCGCCGCGAAGAGAATCGTCCGAGGTTAAGGCTCGAAGGCTTGGCCGAGGCAGCTCGGAAAATCGCACAGGGTACTGCTCATACAAAGTTCTTCTGGATCTTTCAGAATCCTAAATTCGAGAAGGATCTCAACGCATTCCTCCAGGTTCAACAGCGATTGGTGAATCTCCGTAAGGAGGAATTGCTGCATAAGTATGTTGTGCGGACGCTTGAGAGTGTGCAACAGATCACACAGCAGGCCCGCGCTGAGGTTGAACGCTGGATCTGGCATCTCGGCAAAGGCGATGCTGCTACGGGAACGGTCGGCCTGTATGACGAACTTCAGAAGAGCCTACAGATGGTGCGCGCTAACCATGGGGTCGAACGGTTGTTGAGCGGTGATCCTACAACCGATCATCCAGGCATCCAGCAACAGTTACTTGATGACGAGATTACGCGGGTTGATATGGACGAGGTCGGGCGCGTTTTGACACGTCTAGAGTGGAGCGCCTCGCTGAATAATGATCAACTGGTACTTCAGGCGATCTTCCAGCCCAGTGCAGAGGGTGACC
>Ga0194047_10002694_pt1 | contig 10083 bp, 8 predicted proteins | sample JunL225m_MetaG_2_FD_160070 | JGI IMG/M metagenome (GOLD analysis project Ga0194047, IMG submission 160070) | Anoxic zone freshwater microbial communities from boreal shield lake in IISD Experimental Lakes Area, Ontario, Canada - Jun2016-L221-5m | ecosystem: Environmental > Aquatic > Freshwater >...
CTACGAATCTATACGTGGGTACTGATCGGCATCGCACTCGGCGTCTGTGGTGGTATTGCAGCCGTACTCTTGCTCGGGCGATCCGTTGCCTTCCGTCGCTATCTGCACTGGCAGGCCGTTGCTATGCCGCTGCTTAGACAGCCGACAGTGTTCATCGAACGTGTGCAGTGCACGCTCGCTGAGGTAGCATCATGGAAACGTGTCGGCATGATCGCTTTGCTCTCAATTTTTATCTGGATCACAACCTACGTTGCCTGCTGGATGATCACCCAGGGATTTTATCTCACGCTCACCCTTGCTACTGTTGTGCTCTGCATCTCACTCTCACTGCTGGTGTCGGCGATGCCAATTAAGGGGCTTCTGGGCCTCGGCACCCAGCAAGTTGGGTGGGTCTTCACTCTTACCATGATCGGCTGGAGTGCGCAGGCAGCACTCGACGTGGCGCTGTCGTCCTATCTTATCCTCCTGGTATACACCTTTGTACTCGGCGTAGGCGGTCAGATACTCTTGCTTGTGAGCTCCCGCAGCGACGTTGATGAAATTCGGCGTATGCTCTAGTTGGGAACAATTTTGATGAGACAGCTAGGCAACCTGATTCGGCTCGACGCACCACTACTCCAGGGTGTGGGCGCGCTATGGTAGTTCAGTACATCGGCGAACTCGCAGTGCTGGGCCTAAAACTTATGCTGCGCCTGATCTTCGTGGTCGGGTACCTTTACGCCCTATGTCTGGCAGTGTGGGTTATCTAAATGCAAGTCTGGAATATGCCCAAGTTCACTCGATCGAACATTCCCCAACTCAAAAAAGCATTGGCAGTGCTCGTAATCATCGGCACTCTGGCTTTTTCAATTGTGTACAACAATTTCCAGACCTTTGACCCGATCCAGTCACGGGGAAGTGCGTTTGCGGATGCTGATTTATACATTGATCTGTACTATGGACGCTCTCCAGAAGTATTGCGCAACCCTTATCGTATCTTGACCCCTTACCTCGCCCGGTTGGTACCTGATCCATGGCTTTCGGCTTTTGGGGTTAGCCGTGAACTAAGCGAAGTCAGTCGTGCCACATTCAAGTTTGCCGTCGTCAATTTTGGCTTCTTGGTTGGCACGAGTAGCGTGTTATATGCGTTGATGCGTGGCTTTGGGTTTGCGTTATTGGAAGGACTTGCCAGTACTTTGTTGTTTCTTAGCCTAACGCACGTTGTGCGTGCCGGGGGTGGCCCGGTGGCAGAGACAGGGTATTGGTTCTTCTTTGCGCTGGCAGCGCTGGCGATCCAACGTCAGAATGGGTGGCTGTTAGCGGTAACAATGCTCATTGGCATGTTTGCCAAAGAGCAGATGGTTTGGGTGGGATTGTTGGTACTCCTGGCCCCGTTTGCCCTGCGGCGCAAGTTGCTTTTGCTCGGCGCGTTGGTGCCAGCAGGTCTGCTCTATCTAATCTGGCGCTTTGGATTCATGCCGGTCGGAACAGGCGTGAGAATACCTGTATCTACAATTCTTTGGTCTAGGCTTGCACGCTTACCCAGCCTAAATGAAGGTCTAACCATCCTGCTTGCCTTTGGGTTGCTCTGGTTGCCAGCAATTTATGCGCTTTTGCGCTGCACCATGCCATCACTTTTAGCCCGTTGGATCTGGTTTGTCCCAGCACTCCTCGTGTTCAATCGGCTGATGAATTTGGGAAATGTGCGCCATACGACGGTTGGGTTTATCGTTGTGGTGCCATTAGCAATCATAGGCTTGCGGGCTTGGTTGGAACTGGACACGAAGGAGTTCTCGCAATAATCAAGGGCGCTGGCGCGTATCGCCACTATCGAGTATACTCCGTGCTAGTTTGCCGTGATGCTCTGAGGTTGAACTATGTGTGATGACCTTCAGTTTAACCCGATCACCGGTCCGTAGGCGCGGGCGGTGATCCTGCGTTTGCTGAACTGCGTGAGTTTCGGACCTCGCATTGGAGGGAGAGACATTGCCGTTACACAGCCCTGCTGTGCCTCTTATCGCGGCACGGTGCAAAATAAATGAGACTCTCCAAATTCTCCTGATCACGATCTTAGCCGCTCTCTCATTTCGCCTCCCTAACGCGATCACAATGAATCTGGGCAATCTTTCGCTTGTACGGGTGGTATTACAACAGGATGTTTCGGCAACCAATTCAGCCAAGCAATGGCTAGAGTTTGGCGATCCGACAGCGGCTAGTTTTCGCAGTTTGACCCGCTTATATTTGGCGCAAGGGCAAACGGCGCGAGCTATAGAAACCGGCAAGCAAGCGGTTATGGTTAAGCCGGGTGACGTATTGTCGAACTACTGGCTTGGGCGGGCATATTGGGCTTCTGGCAACAAAGATACCGCACGGCGTGTGTGGCGTGGTATGCCTGAGTTTAAGGCTTATCTCCAATATTTGATACGTGGATCTGTGTCATATTGGGGCAGGAATGATATTCCGGATGCGGAAAAAGCATTGCGTGACGCACTGGATCTCGACCCGGAATACGGGCCTGCTTATTTGGCGCTGGGGCATCTGCTTATTTGGGATGGTGCGCGTCGTACGGATGTGATTTTAGCACTTGAGCAAGCAGTGAAATATCTGCCACAACAGAGTATAGATGGACATTTTGCATCAGGATTGCTATACTACGCACGCGGAGATAGTGTTCGCGCTGTTCCCTACCTGAAGTTTGTTGTTGAGCGTGAACCCAATCTCACGTATTGGTATTTTCTATGGGATGCATTACGGGTATCAGGTGATCAAGTTGGAACTGAAGCAGCAAAGAAAGAGATGGATCGGCTTCGCGGGCAAATTGGGCAGTGAGGAGATTAGCCGGAGATGGTCAGATCAATTGAGGTAGCGGGTATTGCAAAGCGCCCCAACAGCAAGTCAAAGGGGGTTGGTTTCTTTGTTGCGGCAATTGTTCTAGTGAACTTTTTGAGTGAAACCGTCCATGGCATCTTGACTCACCAAATGGGTACGGAGTTCTATGCGCCATTAAGCGTCGGTGAGATGACCAAAGGCTTGCTTCTTGTACTCCTGGTGGGACATGCTCTGATCAATATTCGATATTGGCGCAACCTATATGTTTTGACTGGTTTGTTCTGTTTAGTGTTGTTGGTTTGTATGCAGTCTCTCTGGCTACAGATCGAATTAAGAGATATCATCAGCACAGCCATGTATGGGTTGAGATTTCTGTATTTTTTCTTTGTTATTAACGCTGTTTCGATCGAATTGAGTCGGCGAGCAGTTAAGCCGGGGGAACTCCAAGAATGGGTCAAGCGTGGAGTCTTGCTGTTTCATTGTGTTCCCATTGTATTGGCCGCGCTTGGTATTGCTGGATATGCGAGGGTTGATCGTTTGTTTGGGTTCACCGGTTTTATGATGAACAACAATTCAATGGCAACCGTCCTCGTAGGAATGGCACCATTTTTCTTTCGTTGCAAAAAAATCCATGACTATGTGATGCTGTTTGTGTATCTGCTTGCAACATCACTGCTGGGGGCACGGGCAGCCTATATTGGGGTCGGTCTGATGGGTATCGTTTTTGGTGGAAACGCGCTGTTAAGGTTTGTCAAGGGTCGCGTGCGGGTAACCAAGCGAATGGTATTCACCCTGTTGGCTTTGGGTTTGATCACGTTCATGGCGATTGGCTTTATATTGTCCACGTCTTTGGTGGATAAACTGCAATTAGTCGTGAATGGCTTGGAATACATTGGGAGCAGAACGCAGGGAACGCCAACCATCGCAGCCGGGTTGGTTGGCTCAAGCGGGCGTTCCGAAGGGGCAATCCGCTTTCTGAATTGGGCTACAGATCCCGATAACCGGCTTTTGCTGATCTTTGGGGGAGGATCAACGACGCTTACTATCCGCACCGAGTTAGATTGGGTTGATTTATCGGTAACATTTGGCGTAGGTGTGACCCTTGTATTTTATGGAATCATTGCCTATTTGCTTTGGTGTATTGGTCTTGCTCGGCTACGGCAGTTGAGGATCGAGACCTTTATGTCGTTGTTATTGGTTACCGTGGTCTCGTTGGGTGCCGGACACACATTTGTCACGCCTGCAACAACCACCATCATTGGCTGTGTGGTAGGGGCTTTTTTCTCAAGTTCAAACCGGTCTGGGATTATCCGTAGTGTTGAATTCAGCGCTTAGCTTAATCGCACGGGCATTTTTGAAGCTAGTCTTCTAGAATCTTATCTTGCAGGAGAATGTATGCAGAACTCAGTTCGAACGTATCGGAATATTGAGACTATTGTATTGGCAAGTGATGTTGATTTTGACGGATTTCCTTTCAGCGGGGTACTATCTCTGCTGAAGGATTATCTCACCTACCTACCCGCTGATGTGGCAAGGCGTATTGTCCTCATTGGGATTACAACCCAGCGGGACATGGTAGGGAAAGAAAGTCAAAGGCAGTTCGGGTCAAATGTGTATCGCTTTCTCCCAGTGGCTTACGTGCGACCCGGATCAAGGGGTTCCGTTCGTCTTGCCTATAACCTTGGTGTGTTCAGGCATTACCTTGCAATTCGGGCTATAGCTCCTGATGTCATATATGCACACTCGCCAGAGAGTGCGCTACTTTTTCGCTTATTATTTCCCACCCAGAAAGTCATAGTCCATTTTCATGGTATTGAAAACCCGATCAAGACCTGCAAATTCCCGGCATTAAGAAATCCACTTCTAGTCGGTCTCTACGATTTGTTGGCCGTAAAGCTATTGTTTCATCTTGTTAACCGAATCATCATCAACATTGATGCAGAAAGGTTCACAAACTTCATCAGCGGCTACAATATATCGAAGGCCAAGTTTGTCAGAATCACACCGTTGATTGACGTGCGATTATTCAAACCAGTTCAGAAGAGCGAAATGCGACGACAACTGGGCCTAGCGGAAACTGATCCGGTACTTGTGTTTCATGGACGAGTAGAATACCCTAAAGGCGTTGATTTGGTGATTGATGCGTTGAAGATCGTCGTGAGCCGATTACCAAATACTCACTTGATCATTATAGGTGATGGAGCGGAAAAGAAAGCGCTCGTTCAGCAGTGTCAACGCTTAGGATTAGAGCGGCAAGTCATGTTTATGGGGAGCGTTCCCCGAGAAAAGATAGGTAACTATCTGTCGTGTGCAGATGTCTTTGTCACCGGCACCCACTTTGAAGCAATTTCCGTAGCATTACTCGAAGCTATTGCCTGTGGATTGTTGGTAGTGACAACCAAAGTCGGTGGTGTCAATGAAATCATCATCGCCGGCTACAACGGTTTTTGTTTGGAACACCGAGATCCTATAGAAATGGCAGAGAAGATTGTGAGTTGCATCGAGATGGATAAGAACATTGCATCCAGAAATGTTCTGGCTACCGCCGAGCAATTCTATCCAGAAAAAGTCATTTCCCAAATTGTCCAAGTCTTGCTGGATTGACGGCAATGGAACTATTCTAAATGTAACTAATAAGAGTTCTGAATATACAGATATGTTGATTAGTGATCTCCGTGAATTCGTCGCCGCCGATCCAACCGAGTTGTATCCCTAGAACTACCCGCCAAAGGGAGCCTGCTTGATCCGTCATCTCCTTCGGATGCTCCTGTATAGCCTCTGGAAAGCGGTGATTCTGATTGACCAACCCAATCGTGGATCTATTCCTCACACCGAATCTGATCGTGGTCGCTGAAGAATGAACGTTGATTCAATGTACCCAAACTTATGTTCTCAGCCCTCCAATTTAAGCCGTCAGGATGTCGAAGATGCGGCTCTGACGGCCAATGCGAGCTTTGTGCGACTGATAACGTGTGGGATTATAGTGCATCACGCGATCATGCAGATTCAGCCCTCGGGCGTGCTTCACGACTCCCGTCGAGTTGCTGTAGGTGACAAGTTATACAATGCGTATTGGTATCGATAATATTTCCCCAGGTGAAGCAACAAGCCGTCAAGGGCCAGGTGGCATGCGTGCATACCTGCAATCCCTTCTGGAATGCTTTGCCCTCCAATCCCCACAGCACCAGTACCTACTCTTCACCCCTGATTGGGCTGATCCGCTGCTGGATGAGCTACCACCAAATGTGGAAGTTGTCGCATTACCAGGTGTGCCGATCAACCGCGCTAGGCGCATCATGTACCAGCAAACGGCTTTTCCTGCCGCTCTCAATCGGCATCGACTCGATGTCTTCTTCGCCACTGCAACGGTTGCCCCACTAGCATGCCGATCTCCGGTAGTGCTGGCGGTTCAGTTCACGCAGTTCTATCAGTGGCCGAATGCCTACGGACGGTTTCGGACGGCCTACCTCAAACTGATGCTGCCGCTCTCATTGCGCAAAGCGCGACAGTCAATCATTTTTACAGAGAATGCAAAAGATGATCTGATTCGTTGGACGGGGGTTTCGCCCGCTAAAGTGCAGGTGGTTCCGCACGGCCTTTCTAATACACTCTGGCATGTGGCCGATCTACCTGTGGACGCTCTTGAACAGGCCATCGGTGCAAGCCTCACTGGAGGAAGACCGTATATTCTTTATATCTCGGCTACTTACGGCTACAAGAACCACGACCGGCTGATCCGGGCCTTTGGCCTGCTCAAGCAGCGCCGCACGATTCCTCATGTCTTGCTGCTTGTCGGCAGTGAGGTTACGGTATCGTTTGCGAGTTTACAGGCCATTGCCGCAGAGGTCGGGGTTGCAGACTCGGTGATCTTTGCGGGGCGTCAAGCATCGCATGATCGGGTCATGTCCGTACACCTGGGCGCAACTATGGCTGTCGTACCGACGCTCTACGAAACCTTTGGCTTCCCGGTTCTCGAAGCGATGGCTTGCGGATGTCCTGTTGTTACATCAAATTGTGGCAGTATGGCCGAACTAGCTGGTGAATCGGCCATACTTGTAGATCCTTATGACATAGAATCGATCTCCAATGGAATGGCGCAACTACTACAGGATTCTGAATTGCGCCAGTCATTAATTGAGCAAGGGCGTAAACGTGCTTCTGTATTTACCTGGGAACAAAGCGCTGCCCTGACACTTCAAGTTCTCGAACGCGCTGCACACAAATAATGATGCGTATCCTCTTCCTCAATCACAATATCGCCCGTCGCGGTGGCACCTTTTATCGGGCCTATCATGCCGGACGCTACCTTGCTCGGCGTGGTCACACCGTCACGCTTCTCACGATCTCAGCAGAGCGTCGCCAAGGATTTGATCGTGAGATCAGCGAGGGTGTTGAAATTATCCATACTCCTGATCTTCTCAACGGCATCGGGCGCACCGGATGGGATCCGTGGGATACATTAAATCGTGTAATCTACCTGCACGGTCGCCAGTGGGACATCATCCACGCATGGGACTGTCGCCCAGCGGTGATCTTACCTGCCCTTTATGCACGCGCCCAATCGCGCCAAAGCGGCGGTCGTCTTGTGATTGACTGGTGCGATTGGTGGGGGCGGGGTGGGACGCAAGCTGAACGGCCTGGTAAAGTTGCCAAAATGCTCTATGGCCCACTCGAAACGTTCTTTGAGGAAGCGTTTCGTACGCAGGCCGATGGTACAACAGTGGCAAGTGCGGCACTGCGTGATCGTGCAATACGTTTGGGTGTTGCAGCAGAGCCACTCATGATATTACCTGGTGGATCTGACACCGAGACCATCCAAATTCTAGATAAAGACACCGCTCGTGAAAAGCTCGGCATTCCAACCGATAGCATGGTCATTGGTTATATGGGGGCCATTACGCTCAAAGAGACCAGATTGCTGATCGAATCAATCGAGGAGGTACGTAGACAGATACCAAAGCTGATTCTATTTGCCGTTGGCACCACTGTTGCTGGATCCGCACTTAGCTTTAGCGACGTCGCAGATATTACCACCCGTCCCTGGATCCGTGAGACTGATCGTATAGCTTTCAGCGAAGTGGGCCGACATCTGTCCGCATGCGATCTCTTTGTTCTCCCACTGATCAAAAACATCTCGAACACTGCGCGTTGGCCCTCCAAAATAAACGACTACCTCGCTGTTGGCAGGCCAGTTGTCGCAACCCGTGTTGGTGATATCCAGACGTATTTTCAGCAACACGCCATCGGCCTTACCACAGACGATAACGCCTTGGCACTATCGCGTGGTATTATTAGTCTTGTTCAGCAACCCGCATTAGCCAACTACCTTGGACATCATGCACGACAACTGGCTGAGGAAGAACTCAACTGGACAACCTTGATCGGTCAATTAGAGAATTTTTACGAACGGGTGCGCGCTTAATCTACGCCCCCCAGAAGTAATTGACGGAGTGGACTAATGAAAGTGCTTGTCACTGGCTCCGGTGGGCTTATTGGTTCAGAGGCCGTAGCATATTATGGCAACCAAGGGCATACGGTCATCGGCATAGATAACAATATGCGGCGAACGTTTTTTGGTCCCCAGGGTGATGTAACATGGAACGTCCGTCGCCTTCAGGAATCCATTACCCACTTCGCTCCCCTGGCAATCGATATTCGCGACAGGGAGAACTTGACGGCGATTTTTAAGGAACACCGCTTTGATCTGATCATCCACTGCGCTGCTCAGCCATCTCACGATAAGGCTAAGGAGATCCCGCTCCTGGATTTTGAAATCAACGCTCTTGGCACTATTAATCTCCTGGAATTGACTCGGCAGCACTCACCAGATGCTGTGTTCATATACATGAGTACCAATAAGGTCTATGGGGATGCGCCCAATGAGATTCCTTTGGCCGAACTGGAAACCCGCTACGATTACATTCGACCGGAAGACTTCAATGGTGTGAGTGAGGCTTGTCGTATTGATCAGACAACGCACTCCCTGTTCGGTGCATCCAAGGCCGCCGGTGATATCGTGGCTCAAGAATACGGTCGCTACTTTGGCCTGAAGGTCGGCATCTTCCGTGGCGGCTGTCTCACCGGACCATCACACTCAGGCGTTGAGCTACATGGCTTTCTGAGTTATCTGGTTAAAGTGGCAGTTCACAACAAGCCCTATATCATATTCGGCTATAAGGGAAAACAGGTACGCGATAACATCCACAGCTACGATGTCATCCAGGCGTTTGAGGCATTCAGGCACAACCCACGCACGGGTCAGGTCTATAATTTAGGCGGCGGTCGACAGAACAGTATATCAGTTCTGGAAGCTATCAGCATGATTGATCAGATAACTGAGACGCACATCCAGTACACCTACGACGACCGCAATCGTGTTGGGGATCATATCTGCTATATTTCCGATCTGAGCAAACTGCGTGAGCACTTTCCAGAGTGGAGTGTCACACTTACTTTACCTCAAATTATTGAGGAAATGGTTATTGCTGAGCGCCAGCGCATAGGCATCTGATATGATCCCGCGTCGTATCTTCTGGCTCTTTGATATCCTGGTGCTGGCTGCGGCCTTCCTGCTGGCGTATATGGTGATGTTCACATTCCAGAGTTGGCTGGCCCCAGGAGGTTCGCTTCACCTGCCCTGGATTGAGCGGTTCGTAGCAACTAACGGCGTCCTGCCGCCGATCAATGTTCTGCTCTGGATCTTGCTCACCACCACTATCGCCTCACTCCTCTCTATTGAATTTGTTGGCGGGTATCTGCGCATTGTTGATCAATCGTACACCCGATTGGTCATTACGAGTCTGGCGGCACCGCTGGTCGGTCTCTGCCTTATCGCCCTGGTGCTGTTTGCCCTGAAGAGTCCCGGTGATAGCCGTCTATTTATCTTTCTCTTCATGGCTCTGCGTGTCACTGTATTGGCGATCTACCGCATCGGCATTCGTATCTACTTCCTACGCCGCCGTCGCGCTGGTTACTACGCTAAGAACGTGGTATTGATCGGTGCACCCTCGGGGATTGAATGGATGGCGCATTACTTCGCCGATAACCCAGCCACAGTTGAGTACCGACTGATGGGCTATATGGCAATTGATAAGACGACGCCCCAACAGGCACACATGGGACTGCCTTGCCTTGGCCCCGTCGATCAGATCGGCGATATGTTAATCAGTCGTCCAATCCATCAGGTGATTGTGGTTCACCCAACGGCGGGTGGCGACTGGATCGAGCAGGTCATCCGCGACTGTGACTATTTGGGGGTGCTGCTGCGCATTGTCC
>Ga0194047_10002696_pt1 | contig 10081 bp, 6 predicted proteins | sample JunL225m_MetaG_2_FD_160070 | JGI IMG/M metagenome (GOLD analysis project Ga0194047, IMG submission 160070) | Anoxic zone freshwater microbial communities from boreal shield lake in IISD Experimental Lakes Area, Ontario, Canada - Jun2016-L221-5m | ecosystem: Environmental > Aquatic > Freshwater >...
TGCGCATATCTACGTTGATAATATCTTCCCCGAGGATTTTTATTCGCATTTACGAGAAAACTGGCCTGCGGACTCTTCGTTGGTTTGCCTAGGGGATACCGGACGCGTGCCCAAGGGGGCCTACCCAGAGCGTTTCATCATGCCATTCTCGCAAAGCGAGGTGGCGAAGCTTGATGAGAAACGCAAAGCGTTCTGGCTGGAGTTTGGCAACTGGCTTCTCGGCTTTCGCTTCATGAATTCCGTGATTGGCAAATTTGAATCGGCTGTGGAAGAACGTTTCGGCCCCGCCATGCTAAAAAATGATTACAGCGCGGAGTCGCTGATCGTTCGCGACATGACGAATTATTCCATCGGACCGCACACCGATGCGCCGCACCGCCTGCTCTCGGTTTTGTTTTATTGCCCAGATGACGACAGCCGTGCCCATCTTGGGACATCGATTTACGTGCCAAACGATCCGGACTTTCGCTGCGCGGGCGGACCGCATTATCCGCATCATAAATTTACTAAAGTCAGAACAATGGAATACCGGCGCAATTCAATGTTTGCATTTATCAAGAATGATTATTCATTTCACGGTGTCGACCCCATCGGCAGCCAGGCGGTTGGGCGGGACGTGCTACTCTACGATATCCGCGTACAGCAGGCTACAGCAACGCCCGCTGTGCCCCCCTCGGCGGGGGCCGGGATAGGATTGAGAATACTGAAACAGCTGTTCGGCAGACGCCAATAATATACTTTGTTACTGGAGCAAGACCATGGGTTTGTTTGGTTCAACATCGGGCAAGGATGTCGATATGTTCGCGAAAACACTGGCGCAGGATTTGGCCAAACGTTATCCACCAGCGCTCGACAAGGGCAATGAGCGCAAGATTTCACAGAAGCGTCTGACAACGATTTTGGAAGACACGTATACCCGGGCAGTCACCTATAAGACGGAACATAAACTTGGCGTTTACAAGAAGGCACGCTTGGGCAATACGTTCCGCTGGGAGCTGCAGGATATGGGTTATAGCGAGAAATTTGTGGAACTTGCTACCGAAGGCATGATCGTATATATCACGCGAAAAACTGGCGAGTAGCCACTCCCAGGAAGGCTTACAAGGGTTTTATTGGGGCGGCGCAACATAGCCCGGGATTTTCGCCAGGTCGACCGAGTCGATCTGGGACTTGTCCATGAATTGTTCTGCATATTTCAGGTAAACCTCCTCCCACATGAAGACATCGAAAAGGTCGGGATCGATATGCCCGCCAAGCTTGAATTTTCCAAGTATGGTGAGCGATTCCGTCAGCGTCTTGCCTTTTTTGTAGGGGCGATCTTTAGCTGTCAGCGCCTCAAAAATATCCGCAATCCCCATGCAGCGAGCCTGCAACGACATTTGATCCCGGGTAAGTCCACGTGGGTAGCCCTTGCCATCCATGCGCTCATGATGCCCCCCCGCGTATTCCGGCACCCGCTTAAGATGTTTCGGCCATGGTAACGATTCCAGCATTTGAATCGTCACATCAATGTGGTGGTTAATAATAGCGCGTTCCGCCGCGGTGAGAGTGCCGGCACGTATGGTTAGATTCTCAAGCTCATCAACCGATAAAAAATCAACCATCTTTCCCGAAACATCCTGCCAGCGGTACTTAGTCGATATCTGAACGACACGCTCTCGATCAGCATCGCTCATCATTTCTCCGCCGATGTTGCAAACACGCAGAAAAGCGCGATCCGCCTCAATTTCAAGCAGGCGTTGACTCAACTCAACTGCGACTGTTGCAGGCGCTTCTCTGCTCTGACCTGCCTTTAGTAGCTGGATCTCAGCGTCTCGCTTGATAACTTCAAAGCGCGTATCCAGCAAGTGAATACGGTCGAAAATGGTTTCGAGTTTCGTCGCTTTGTCGACCACATGAACCGGCGTGGTTACCTTGCCGCAATCGTGTAATAAGCCTGCGATTTTCAATTCATAACGGTCTTTTTCGCTCATGCTGAAATCGCGTAGCGGCCCCACCCGTGTGGCATCAACCGCCTCTGCCAACAACATCGTCAACTGCGGCACCCGCGCACAATGGCCGGCCGTATAGGGCGACTTGTCATCGATTGCAGCGTTGATCAGGCTGATGAACGACTCAAACAGATTTTCGAGATGACTGATCAGTGCTCGGTTGGTCAATGCAATTGCCGCCTGCGAAGCCAGGGACTCAGCGAGTTGTTGAGCCTCCTTGGAGAAGGCCGTTACAACGCCCGACGCGGGGTTCTTAGCATTGAGCAACTGCAAAACACCGATGATTTCATTCTCGTGGTTCTTCATCGGTACCGTAAGGAAGGACTTTGAGCGATAACCGGTTTTCTTGTCGAAATTCTTGGTACCCGAAAAGTCAAAACCCTCCTCTGTATAGGCATCGGCAATATTCACCGATTGGTCATGATGCACAGCATAAGCCGCCACCATGCTTTTTATCGGTACTGCGTCCTTGTCAAACAAATGAACCGGATAGAACGGTATCTCCACCCCGGTCGTTCCACCCATTGCGATTTGAAGCGTATCGTTACGCATGATCTCGAACTTGAGCGTCCGCTCTTCGGTCATCCGATAGAGCGTGCCTCCATCTGCGTTGGTGATTTTTTGTGCCGCCACAAGAATGGCTTCAAGCAAGCGGTTGGTGTCCGTTTCTTTTGAGAGTGCAACGCCGATCTCATTTAGCTGGTCAAGGCGCGCAAGGATGCTCTCAGTGTCATGCAAATATTTCGGATTTTTCATATGGTTTTATTTATTTGATACAAACCGCACGAACCTGTGCCATATCAGTAACCCCCATCAAAACTTTTTCCATACCGTCCTGTTTCAGGGTTCGCATGCCGTGCTCAAGAGCAGTAGCGAACATTTCCGCAACACGCGCGTGTTCCTGTATATTTTTCTTGATGGGGTCTGTACCAATCAATAGTTCATGCAAACCAACACGGCCCTTGTAGCCAGTGTTGCCACATGTATCACAACCGCCGGGGCCGTGAAAAATGATTTCGCCTTTTTCATTACCGAATTCCTTGACCCACCCCTCAAGTACTTTCTCACGCTCCCGCGTTGGATCTTTTTTCCAACTTTCAGTGTTCAACAGTTCGGTTGAGTACTCATCAAGGAAAAGATTTAACTCATCTGGAGTCGCCGCATGCGGTTTCTTGCATTTCGCACATAGGCGTTTAGCCAACCGCTGCGCAAGGATACCCAGCAACGCATCTGCAAAATTGAAGGGATCCATGCCCATGTCGAGCAGGCGGATGATGGACTCCGGAGCACTGTTGGTGTGTAGTGTCGCAAATACCAAATGGCCCGTTAACGATGCCTCAATTCCTGTGCCGACTGTTTCTTTATCCCGCATCTCACCGACCATAATGATGTCAGGATCTGCGCGCAAAAACGCCTTCATTGCGACAGCAAATGTCAGACCAGCCTTCGGATTCATCTGCACCTGACGAAGCCCCCGCTGCGTAATCTCCACCGGGTCTTCTGCGGTCCATATTTTGGTTTCTGGCGTGTTCAGATAGCCTAGTACAGAATGCAGGGTAGTTGTTTTTCCAGAACCAGTCGGGCCGCAGACAAAAAACAGACCATAGGGTTTCTCGATGGTTTCCTTGCACATTTTAAGGTTGTATTTCGAGAGCCCCAATTTATCGAGGGGAATAGGCTCGCCTGCAGCGAGAATACGCATGACGATATCTTCGACGCCCCCTTGGGACGGAATAGTTGCGACGCGCAGTTCGATATCTAGCGGGCCGAATTTCTTGAATTTTATCTTTCCATCCTGGGGTTTTCGCCGCTCTGAAATATCGAGGTCACACATAATCTTTAGTCGCGCCGCAATGGCGTTACGGTATGCTGCGGGCACGGAAATATACGGCATCAATGAGCCGTCTTTGCGAAAACGCACTTCTGTTTTACCCTTGCCCGGATATGGCTCGATATGAATATCTGATGCACCCTGCTTGTATGCGTCGACAATAATCTTGTTGACCAGCTTTACAACTTCATTGTCTGAGGCGGCGGAAGCAACGTCCTCCGGACTCTCGTCAGCCTGCTCGTCGGCCATGCCAGACAATAGATCACCAATGTCAGTATTGTCTTCGACTTGCACCGCGGCGCCAGAAATACCTGATGCTCCGAAGAGTCCGTCGAGGGTCGCAATGAACTCACGCTGGCAACATACGCGATAAGCTATTTTGCTTTTGGGGTACACGTTATTTACAATTTTGGATCCACGGATTTTTTCAGGATCTGTGGTCAATACGACGATTCCTTCGACGACTTCGTCTATTGGTGCCCACATGCTGGCTTCAATAAATTCGCGGCTCAGATTTTTCAGGAGGTCAAGCGGCTTTATTCGATCCGCCCTATAGGGCTCATAGGGCACCCCGAAATAAGCCGCGAGGGCCTCGCCGATTGCCTGAACCTTGACCTGAAATTCGTCGATGAGAACGGTTTCGATGTCGAGATTTTTGCGCCGTGACGAACGGGTAGCGAGCTCGAGCTCCTCTGCCGAGATCACCGCATTCGTAACAAGGCTGTCATATTTACCCTTAACCGTTAGGGCAGGCTTGGATCTTTGCTTGTAAGCAATCGCCAGCGTTTCGCACACATGCACTGCGCCTTCCTCCATGAGAGGCGGAAAGGGCGCACTGGCTTTGGAGTTGATTATCTGCACCACGCCGATAAGGTCTTTGCTTTGCGCATCGACTACAGGCGCCACCAGCATTTGCTTTGTTCGGTAACCTGTCTTGGTATCAACCTGCTTGAGAAAATTAAGGTGTGGACTATACGATTTCAACTCTTTCTCATCGTATACGTCACGTATGTTGATCATTTTTTTATGCACCGCCACGAAACCGGCAATGCTCTGCTCCGCAATCGGAAGCTTCAAATCCTTGAACGAATTTAATCCGGTCTTGACCTTGGATATGATTGAGGTCTTATCGTCGCTAACGAGATAGAGGGTAAGCCGGTCCGCATTAAAGAGGCCGCAGAGATCCTGGCTCAATTCGAGCATAATCTCGTCGATATTATTCGTGGCGTGGATTTTATTGGTGACGGCCTGCAAGCTTTTGGAGAAATTTAACTTCTCCGCGAGACTGTCGTGCGCCACCTGCTTGCCCTCCAATACACTACTCATCGTGGCTTTTCCCTCAGTCAGCGCTCGGTTTATTGGTTACAGATAAACCGGTACGAATTACAATTGGAAAATCATGTTAGTTTCTAGCATGCGAGGATTCCACCGACCCGCACAGTCATGAATTTCACGCATAGTAGCCTCAACCTCGCCCGGCTTGAGGTGAGTGATAAAAATCTCGATGTGTTTTTGCAACTTTTGCAGTTCCCCAACCAGCAAGTTCGGGCACAGGTGCTTGGATGCTATGGCGAGATCCATCTCGCGATTACAAAATGCTGTTTCGATAATTAGGTAACGCAAATTCTCTATCTGATTCACCGCACTCCAAAGAGCGTCATTGGTTGTTGTGTCGCCGCTGTACACCAGACTGGCATCACCGGAATCAATTTGAAAGCCAACCGCAGGCACGACATGATTAGCAGGAAGCGGTGTGATTTTTCGGCCTCCAATAATTTCAGTCCGGCCGATATCAATCGGGAGGTAACATAAATATGGTTGTCCCGGATCTGGAATCTGTGTGAAATCAGGCCATATTTTCCAGTTAAATAGATGCTGCTGGAGCACTTCGATCGTTGGTGGGAGCGCATGGATTGCCAGCGCTTTATCCCTTGTCCACCCGACTGTATCAAGGATAAATGGTATCGAAGTGACATGATCGAGATGAGAGTGGGTCAGAAATACGTGATCTATTTTTGCAAGCTCTGAAATACTCAAATCTCCGACCCCGGTTCCAGCATCGATAAGGATATCCTCATCGATCAGCATAGACGTAGTACGGTGATTTCCACCGATGCCACCACTACAACCCAGTATCCTAAGTTTCATCCGAGCAATCGCTATTTCGTTGTAAAGGTGAAGGCGCCATCCCACCCGTTCCCGGGTGGGTTCGATCTCAGAAAGGCGATACGTCCTACGAAAGTTTCGTTATAGAGCTTGTTATTCGGCAACATATTTTGCAAATTTAACAGTTGAAGCTCTGCTTGATCCCAATCCTGTGCACGATATAACCGCAGAAATTGGGCATATAGTCTGATTTCCTCCAGCTTTGGTTTCGTTACCTTGCCTTGCAACCCAATAGGTTCGTAAATTGCCACCGCCTCGTCTTTTCCCTTTACCCTAACCCGATCAAGTTCGCGAAAAACGACATCCGGTACCGCGGCTCGTGTAGCCTCTCCGACGATCATGTCGGCGCCGTATTCCTTTGTGATTCCCTCCAGCCGTGAGGCGAGATTGACCGCATCTCCCATTACAGTATACGCAGTACGGAGTTTGGACCCCATGTTGCCCACACTCATGCGGCCTGTATTAAGGCCGACGCCAATCCGAATTTCCGGCCAGCCACGCGCATCAAATTCGGTTTTGAGTTTTTCCAAAGCATCATGCATTTCGAGACCTGCCATGATCGCGTTACGAGCGTGGTTTGGGTCTGCCAGCGGGGCGCCCCAAAATGCCATGATGCAATCCCCCATGAATTTATCGACTGTTCCGCGGTGCTTGTAAATAACTTCTGTTAGTGGCGTCAGAAACTCATTCATAAGTTTCGACAATTGTTTGGGGTCAAGGCCTTCCGATATTGTTGTAAAGCCACGGACGTCGGTAAACAATACAGTCATCTCGCGGGATTCACCTTCCATCGAGAAACCGTCTGGGTTTTTTGCCATCTCATCGACCAGTTCTGGAGGTATATATTGTCCGAACAAGCCCGTGATCTGGCGCTTTCCTCGTGCCTCTACAAAATAACCGTAAGACATATTCAGTGCGAACAATAAAGAAATGAGCGTCAGACCCGATGCGAGCGGCAAGACCAGATTTCCAACGTGGAATATGGCTAAATTTGCAGCGAGTACAAGTGAGAGCACAGCGACCGTTGCCACTAGAGACTTTAGCGGATTGAGTCTGGGCAGAAGTATCGCCATGCCTAAACCAGCGGTTAGCAGCAGGATAAATTCCGCGCCTATTACATAAGGAGGTTTTTGCTTAATGTTCTGATCAAGCATTCCGCTTATCATATTGGCATGCACCTCAACCCCTGGATATACAGCCTCTACCGGAGTTGCGCGCAAGTCCAGTAAACCCGGGGCGGTTGTTCCAATGAGAACTATCTTTCCTTTCAGCTCGGATTGGGGTACACGCGCCTGAATAACGTCAATCGCTGATAAATATTTGAAGCTGCCACCTTCACGCCCGCCTTTGCCGCGGTACGGGATCAAGGCAGCAGCAGACTCGTCAACCGGCACCTTGACTGGACCGGCCTCAAGCCATTCAAGTCCAGGATAGTTTTTGCTCCAAATTTTCTCGTTTGGATACCCGGGAACTACTTGCACGTTTCCGAGTAACAGGCGGACTATCGCCAGGGAAAGCGGCTCGTAATATGCACCGGCATATTCGGTCAGCATGGGAATACGTCGCAGGATCCCGTCGGTGTCCGGGTCTAAGGTGAAATGCCCGCCATTCGCTGAAACGTCCTGTAAATCAGGCAGGTTTGCCGTAAATGATGGGTATGTTGGGAAATTGATTGTTTTGCCGGTAAAGGTTCCCTTAGGAAGTACCGGTGATGGCAGCTGGCCTTTGGACCCGCCCTCTCTGTCCTTCTCTCGCGTAAATGTATAGCCAAGGATAACCGGCCTATTCTTGATCTTGGCTGCAAATATCGCATCGTAGTCGAGTTGGGGCTGAATTTTCTGCAATGTCGTTTGAAAGACACTTACGTCGCGAAGCTCTTTCTTAGCGAGTTCCTCCAGAACACGCAGGCCTGAACTCTCGTCTCGCTCGGCAAATACAACGTCCAGCCCAAGGATTGCTATCTGGTAATGGTCAAACAATTGGTCGAGGATTTTTGCCAGCCTGTCACGCGGCCAGGGCCAACGGCCTTCCCCGCCGTTTTCCTTTTCAGCTAGACTCTTTTCGTCTATGTCGACTATGACAATCCGCGGGTCAATTGTCCGGGGCATCGTAAGAACAAGACGCGTGTCATAGACAATGGCTTCAAGCCGCCGCAAGAGCGGTAGCTCAATCCACTTTGCAGCGTGCAAAAGGAAAACCGCAACCAAGGCGATCCCTATGCCCGTTCTGACAAATTGCTTTTTCAATTGGAGTCCCGTCTTGCCTAATAATATCAGCCTGTTTTACGCAAGGCTGTCAAATTCGACACCATCTAACCGGTGATGTGGGTTTCATCAAATTGATAGCGCACCTACGCAGCAGCATGATCGATCAATTGATTGTCACTACTTACTTGATATTTTTTAAATTGACACCCGCTAATAGCAGGCTTGCGATGGCAGCGGGGCAATCCAACGGCAGGCTCTAGGTAACCTTCAGGAAGAATTCCATCTTGACGCCGGCAAGTTCAATCACGTCATGATCATTCAACTGCTGCGCCTGCGCGTCCAGCGTCTTGCCATTCAATACAGGGTAGTTCACACCTTCCACATGGGTGAGAAAATAGCCGTGGGGCCGTCGGGTTATAACCGCTATCTGGACGCCTGGTTTACCGAGGGTGGTAAGGTTCTTTGTTAATTCGAGCTCTTTGCCAGCGGAGGTTCCTGTCAAAATCTGGATGGCCGCGAGTTTGCCAACAGCCGGCTTGGCCAGATCCACCACGGTTGGCTGCGGCCTGCTCTGGGTAGTCGTTGTAGCGCCTACCGGATTAATCTGGGTATCACCGAAATTGTCGGCGGTCGCGGTGACTGGCATTTTAGACAAAGGCGCCCGCAGCACCATGGTTTTTTCAAAATCCTGAACGGTCGCTTGGCCTGCCCCCGCTTCGTTCAAATACTTCAGCTTGTATTTTCCGATCTCAACAACGTCATTGCTTTGCAATATGTGTTTTTTTATTGGATTCCCGTTTACGAGTGTTCCATTGGTGCTACCCAGATCCTCAAGGAATGAGTCATTCAATATCGTCACAATTAGCGCATGCTCACCGCTCACGGCTAAGTTATCGATCTGAATATCGTTACGTGATTTTCGACCGATCGTTATCCGCTCCTTGTCTAAGGGTACTTCGCGGATTAACGCGTTGTCCAGACTCATGATCAACTTTGCCATGGCAATTTCCCTATAACCTTCTTATCTAAACCACGCCGTTAACTTCGCCAACCAGCTTCTCGGCGCCGCAAAATCGTCGAGTACCCTAACAAGAATCACCGAAATGTTATCGCGCCCCCCGCAGTCATTGGCCAACTGCACCAATTGCTGTGCTGCCAGCGGCAGATTCCCGCGCATTGCATCGAGTGTTTCCTGTATATCTTCATCCGTCACCATGTCGCTTAGGCCGTCGGAACACAACAGATAGAGATCTCCCTTCTCTACGTCGTAGGTATGCACTTCGGTTTCCACATTTGGGTCAATACCGACAGCACGCGTCACCAGATTTTTGTTTTGTGAATAACGCGCCTGCTCTTTGGTGAGCATTCCACTATCGATCTGCTCCTGCAGCAGGGAGTGATCGCGCGTTACCTGTGACAGCTCCTGCTTTCTCAACCTGTAAAGCCTCGAATCGCCGATATGGCCGACGGTAACCCTATTATCAAAGAAAAGCGCAACAACCAGCGTAGTCCCCATACCGGCATACTGCGGCTGACTTTGGGCGGTCTGATAGATCGCAGCATTTGCCTTGCCAGAATTCTCCCTGACTAAGACTGCGGCCATAGGCTCGCCACCACTCGCAGCTAGCCTATGTGGCTCATGCGATTGCAAGGCCTGCTTCATTTCCGTCGTCAGCATGGCAACCGCAATGCCGCTGGCCACTTCGCCAGCGTTATAGCCGCCCATACCATCCGCAAGTACAGCCAGACCGATTTCCGCCTCGGTCGCAATACTGTCTTCGTTATGCGAACGCACCATACCGGGATCAGTGGCGGTTGCGAACTCAAGTGAAGTTGCCAATTTTTCTGCCATAAGAGTCACAATCCAATATCGACGATATCTGACT
>Ga0194047_10002701_pt1 | contig 10071 bp, 6 predicted proteins | sample JunL225m_MetaG_2_FD_160070 | JGI IMG/M metagenome (GOLD analysis project Ga0194047, IMG submission 160070) | Anoxic zone freshwater microbial communities from boreal shield lake in IISD Experimental Lakes Area, Ontario, Canada - Jun2016-L221-5m | ecosystem: Environmental > Aquatic > Freshwater >...
CGATCAGCATGGCCATCACTGTGGTCTTGCCTGCGCCAGTGGCCAGCTTCAGTGCCATCCGCAACAGGTCCGGGTTGGCTTCGTCGTTGGCGCTCTCGAGCTTCTCGAGGATGTCCTTGCCGCGCTTGCCGCTCTCCGGTGCCACCTCCGTGAGCCAGATCGCTGTCTCGGCTGCTTCGATCTGGCAGTAGAAGGGCCGGATGCCCTGGAACTCGTGGTGGCGCCAGTGCTTCAGCAGCCGCGCCGTCTCCGCCGACACCTTCCACTGGCTCTCGGGCGCCTGACGCCACTCCTCCACCAGAGCCCGGATCGAGTTGATCTGCTGGGTCACCTCGTACTGCTGGTCGCTGTCCGACAACCCCTGGGCCCCGAACTCCAGCTCGCGCTGCTCGTCCTTGCCGCCCCGCTTCCTGGGCTTGGGGATCGGCGTGATCAGCTGCGACTCCCGACGCCCCTTCAACTCCACCTGCGTGGGGATGCCTTTCACAAGCTCCCAGTGCCGGCTGGGGCGCTCGTAGGGGGAGTTGAGGATCGGGTCGTTGAAGAAACGCTCGCTCATCGCAGGGCCCGGCTCAGGGCGCACCACTGACATGGGGCGTTGTGAGGAGTCGCGAGAGGCAAGACCCCAAGACCCGCCCAACCAGCTTTGACGCTCCCATTGGCCATCCGCTGTCGCCGGTTGATGCCACTCTGCCTCGTTCTACGGCAGCCCAGCTGCAAACGCCATGGGTTCGCCATCCGCATGACGGCAAACCTATGCAGCTTTTGCATAGAGTTGGTTATGGGCCTCTCAAGAACGACCTGGGGGCGCACAGCGCCGAACGGCCGCAACTCCCTGCGCGGGCAGGCGGGGCCTTGTGCAACGTCGCCATGTCGAGCTGCACGAGCTGGCCGACCGCACGACTGAATCAAGCCGGCGCGGATTGGTCAATCGCAAGTGCCTGAATAGATGCGGCCATGGCATGCCTTAGAGCCGAACCATTAATCAACCTAGCGCCACTGGCTGCGAAGGCATGAGCGCATCCAAACCCCCACCCATGCCACGCACTCCTGCCGCTCATCCGCGCATTAAAGGAAGCGTCCCCTGCGTGGGCTGGCGGCGCTGGGTCCCAGGTCTGGCTGCCATTGGCCAGTACAGGCTCGCCTGGCTTCGTCATGACATCGTGGCCGGCCTCGCCCTGTCGGCCGTGCTGCTGCCCGTGAGCATTGCCTACGCGGTTGCCTCCGGAGTTCCACCCACCTCTGGCCTCTACGCCACGATCGTCGGATTGCTGGCCTATGCCCTGTTCGGTCCCAGCCGAATACTGGTATTGGGACCGGATTCCTCGCTCGTCGCCCTCATCGGTGGCATCGTGCTGCCACTGTCTGCCGGTGACTCCCAGCGCGCCATGGCCTTGGCCGGGATGTTGGCCATCGTCTCCGGCAGTCTTTGCATTCTTGCTGGAGCCGCCCGGCTCGGATTCATCACCGAGTTGCTCTCCAAGCCGATCCGCTATGGCTACATGAATGGCATCGCTTTGACCGTTCTGTTCAGTCAGTTTCCGGCCCTGTTCGGTTTCACGGTCAAGGGGGAGGGACTGCTGATGGAATCCCAATCCTTCCTTGCAGGGCTACTGGCCGACAAAACGAACGGGGTATCGCTGGCCCTGGGCAGCGGCACCTTGCTGCTGATTGGACTGCTGAGGCACAGCAAGCGAGTCCCAGGGGTCCTACTGGCTGTCGTGTCCGCGACTGCCATCGTCTCCGCCCTGAATCTTGCAACCGAATTCGGCGTATTGGTTCTCGGTCCCCTTCCTAGAGGCCTGCCCGCTGTGGCTGTTCCTTGGACGGGCACAGACGACATCATGCCGGTGTTACTGGGAGGCTTCGCCATCGCCTTGGTGTCGTTTGCGGACACGAGCGTGCTGTCCAGAACCTACGCCGTGCACCTAGGCGAGCGGGTCGAGCCGAATCAGGAGATGGTCGGCCTCGGCGCGGCCAACCTGGTTGCCGGTTTGTTTCAGGGCCTCCCGATCAGTTCGAGCGCATCGCGTACCCCGGTCGCCGAGGCTGCAGGCGCCAAGACTCAGTTGACCGGCGTCGTCGGAGCGTTCACGGTTGCCGTGCTGCTCATAGCAGCCCCGAACCTCTTGCGAAATCTGCCCATCTCAGCCCTTGCAGCTGTGGTGATTGCGTCAGCGATCGGCTTGATCGAAGTAGCTGATCTACGACGAATTTACAGAATGCAGCCCTGGGAGTTCTGGTTGTCGATGCTCTGCCTGGCCGGGGTTGCCGTCTTTGGCGCCATCCCTGGTATCGCTCTGGCGATCGCCATTGCTGTGATCGAGTTTCTCTGGGATGGCTGGCGGCCCTACTCTGCTGTCCTGGGGAGAGTTGACAACGTCAAGGGATATCACGACATCAGCAGATACCCGGAGTCCCGTCAGATTCCAGGTCTGGTGCTATTTCGATGGGATGCGCCACTGTTTTTTGCGAACGCCGAAGTATTCCGGGATCGGGTGATGATGGCAGTGGAGTCATCACCAACCCAGGTTAACTGGCTCGTCGTGGGGGCTGAGCCTGTCACCAGCATTGATGTCACCTCTGCAGACACTCTGGATGAACTGGATCACACCTTGGCAACATCAGGAATCAGGCTCTGCATTGCTGAAATGAAAGATCCCGTCAAAGACAAGCTCAAGCGCTTTGGACTATTCTCACAATTTGGAAAAGAACGATTTTTTGCCACCCTTGGCGAGGCCGTCAGCTGTTATCTCAAAGCCCACCCCGTCGATTGGGTTGACTGGGAGGATCAAACCCAAACAGACCATGATCTGGTCGTTTAACCAAATCGATGCAAAACGATCAGCGACATCCGCCTGTTTCTCGGTACGGTTCTGTCAGTGCAGGGAGCCTGATCGATGCTGCGTGAGCTTGTGTTGGCGATCGGTATCCCACTGGCCCTGTTGGTGCTGGGGGTGCTGGCCCTGGAGCGCTGGGGTGGCCAGCTGCCCCCCTGGCTGCAGCGCATCAATCAGCGGCGCTCCCTGATCTGGAACACCGGCATCGGACTGATCATCATCCTGTCGTTGCTGCGCTGGCTGCTGCAGCGCTGATGGTTCAGGGCAGTCAGTGTTCCTAGCCGAGGGAGTGCCCTCCCGCAGCGCCTTAGCACCACCACCTCAGGCAGCCCAATCCAACTGGCGGTGCAGGTCCTCCATCCAGCCGCGGCAGCGGTGGGTGAGGTGCTCTCCGTGGTCGATCAGGCCCTGGTGCAGGTGGCAGGTGAGCAGCGGAATGCCATTGGCCCCCGGGTGGTGGCGAAAGAAATGGCAGGTCATGCACACCTGGTGGCTGCGGCTGGTGTGGAGCACCTGCTGATCAAGCCAAGGCCAATCCCCAATCGCATCAAGGCTGGAGGGCTCCTGCCTGAAGATCTTCACCGGCACCACGGCGACTGTTGCGGGCCGTCACTAATAGCAGGGGGTCGGGGATTCTGTCGTCTCCGCCCGATGCCCGAACCGGTTCCGTCGATGCAGGGAGGCGGATCGTTGCTGCCACGCGTCATTGCAGTGGTTGCTGCTCTGATACCTGAAGGGGTCGAGAGGTCTCCTCGTGGCCGCAGGTTTAGATCAAGACATTCGTGGCTTGGATGCGTGCAGTGAGCTGACGAATCCTGGGCCAACTGGTGATGGCGAGCACCAAGATGGCGAGAGCTGAGCTTTCCCTTAACCCAGGCACACTTTCCCTTAACCCAGGCACAACAGACTTACATCAGCCTCCGCACCCAGGCCATGAGCAGCACCTTCACCGAAGCTCCCGACATCCCATTCCCCTCCAGCTATGGGGATCCCGAGCGGACCGGCCTCGGTGCGAGTGATCTATTCGAGGGCATCACCGAGCATCTCTTCTTCACCCTCGGCCGCCGGGTAGACAACGCAAGCCCCCACGATTTCTACCTGGCGCTCAGTTATGCCGTGAGGGATCGGCTGATCTGCCGCCAGCTGGCCTCCCAGGATGCGCTCTGGGCGCACCGGAAGCCTCGGGCGGTGGCCTACCTTTCAGCGGAGTTCCTCATCGGCCCCCAGCTGGGCAACAACCTGCTGATGCTTGGCATCCAGGCCGAAGCTGCCACAGCCCTGCAGCGCTTCGGTATCCAGGACATCGAGCCGATCCTCGCCCTTGAGGAGGAGCCGGGTCTTGGCAATGGCGGGCTCGGCCGTCTGGCCGCCTGCTTCCTCGAATCCCTTGCCACTCTTGAGATCCCGGCCACCGGCTACGGCATCCGCTACGAGTTTGGCATCTTCGACCAGGCGATCCGGGACGGCTGGCAGGTGGAGATCACAGACAAGTGGCTCAGGGGCGGCTGGCCTTGGGAGTTGGTCCAGCCGTCGATGAGCTGCCGGGTCGGCTTCGGGGGGTACACGGAGGTCTGGCACGACGACCAAGGCCACCACCGGGTGCGCTGGATTCCCTCCGAACAGGCCATCGGCATCCCCCATGACGTGCCGGTGCTCGGCTATCGCGTCAACACCTGCAACCGGCTGCGGCTGTGGAAGGCCGAAGCGGCCGAGGCGTTTGATTTTCATGCCTTCAACAGCGGCGATTTCTATGGCGCCGTGGAGCAGAAGGTGAGCAGCGAGACCCTCTCCAAGGTGCTCTACCCGAACGATGGCAACGAAGCTGGCCGCCGGCTGCGGCTCATGCAGCAGTTCTTCTTCGTGAGCTGCTCGTTACAGGACATGCTTCGCAACCTTCACAATCGCGGCATCGCCGTCCAGGAGTTTTCAACCCACTGGGCGGTGCAGCTCAATGACACCCATCCAGCCATCGCCGTGGCCGAACTGATGCGTCTTCTGGTGGACGAGCATCAGCTCGCATGGGATCAGGCCTGGGACATCACCTGCCACTCGATTGCCTACACCAATCACACCCTGCTCCCCGAAGCGCTCGAGACCTGGGATCTCGGCCTATTCGCCTCGCTGCTGCCACGCCATCTCGAACTGATCTACGAGATCAATGCCCGCTTCCTGCAGCAGGTGCGGATGCGGTTCCCCGGCGATGGCGAGCTGCTCGCCCGGGTTTCGATTATTGCCGAGCAAGGCGGCAAAGCCGTCCGCATGGCCCACCTCGCCACCGTCGCCGCCCATCACGTCAATGGGGTGGCGGCCCTGCACAGCGATCTGGTCCGAACGGATCTACTGACCGATTTCGCCCGGCTCCAGCCGGAGCAGTTCACCAATGTCACCAACGGCGTCACGCCCCGCCGCTGGGTGGCCCTGGCTAACCCCGCCCTGAACGAACTCTTGCGGGAGACGCTCGGCCCGGACTGGCCCGCCCGGGAGCAGGAGTGGCCGAGGCTTGAAGCTCTCCAGGCCGACTCGGCTTTCTTAGCGCGCTGGGAGGCCAGCAAGCTGGAGGCCAAGCGCCGGCTGGCCGCCCTGGTTGCTGAGCGAACCGAGCAGTTGGTGGATCCAACCAGCCTCTTCGACGTGCAGGTGAAACGCATCCACGAGTACAAGCGGCAGCACCTCAATGCCCTGCGGCTCGTCGTCCAATACCTGCGCATCAAGAAGGGCGACAGCGCGGGAATGGTGCCCCGCACGGTGATCTTCGGCGGGAAGGCCGCCCCCGGCTATGCCATGGCCAAGCTGATCATCCGCTTCATCAATGGGATCGCGGATGTCATCAACAATGACCCTGATTGCAGAGGTCTACTTAAGGTGATTTTCTTGCCAGACTATAATGTCAAGCTTGGCGAGAAAGTGTACCCAGCCGCCGATCTCTCCGAACAGATCTCCACGGCTGGCCTAGAAGCTTCCGGCACCGGCAACATGAAGTTCAGCATGAATGGGGCACTCACCATCGGCACCCTGGATGGGGCCAATGTTGAGATTCGCCAGCAGGTTGGGGCCGATAACTTTTTCCTCTTCGGCAGAACAGTCGCGGAGATCCGCCAGCTCCGCGGCCAGTACCGTCCCTGGGAATGGCTGGAGCGCCTTCCTCACCTGCAGGAGGCCTTTGCCCTGATCGAACGGGGTCACTTCAGTGGCGGTGAGTGCGATCTGTTCCGGCCCCTGCTGGACCAACTGCGCGGCCAGGATCCATTCTTTGTCCTTGCCGATTTCGATGACTACGATCAGGCCCAGAGCCGGGTCGACGACGTGTGGCTCGATCGCCGGCGCTGGACGACGATGTCCCTGCTCAACACCGCGCGCAGCGGCTATTTCTCCTCCGACCGCTCCATCCGGGACTACGCCAGCTCGATCTGGAAGGTTGATCCCCTGAAATTCTCGATCACCTCCTGAACGTGTGACCACCATGCAGAACAGCAATGTCCCCAGCGGTGAGGTGTTTCTGATTCGCCACGGCGAAACGGAATGGAGCCTCTCGGGTCAGCACACCGGCAGCACCGACATCCCCCTCACCGACCATGGAGAAGCGGTGGCCCGCCTGCTCGCCCCGGTGCTGGCGGACCGCAATTTTTCCCTGGTGTTGTGCAGCCCCCTGCAGCGGGCCCGCCGCACCTGTGAACTGGCTGGCCTGAGCGAGCAGGCCAGCATTGATCCTGATCTGGCTGAGTGGAACTACGGCAGCTACGAAGGCCTCAAGCCCTCGGCGATTCGCGAGCAGCACCCCGATTGGTTGGTCTTTCGCGATGGCTGTCCAGAAGGGGAAAGCCCCGCCGAGGTGGGGGAACGGGTCGACCGCGTGATCCGTCGGGTGCGGGCGAACGGCGGCAGGGTGGCCCTGTTCGCCCATGGCCACGTGTTCCGGGTGTTTGTGGCCCGCTGGATCGAGCTTTCGCCAAGCCACGGAGCCCATTTTCTGCTCGACACCTCGACCCTCACGATCCTTTCCTATTACAGGGGCATCCCCGCAGTGAAGTGCTGGAACGCACCCCTGGCGGCGTGAGCCTGATTCCCCAGGGCAAGCCGCCTACTGGCGGTCCCAGTCGAGATCCAGCTTCACCGAGCCGCTGTCTGGCAGCAGGAAAGTGCGACAGACTAGATTCTCGTAAACGGGCTCCTGACCAGAAGAGCGCAGCACCACGAACTTGAAGCGAATCGGCCTTCCCGCCGATGCATCAAAACCCACTTCGGCGAACCAGACGTCCCCATTGATAAATTCCAGATGGGGGCACCGATCCACATCCCAAGACCCCAATTCAGGGGCATCACCGCAGACGGCCATCACTTCGCCGGGATGGGTGACATAATCATTAATTTGAAATTTAACCACCGTTGTGGCGCTCAAGGGTTCTCCCTGAACCGCGATGATTACAGCGCTCTTGGCTGGAATGGAGAACTTGCTGATCGCCCCTCCAGCCACCATGAAGCTTTCGCCCGTTAGCAGGCAGCTGTGGGACCCTTCGGGAAGCCCGGTACTGCCAATGGCGCAGCACGTGTTGTCACCTTTGTTGACAACCACGAACACCCGGTTGTCGCGATATTGGCGGGTGTAGGCATAGATCGATTCCGAGATATACTTCTGTCCGTGCCGACCGTAGGCAAGGGCTCGATTGGTTTTGCGCAGCAGGGCCAGACGGCGGATGATCTCCGATAGCTTTGAGTCAGTCTCCCACGACTCCATCATCGGGCGGTTGTAGGGATCATTGCCGCCATCGGTATCGTTCACCAGATACTGCTCGGTTCCATAGAAAAGGCAGGGAATGCCACGCAGCGTGAGCAGCAACACCGTGGCCAGCTCCAGATCCCCGTAACTGGAGCAGATGGAGAGAAAGCGGGGCATATCGTGGTTCTCGATGAAGGTCACCAGCTTGGTGGAGCGCCGATATGCCGGATCCATCGCCAGCACCCTCTCGATCAGATGGAAGCCTCCGGGCTCTTGGCCGCTGAAGGCGGAGCGGATCGCTCCAGCAAGGGCGAAGTCCAGCACCGAGACTCCGGTGTCATTGGCATAGTGCAGATAACGCCTATCCCAGGGCGAGCCGAAGCCGTACTCCCCGAACAGGAATGTGTCGGGCTTACTGGCCTGGATGTCCGCCACGAATTCCTGCCAGAACCATACTGGCATGTGTTTCAGGGTATCGATGCGCAAGGCATCGAAGCCAAGGTCAAGCCAAGCCTTGATGGCGGTTTTGATATAATTCCTGAAATTAATATTTTGCTCATTAAAGGTGGCTAGCCCGAGCATTTCATGATGAATCAACTGAAACTCGTCATCCCAGTCGGTGATTTCAGGATAGTGATGGTAAAAATGATTGGTGTCAGCATGGAAATCAGCAAGTGGCTCTCCATCATCTGTGACGACTCCCTTGCTGCCATGCAGCTCAGGAGAACTGTGGTTGCAGACGATATCCAGGACGATTTTGATGTCTCGTTCATGCAGGGCTTCGATCATTCTGCGCAGGGTTGCGCAGGTCTTTAGTGAAGTTGATTCACCCTCTCTGACGAAATGGGGATTGACGCGCTTGAAATCCTTAGTCCAATAGCCGTGCATCGGTCCATGACCATGCTCGATGGCATCCACCTGCTCAAACAGTGGTGAAAGCCAGACTGCTGTGATGCCAAGCTGTTTCAGGTAGTCAGCTTTCTCGATAATCCCCTCGAGATCACCACCCCAGTAATGACCCCAATGGGTAAGACTCGGGTCATGGAGCCCCTGCTTGCTGACCCCATCATTAGCCCTATTGCCATTAAAGAAGCGATCAATCACAATAAAATAGATTGTCTCCTTTCTAAATTCCGCCTCCTTCTCAAAAAGCTGGTTGGCTGATGTTTCCCTGGATGCACCTGAAACAACGATTTCCATGATTTCAGCAGCCCAGTTCATGCGGCTTTGATAGTGTGCTCCACTAGGGAAAACGGGAGGTTAAGGAAGGAGCTGCTTGGTGCGATCCACAAGATCGGCATCCATCCCAGTTCTGGCGCCTCCGCCGCAACCCACCAGGCCGCTGCGGCATCGGAACCCCAGAAGCGCTTGGCTCACGCACCGCCGGCCGGCTGGGGCAGTCTTTTCGGCTGCTGCTGCGCATAGAGCAAGTTGTTTGAGGATGTTGGATCCCTGACTTCTGCCCCCGAAGCGAGGGACTTAGCCGTTTCTTAATGACCTCAGGCCATCATTGAACAAGAAATACATCTGACTCAAGGTCATGACCGCTTTGTCCATGGCCCATTACGAGGCTCAGTTCCCCAGCTCAGATCGCGAGCAGGAGCTGCAGCGGATCGATGCCTGGTGGCGCGCCGCCAATTACCTGGCTGTGGGGATGATCTACCTGCGCGATAACCCGCTGCTGGCCGAACCCCTGCGCTTTGAGCACATCAAGCCACGGCTGCTGGGTCATTGGGGGTCTTCACCGGGCCAGGCCTTCATCTGGGCCCACGCCAACCGGGTGATTCGCCACCACAACCTCGACATGATCTATCTGTCGGGCCCCGGCCATGGCGCCCCTGGGGTGTTGGGCCCCACCTACCTCGACGGCAGTTACAGCGAGGTCTACCCCGACAAGAGCCAGGACACCGCCGGGATGCGCCGCTTCTTCAAGCAGTTCTCCTTTCCCGGCCACATTGGCAGCCACTGCACCCCGGAGACCCCCGGCTCGATCCACGAGGGGGGCGAACTGGGCTACGTGCTCTCCCACGCCTGCGGCGCGGTGTTCGACAACCCCAATCTGATCGCCCTGGCCTGTGTGGGTGATGGAGAGGCCGAAACCGGGCCCCTGGCCACCTCCTGGCACATCAACAAGTTCCTCAACCCGATCAGCGATGGGGCGGTGCTGCCGGTGCTGCACCTGAATGGCTACAAGATCGCCAACCCCACCCTGCTGGCGCGGATTCCGCATGACGAGCTGGCGAATCTGATGCGTGGCTACGGCTGGGAGCCGATCTTCGTGGAAGGCAGCGAACCGAAGGCCATGCACGAGGCCATGGCCGCCGCCATGGATCGGGCGATCGGGCGCATTCTCGAAATCCGGGCTGAGGGTCGCGCCAGCGGTGAAGCGGTGCGGCCCGCCTGGCCGATGATCGTGCTGCGCTCCCCCAAGGGCTGGACCGGTCCGGCTGAGTTGCATGGCAAGAAGCTGGAGGGCTTCTGGAGGGCCCACCAGGTGCCCCTGGCTGCGCCGAACAC
>Ga0194047_10002704_pt1 | contig 10064 bp, 9 predicted proteins | sample JunL225m_MetaG_2_FD_160070 | JGI IMG/M metagenome (GOLD analysis project Ga0194047, IMG submission 160070) | Anoxic zone freshwater microbial communities from boreal shield lake in IISD Experimental Lakes Area, Ontario, Canada - Jun2016-L221-5m | ecosystem: Environmental > Aquatic > Freshwater >...
CATCAAAATAGTGTGTGTAGACTGGTATTTCATAGCTTTACATTTAAAATTTTCACTCTCTAACCAGGGGTAAGGTTGAACATCGCAACAAACCACCCATTTTAGATATTTCAAAATACGGAACTCGTTCAACTGTCAGTCCCCAGTTATTTTCTAAATGGTCGTTAAGACGTATGAATCCCTGTTCGGAAACCACAACCGTAGGAGAAATTGAGAACACGTTCGTGTTCATATAATACATTTCCTTCTGAGTAATTTCAAATATATTTTCCCTTCCGAACATCTCCAGCAATAGATTATAATCTCTTTCGACAGCAAAACCATCCTTGTAAATAATAGCTTTAGCATTTCCAATAGGCATAAATGCACAATCCAAATGCAGTATGCCCTGACATGGATCGGTATCATGTTTCCTTAATTCGATAGGAATAAAGGTTTTTTCGGGACAAATTTCTTTCAGGAAATTAAAGGCATATAAATTCGTACGTGCAGTTTTTAGTTGCGAATAATCAGGTTGTGTGTACAGACCTACGAAAACTATATCGTTGAACAACAGCACATCGCCACCTTCTACATGCGCCTTTTCGGGAAGATTGTATATTTTATTATATGATATCTGGTCGTAAACTACCTCATAGGCTTCCTTTTCGTCTTCACGATCGGGAATAATGTTAGAATTAATGATTTTATCGTCAATTACGAAAGCCACATCGCGTGCAAAAACCTGATTGCAATTTTCCAATGTCCAGGGGCGGAAAACCTGCACATTGTATTTAAGCAATACCTTTTCAAAGGCACTCATTTCCTTATAAACCGCTTCTTCTGTTGGATAAATGCCAAGTGAAACTGATTCAAAGGATTTAGCATCAAAGGTTTTGTCAAGCCTCGGAACAGGTCCAAGTGAACCTGGTTGCCCCAGCACAACTGCCCTTAGTGTGGAAGTTTCATTTTTTACATTCAAATGCATAGTGAGGACTTTTGACAAAGATACAAATGAAATCGATTTTTGAAGCAAGAAAGAAATGAAAAATGTTTATTTATTGCATAAATATTTATCAACATATAAAAAAATCAGCATTCAAATTACTCTGAATGCTGATTTTCGATTATTTTCTATAGACTTTATTCCGAAACTTCAATCTTCAGAATTTTATCACCTGCACGAATAGCGTCGATTACTTCCAGGCCATCAACTACTTTTCCAAAACAAGTATGTTGACGGTCTAAATGAGATGTGTTTTTGCGCGAATGGCAGATAAAGAACTGTGAACCGCCTGTATTACGACCGGCATGAGCCATTGATAACACACCACGGTCGTGATACTGATTCTCACCGGTCAACTCACAAGGGATGGTATAACCCGGACCACCTGCACCAGTACCGTTAGGACATCCGCCCTGAATAACGAAATCATTAATAACGCGATGGAAGGTTAATCCATTGTAGAAACCGCTTTCAGCCAGTTTAATAAAGTTTGCAACTGTTCCGGGAGCGTCTTTTTCGTAAAATTCAACCTGCATATCCCCTTTTTCGGTACTAATTTTTGCTGTTTTCATTCTTATGTATTTATAATTGTTTATGAATTTAGATTGCAAAGGTCGGGATGTTTTTTGGCATTTCCAAATATTCTATATCAATTGAATTTATTTTATCAACGATAGCTAACTAAATGTTATATTTCATCACTATAAAACTACGAACTTTAAACTTATTTACATCCATTCTTCCCTGATTATATCGCCCTTCACTCCTATTACCACGAGTTTTACAGGGATTTTTCGGTTTGCTTCGTCAACTGCTTTTAGTGCGAGATTCAGTAAGCCACCACAGCAGGGAACTTCCATAATCAATACTGTCAGCGTATTGATAACCGAATTGATTATCATAGCTTTAAGTTTTTCAACATACGATTCTTTATTTGAATCGAGTTTTGGACAGGCAATAGCCAAAATTTTACCCGCTAGAAAGCGATTATGAAAATCGGCATAGCTAAATGCCACACAATCAGCAGCCAAAACAACGTCGGCACCTTTAAAATAACTTGCCTCCGGATTCAGTAAATGCAGCTGTACGGGCCATTGACGCAGTTGCGAAACCACTTCGGTTGAAATTGCAGGTGCCATTTTAAAACCGCTAGCTGCTGTTGGAGCAAGTGTCATTTCGCGGCTTCCCGGACAAGCACTCACTGGATTATGTTGAAGCGAAGCTATAGCAGGTTTGGAAGCACATCCGGCACCATTGTGATTATGAACCTGTGCAAAATCAATTTCGATTCCGTTGGCGCGCAAATAACCAACACCTTGTTTCAGGTAATCTACTTCGCCATGCTCTTTCAAGTGTTTCAAATGAGCAAGTATTGTTTTTTCTCCTTTCGGAATCATGCGTTCAATGGTGGCAATTTCGTCATAAGGTTCTGCTTCACGCTCTTCCAGCGTAATAGCCCCAACCGGACAATCACCAATACAAGCGCCTAGTCCGTCGCAAAATAACTCACTTACCATACGGGCTTTGCCATCTATCATTTGAAGTGCACCTTCGTGGCAACCACTTACACAGGCTTTGCAACCATTGCAAAGCTCTTCATCTATTTTTATTATTGTTCTTTTCATAAATTCATTTACTATTTATTCATTTACTATTTACCACTTTACCTAAAAATGCTAAATAGTAAATAATTAACTGGTCAATTATTTAATCATTGTCAGAAGCATTTTAAAGCGTTCTGGTGCATTTACAGCATGACGAACATTGGCAGGCATGATAATGCTTTCACCTACGTTTAATTGTGCTGAAATCCCATCGATTACTACTTCGCCAACACCATCAAGAACCTGTACAATAGCGTCGAATGGAGCGGTATGTTCGCTCAGAAACTCACCTTTATCGAAAGCAAAGAGCGTAACATTGCCTTTTTCGTTGCGAATGATGATTTTACTTACTACAGATCCTTCGGCATAAGCCACTTTGTCTGTCATACTGAATTTTTCAGCGGTTGGGAATGCTTTATTTTCCATGTTGGGTTGAAATTTAAACTGACTCATATATAATTTGCCTTAAATTGATTAAAAACCTGCTATATGTTGTATTTTTGCAAGGAATAATTTTCTATGCTGCAAAAGTACAGCCACTGAAACTCACAAAGTGTAACAGATGTTACACATAGCAAAATAATTGACCTTTTATGAAAAGTAGTAATCCTGAATGGGTAGGTTTTAGTGATTTCGAAGAAGAAAATGGACTTTTTCCGGCTGATATGATCTACAGCATCCACGCTTACCGGAAGAATGAACTGATTTTTCGTCAGGGAGATGTGTGCGAAGCCTTGTATGTGCTGATTAAGGGATCGGTAAAAACGGAAATGATTACCGAAAACGGGAATCTGCTTGGTATTGAGATAATTAATGCTCCCCGTCCACTCGCTCCCGCCTTTTTATTCTCCGACAATAACCGTTTTCCGGTTGATGTTACAACGCTTGAAGCTGTTGAAGTTCTGCGAATCCCTAAAGAAGAGGTAATCAGACTAATGACTTCGCAAGCTGATTTTATGAAACAGTTCCTTACTCACAATGCCAATCGTACTCAGTTTCTGACTAACCGTCTACAATTACTATCCATTAAGACTATCAAGGGTAAAATAGCACATTTTCTACTCGAACAAAGTAATGAACAGGGTCAAAAGTTCAGCATAAACCGCAATCAAACTGAATTAGCCGAATTCTTTGGAGTTGCGCGTCCATCATTGGCGCGCAGTTTGTCGGAGATGGTTCAGGAAGGAATTATCAGCATCAATAAAAAAGAATACACGATACTGAATAATAAAGGATTAAGAGAGTTATTGCTGTAATAATTGTAGAGACGCATTGCATTGCGTCTCTATATTTAACAACCGTAAGTCAATCCGTCAGTTCCTTCATAATAATTAATAAAGGCCTTGTTTACCAATCGATTACCGCCCGGTGTTGGATAATTTCCTGTAAAGTACCAGTCGCCGGTATGATTGGGACAAGCCTGATGTAATCCTTCAATGGTCTGATAGACAAGTTGAACGGGACAATCCACCTCCTCGGGAGTAAGCATTTGAGCTATTTTAGCTGAAATTTCTTCCTGAGCAAAGGATTTGTAAATCTCTTTCACATAGTTTACAACCTGCTCTTTTGGCATATTTTCCTGCGCTTTGGATTTACGATAAACCTCGTCAATAATATTTTGACGACCTGATTCTTTCAACAGTTCAATAGCTGCCCTAAATGCACAAAACTCATTCATACGCGCCATATCAATACCGTAATAATCGGGATAACGCACCTGAGGTGAAGAAGACACGATTACAATTTTCTTTGGTTCAAGCCGGTAAAGAATTTTGAGAATACTCTGTTGTAGTGTTGTACCACGTACAATGGAGTCGTCGATAGCCACCAGATTATCCACTTTCCCTCTGCGAATAGAGCCATAAGTCACGTCGTAAACGTGAGTAGCAAGGTCATTACGTTCGTCGTTGGTAGAAATAAAGGTACGTAGTTTAATGTCCTTAATTAATACTTTCTCGACACGGATGGGCTTTTGGGTTGCATTTTTGATACCATCTTTCATACCAAAAAATGCTACTTCAGCTGTATTGGGTATAAACGAGAAAACAGTATTTTCCATATCATTATCAATGGCTTTCAGAATAGGTTGAGCCAATGATTCTCCAAGTCTCTTACGTTCTTTGTAAATATCGATATCACTACCGCGTGAGAAATAAATCCGCTCAAACGAACATTTGGCGAGTTCTGAAGCCGCCGGACGAATAGTTTCAAACTTTATTGTACCGTTTTTCTTGATAATCATAGCTTCACCCGGGTTGAGTTCTTTCACATCTTCCTCTTTCACGTTCATAGCCGTCTGAATAACAGGACGTTCGGAAGCTGTCACCACAATTTCATCATCTATATAATAATATGCCGGACGAATACCTTTAGGATCACGGAAAACAAAGGAATCACCATGTCCCAGCATGCCACAAATGGTATAACCACCATCCCACAATTTCTCCGACTTGCGGATGAATGAAGCTATATCAAGGTTTTCCTCAATTTTTTGAGTAATCGTAATATCATTTGTATAACGTAGTTTAATTTTATCATATTCCTTCTGAACTTCCCGATCGAGTTGAAAACCTAAGGATTCAAGCATCAGGAAAGTATCGCCTTTATCGCGTGGGTGTTGTCCTTTGAGCGTCAAATGCTCAAATAATTCTTCCACATTGGTCAGGTTGAAGTTACCGGCAAGTACCATGGTACGGTTTTTCCAATTATGACGGCGAAGGAACGGATGAACGTACGATAAACCGCTTTTGCCGGTAGTACTGTAGCGCAAATGTCCAAGATAAAGTTCTCCCGCAAAATCTAATTCGGTTTTGGATTTAGATACGCTATTATAAACATCTTCTGATATGGAAGCCATTTTTTTATTGATAGTAGCAAAAATATCCTGAATAGCATTTTTTCCTTCTACACGTTCGCGCCAGATATATTCTTCTCCGGGTGGCATATCTAGTTTCAAAGTAGCTAAGCCTGCTCCTTCCTGACCACGGTTATGTTGTTTTTCCATCAACAGATACATTTTTTGTAAACCATACTGCCAGGTACCGTATTTTTCCTGATAAAATTCAAGTGGCTTCAACAGCCTGATCATTGCAATTCCGCACATCTTTTATAATTTTCAATTTTCAATTACTTCTGATAATATCGTGATAAACAAGAAGAAACAAAAAACCCCAACGAAGACGCAGGGGTTTTGAGAGTGTACTATTCTACCGTTACGGATTTGGCAAGGTTACGAGGCTGATCCACATCGCAGCCTTTTACAACAGCTATATGATATGCCAGCAATTGTAAAGGGATAGCCGCCAGTAAAGGGACGAGACATTCAACAGTATCCGGTATACAGATAGTATAATCAGAAAGATTTTGAACCACCACATCACCCTCGGTTACAATCGAAATGATTTTACCTTTTCGGGCTTTTATTTCCTGAATGTTACTTACCACTTTTTCGTACATACCTGCACTAGGAGCGATAACAACCACTGGCATTTCCTGACTAATCAGGGCAATAGGTCCGTGTTTCATTTCAGCTGCAGGATAACCCTCGGCATGTATGTAAGAGATTTCTTTCAGTTTAAGTGCTCCTTCAAGTGCCACAGGGAAATTATATCCACGACCCAGATAAATAAAATTCTGAGCATAAGTAAAGGTTTTAGCAAATTCGGCAATAACAGCATCCTGTTTCAGTAAGTGTCTGATTTTATCCGGAATAAGTCCAAGTTCAGCCACAATGCTCGAATACTGATCTTTATCAAGCGTACCTTTTTCTTTTCCGATAAGTAAAGCAAGCATAGTCAACACAGTTACCTGAGCAGTGAATGCTTTGGTTGAAGCAACACCAATTTCAGGTCCGGCGTGAGTGTAGCAACCCGAATCGGTATTACGTGGAATAGATGAACCAACTACATTACAAATTCCGAAAATGAATGCACCCTGCGATTTGGCCAATTCAACAGCTGCCAGTGTATCGGCAGTTTCACCTGATTGTGAAATGGCAATAACGATATCATCTTTATGAATTACAGGTTTACGATAACGAAATTCGGAAGAATACTCTACTTCAACCGGAATGCGAGCAAATTCTTCAATGGCGTATTTCCCAATCAATCCGGCATGCCACGAAGTTCCACAAGCTGTAATAATAATACGACTTGCATTCATGAATTTTTCTTTATTATCAATAAAACCGGAAAGTTTGATTTCATTTTCTTCGTGACTAACACGTCCGCGCATACTGTCACTCAGTGTTTTAGGCTGCTCGTTGATTTCCTTAATCATAAAATGTGGGTAACCACCTTTTTCCAACTGACTCAGTGTCAATTCAAGTTTTTTGATTTCCGGAGTTTTTTCCGCATCAGCAATCGTTCTGATTTTAAGTTGTTTGCCACGTTGTAGCGTTACAATTTCTTCGTCGCCGATATAAACCACCTGATTAGTATATTCAATGATTGGAGTTGCATCCGAAGCCAAAAAGAATTCATCTTCGCCAATACCCACCACCAGCGGACTACCTTTACGGGCAGCTACAATAATATCGGGTTGATTTTTTTCAATCACTGCAATAGCATAAGCACCAATAACCTGATTTAACGCCAGTTGAACAGCTTTCGTCAAATCAACCTTGTTCGATTTTTTGACATATTCAATCAACTGCACCAACACTTCTGTATCGGTTTGGCTATGGAAAGTATAACCCTGAGCCTGTAATCCTTCTTTCAGAATAGCATAATTTTCAATAATTCCATTATGGATTATAGCCAACTCTTCAGACTGAGAATAATGCGGATGAGCATTTACCTGATTTGGTTCACCGTGCGTAGCCCAGCGTGTATGAGCTATACCTACAGTTCCTTTGATATTTTTTTGCTCGGCAAAATGTACCAAGTCCGAAACTTTTCCTTTCGCTTTATAAACATTTAAGTTACCATCATCTAATAATGCAATGCCGGCACTGTCATATCCACGGTATTCAAGGCGTTGAAGGCCTTTAATCAAAATAGGATACGCCTGTCTGTTTCCAATATAACCTACAATTCCACACATAATCAATATAATTAATAATTAATATTTCAAAGTCAATATTTACTTTTTCTAATTCTTTCTAATGCTACCAAGGTTTCTTCACGACTGCTAAATCCGGAAAGTCGCATAAAACAGTCACCCAAAGTTCCAAAAATAATACCCGGAGTAGCAACTATTTGGTTTTCGTATAATAATTGATGAAAGAATTTCCAGGAGGGTTGATTATCCGGCGTTTTAAACCAGATATAAGGTGAATTTATTCCACCGTAAACCTCGAATCCGATTGAAATTAATTCATTTCGTATTAATGTTGTATTTGTCAGGTAATAATTTATCAATTCCTGTGTTTCTATTTTGCCCTTACGGGTATATAATGCCTCAGCTCCCCGTTGAACTACATACGAAACGCCGTTCGTATAATTAGCATTCCGTCTGCTCCAAAGTTTATTCAGCGAAACTTCTTCGCCAAATTTGGTATAAACCATCAATTCTTGTGGAAAAACCGAATATCCACAACGAAGGCCTGTAAATCCGGCTGTTTTAGAATAACTTCGTACTTCAACGGCAACCTTTTTAGCGCCTTTTATTTCATATATACTTCGTGGCACATCAGCTTCGTTGACATAGGACGAATAAGCTCCATCGTATACAATAATACTCTGATGTTCAATAGCATAATCAACCCAACGTTTCAGTTCAGCCTTTTTTATAACAGTTCCTGTCGGATTATTGGGGTTACATAAATAGATAACATCTACTTTTTCTTTTGGTAATTCAGGCACAAATCCGGTTTCTTCGGTGCAACGCAGATAGACAACATTACTCCATTTCAAATCATCAGTCAAAACTCCTGCACGTCCACTCATAATTGTTGCATTTTCGTAAACCGGATAAACCGGATCTGAAATTGCAATAATATTATCTCGCCCCAAAACATGTCCAATATTTCCAATATCTGACTTTGCACCATCATTAATAAAAACACTTTCTTTATCGATGCTAATGCCAAAAGAACGATAATCCTTGACAATTTTTTCAATTAGGAAGTCATAGCCTTGTGGTGGACTGTAACCTTTTGAAGTCTCTGTATAACTCATTTCGTCAACAGCAGCATGCATTGCCTGAACAACTTCATTGGGTAACGGGCGGGTAACATCGCCGACTCCTAGCCGGATTAATTTTGCATTGGGATGCACCAGTTTGAAAGCGTTAACACGCTTCTCTATTTCGTCAAAACAATAGATTTCGGGAGTTTTTAAATAATTCTCGTTTGCTAATGCCATTCAGAGAAGGGTTAATAATCTAAGGTTAGAATGTTATGGGAAATAAAGTGCAAAATTGCGCTTTTTTTTTCATTTATGAAAGTGTTTGTCGAAAAAGATTATCAATATTAAAACAAAAATATATTCACACAAAGGGTTAATATACCCATTATTAATTATCAATCAGATTCACGATGGTTCTACCTTTGAGTTTTCCCTCTAAAATCAGATCAATGTTCGCTTTGAGATCATCCATACTAATTTCTGTATATAGGTTCAATAAATTATCCAGTTTCCATTCGTTGGCTAGTTTCTCCCAAAGAATACGGCGATGCGGTTCGGGATAATTTTGGGATGAAACTCCAATCAGGGAAATTCCACGTAAAATAAAGGGGAAAATAGATACACTGATATGGGTGGAAGATACGCTACCACAGGTTGTTACAGCTCCGAGTGGCTGTAAGGTTTTCAAGATATTTTCCAAAATAGGTCCCCCAACAGTGTCGATTCCCCCGGCATATTTGGCTGAAAGAATAGGACGTTTATCCATCTCCTGAAATTCAAGGCGAGGAATTATTTCAGAGGCACCAAGCCTATACAGGTAATCATATTCAGATTGCTTTGCCGAAACAGCAACTGATTGATAACCAAGTTTTGAAAGTAACGAAATGGCCACTGAGCCAACACCACCGGTTGCTCCCGAAACAATTATTTTTCCATCACCCGGATTTACCAATTCACTCAATCGTAAGACTGATATTCCGGCAGTAAATCCTGCAGTTCCCAAAATCATCGATTCTTTCATTGATAAACCTTCGGGTAATTTCACCAACCAATCTGCCGGAACGCGTATAAACTGACCAAACCCACCAGCAGTATTCATACCCAAATCATAGCCTGTAACTATTACTTTATCACCGATAGAATAATTTTCATTTCCAGAATGTGTAACCACACCAACTGCATCGATTCCGGGTGTATGAGGATAATTTTTTGTTACACCCTTATTTCCAATGGCTGAGAGGGCATCTTTGTAATTTATGGATGAATAATGTACCTTAATCAGTACATCTCCAACAGGTAAATTATCAGTCGATAATACCTTGATATTCTGATGAAATATTCCATCCTTTTCGTGAATGACAAATGCTTTGTAATAACTACTTTCCATCTTAATATTTTATAAGTTAT
>Ga0194047_10002705_pt1 | contig 10062 bp, 9 predicted proteins | sample JunL225m_MetaG_2_FD_160070 | JGI IMG/M metagenome (GOLD analysis project Ga0194047, IMG submission 160070) | Anoxic zone freshwater microbial communities from boreal shield lake in IISD Experimental Lakes Area, Ontario, Canada - Jun2016-L221-5m | ecosystem: Environmental > Aquatic > Freshwater >...
GTCTGCAGATATTACGAAATACCCGCACTTTATCGTCTTCCCCCCTTGTGACAATGAGCGAAGCTTTGAGCGGTGGCACATCTGTAACAAAATAATCACCTTTATTTGCTAACTCTTTTGAGTCGCCAATAATGAGCCATGATTTAGCGAAGATATCTTTTACTTCTTGCTCATAGAACTCTTTAGATAGACGATCTACCATGGGAATTCTATTTTTTAAGCGGCTGGTGTCGCCCTTAAAAATGGTTATACATTCTTCGGTCATGTTCTATCTCGGTTAATCAATTAAAGATGAAAGTGCCATATCGCCGAGCATCTGAAAGCGCATATGACTTCGAATACGTTCCATAATCCCGGAAGTTAAGGAAACAAATGTGATTTCTCTTTGCGGGTCAACCCAGAATCCCATAGAGCCTAGTCCCCAGCTACCGAAGGTTTCAGCAGAAGCTAGTGTTGGAATATGACTTGGGAAGACTCCTTCCCCACGCAAAAAGAGCCCGAGGCCAAGGTATGCAGGAAAGGGAGCTAAGCCATGCAAGGCACGTGAATTATTCATCATACTATTTGGTCTAAGTCCGGTTTGATTCGAAGTCATGAGTTGAACCATTGCTGGAGATAAAACTCGACCACCTTCTAATGCACCACCTAAACGTAGAGCCTCAGCAAATCTTAAAATATCTTGGGCACTTGCAAAACCGCCCCCACCGGCTGCTAACTCAGTGGTTTCAGAAATCGATTTATCTCTGGTCATTAAATATTGATGGTTTAATTCAGGAGAATCAAAATCTCTAACTGCGACAGGCACCCTTCTTTCCGAAAGCTCTTTTTTAATACCGAAAGAAGTATCATTCATTTTTAATGGTCCAAATACATCTTCTGCCATGATGGCTCTAAACGATCTTTTCTTTGCATCCAGACGGCGAATTACCTCAGCCAAAATAGTGTAGCCAGTCATCGCGCTATAGCTCACTATCTCACCAGGAGGCGTTTCTAATGGCATCTCGCAAATTGCTGCCACGCTTTTCTCTAAGACCATCAAGTCCGGAACGGGAATAGGTGCAGGAGCCATGCCTAGTCCTGCCGTATGAGTCAAAATATGGCCTACAGTAACTCGCTCTTTACCGCGCTTTGCAAATTCAGGGATGATGTGATGAACAGGAGTGAGCATGCTCACTTCTCCTCGTTCAATACACCTTAATAACCCAGTAGCAGTTAATGCTTTCGAGATGGACATAATGCTAAAGATTGCATCCTCAGGCATGGGTCGCTTGGAATCACGCTCTTGATAACCCAGCGTTAGATCTAGTACCAACTTTCCCCGACGAGCCATCAAAAAACGTCCGCCATCATATTTTTCAGCATTAATGTCTGTTTTAATTCGATCTTGTATGCGGTTCAATGCAATTGGATCAAATCCCAAACTTTCTGGGTTTGTTAATGTATTTAGAGAGCTCATTTTTTCCAATCGGTGTCTATTGATCAACTTTAATATTCGTTGTTTTAATGACCTGCCCCCAACGGTTGAATTCATTTTGCATATAGGTATCCAATTCTTTAATGCTCATACCATTTACCCTGGGAATAACACCTGCTTTAATGAGCGAAGCACGGGCTTCAGGATCATTTAAGACTGCATTTGCTTCACGATTAAGATAAGCAATGATGGGTTTAGGAGTTTTGGCTGGCAGTAATATACCTTGCCAAAAAGCTAAGGTAACTGGAACTCCTTGCTCTGTAAATGTAGGAACATCCGGTGAGTCAGGCACTCGCGAGGTTGTATCAACTCCCAAAATTCTTACGTTACCGCCCTTCTCATGACCCGTGGCCATGCTCAGTGGAACCATAGTGACATCAACTTGACCGCCTAGGACTGCTGCAAAGGAAGGGCCTGAACCTTGGTATGGGACATGTAGCATTTTGAGATCGGTCTTCTCATTAAATGCCTCCGTACGAATATGAGCGCCACTGCCCACACCCCATGTTGAATAAGAATACTTACCAGGATTAGCTTTAGCAGTTTGAATAAATTCACTCAGGCTAGTAGCCGATACTTTGCTGGTGTTAACAACTAAGGCATTTGGCATGCTACCCACCACTACCACTGGTACAAAATCTTTTAATGGGTCGTAGCGTACTTTTGGAAATAAATGAGGTATTACAGAATGAGTATCGCCGACGGTGTATTCCATGGTATAGCCATCAGGTGCAGCTCGGGCTACAAATTCAGTCCCAACCATTCCACTTGCGCCGCCACGATTTTCAACCGTAATGGGTTGTTTAATGCGGTCGCTGAGATATTTTGCAAAAACACGGGCAACGTTATCGGTGCCACCACCAGCCGGATAAGGGACGATCATCTTAATTGGCTTATCCGGGTACTCTGCAAAAGCTGTTGATACTGCAACACAAAAACCCAAACAGGTCTTCAGAGAGAAACTCAATATTTTGCTGATTCCCATCGTTTTGCCCCTTTTAATGAACAGTTCATTGTGGTATTAGCCATGGTATTAAACAATACGATAAAATGAATAATAACTATTTAAATAATGAATAACATAGACATCAAACTACTACGTACATTCTTGACTCTAATGCGGGTCAAAAATGTATCTCGGGCAGCTGAAGAACTGGAGATTAGTCAACCTAATACCAGCCATAGCCTGAATAAACTTCGGGAGCTCTTTGGGGATACTCTACTCATTCGCTCAAAAAATGGAATGATCCCAACGCCAAGAGCTCTTGAATTAGAAACCAAGGTGGAGCGTTTACTAAATAGCTATCAAGACGTAATTAATAACCCTACAAATTTTGATCCTAAAACCTCGAGTCGGAATTTTGTGATAACAGCACCAGAACATGCAGAGCAAATGTTGGTACCAGTTATGCTACGCAAAATTCGCTCAGTTGCTCCTAATATTCGTATTGAAATCCGCGCACCGAATCCAGAAAGAGCTTCAGAATTGCTAGAGTCCGGAGAAATAGATCTACGAATTGCCTGGTTACTAAAGCCTGCGTTATCTTTGCGCTCATTAACTTTGTTCCAAGATCGTCTGGTATACATAGCAGATAAAGATCATCCATCCATTAAGGGGCAATTAACTTTAAGAAATTTTTTAAGCTTGCCTCATGCAAGAACCTACGGAGAGGGCAGCAAGACGACAAACTTTGTAATTGATGAGGCTATTGCCAAAACCGGAAAAGAATTAGTCATGACTTTCCAAGTGCAAAACTTTATGACGGTACCATCATCCCTTATCAATACTGATATCATCGCATCCCTTCCTCAAAGCTTGGCGATATCGCTTGCTGAAAAATTACATTTGCAAATTCTGGAACCCCCAATACGCCTACCACGCATTCATTACTCTGCTTATTGGCATGAGCGAAATCAAAATGATGCAGGGCATAAATGGCTACGCCAAACAGTACTTGAAAGTGCTCAAACAATAAAACGCAGTGGGTAAAAAAGTATTACGCCATAAAGTAATTTCGCTTGAGACGTCAAGATATTCGAGCTTGTTCAGGATTTGGCTAATATAGCCGCCCAAGTTTGTCAGCTCACCCGACAAACCTGTGTCGATGCCGCCTGACTCCAATGCTCTCCAACAGAAATCAAAAGACCACCCGCCTATGCCACACCCAAGACCAGGCAGGTTTAGACCAATGTCTAAATTACTGTTTAAAAACAATTTCACATCTTTTAATCCGTTGGTCGCGAGTTCGAATCTCGCCCGACCCACCAGTTATACAAAAGCCACCCTCGGGTGGCTTTCTTTTTGACCGATGAAATTATGGATAGCTATCAAAGAGAATGGGCTTCTTGTAGACAGTTACTTACCATATAATTCCCGATATTGAAAGACTATCTCTCATTTTCCGATTAAAGGATCAACCTTTGAATAATCAAGGATTCGACTACATTAAGTTAGTTATGCGCGATGAATTCCTAGCGCTCAAAGAATTATTTATTGAGAGAAAAATATTTCTCATTGTCATTATTTCCATTCTGATATCTATCGTAGTGTTTCTTAAGCCATTTCCACCTTTAACAGTGACTCTTACAACAGTTAATAATTCAGACTATGCTTACGCTAGATTTTCGGAGTACTTAAGAGATGGACTTGAAAAAAAAGGTATAAAAGCTAATTTAATAGTCACAGCTGGCTCTGTAGAAAATGCCAATCTGCTCGAGAGTCCAAAGAGCGATGTCAATATTGCTCTCATACAAGGTGGAGCCTTAAGTAATGAGCAATCGCAAAAATTCTATTCTCTCGGAAGTGTAATGTATGAGCCAGTATGGATTTTCTGTAGAAAAGATTTAGCAAAAGTACCGCAAGAATTAAAAGATCTTGCAAGACTTAATTTAACAGTTGGCTTGGGTCCAGCAGGGGGAGGCACACTCCCCTTAGTTAGGCGTCTTTTTGCTGTGAATGAAATTGATATTACCAATCGAAGTAATTTTAGAGTCAGTTCTTATGAAGCTGATGTTGATGATCTTTTAAACTCGAAATTAGATTGCGCAATTGAAGTAATGCCCTATTTTGATAAAAAAGTTCAGAGTTTACTCAGAAATCCTAAAATTACATTAATAGACGCACCAGATGCCAAAGCTTACCAAATGTCAATTTCTTACATTGAAGATCTTGTCATACCGGCTCATTCTATTGATATTGCTAAATCAATTCCTAATAAAGATATCACTTTAATTGCTACTACTGCAACGCTTGCTGTAAAGAAGGATTTGAATGAAGATGTTCAAACTTTACTTCTTGTATCTGCACGCGATAGATCACAAGAAACTCAAAATTTGTTTTTTGCATCTAGAGGAGAATTTCCAAAATACATGGATCCCTCAATACCATTAAGCCCAGTTGCTAGGTCATTTTATAACGATGGATTACCGCCACTATTTAGCCATCTTCCTTTTTTCTTAGCAGGATTTATTAATAGGCTATGGATATTCATGCTCACCGCATTTGCACTGCTATACCCGTTAGCAAAATTAAATATGAAATTACGTTCCACTAATTATGCAATTAAGCAACAACCATATTTTGAGGAATTACTGTCAATAGAAAGAAAGATAACAAATTCTCACTTAGATAAATCTGATGTTGACAACCTTCTTCAACAATTAGACGTGTTAAATCAAAAGGTCATCTCTGAAAGGATACCTATTGGCATGGAAACTTCATACTTTAGTCTCCTTAATGCGATTGAATTAATAAGAAATAAAATTTTAGCTAACCTCAGATATTAATCCGTTGGTCGCGAGTTCGAATCTTGCCCGACCCACCAGTACATAAGGCCACCTTCGGGTGGCTTTTCTTTTTGGTTACAGAGAATGCGGTGACTGTTGGTAACAATGGATGAATTTGGCAACCGTATTGAGTGAGGATGTTCTATGCTAGAAGACCGATGGAACTATGAGCATCTCAAAAGAGATTCAAGTGTCACTTTTCCAGACAGTTGTAGCTTAACTTCAGATTAAATATTGGGCGGCCACTATGTTTGTCGGGTTGCCCGACAAACACTATTCCTTGGATAATAGAAACTCGGAAACAATGCTAGCAAACTCTTCCGGTCTCTCTACCGCACTTAAGTGAGCAGCATCAATACCAACCAATTTAGAGTTATGAATGCTTTTATGAATTACCTCTGATAGCGCTGGTGGGGTAGCCTGGTCTTTGAGTCCAAATAAAACCAACGTAGGATTCTTGATCACTTTATTACCTTCACGGCAATCAACACCAGCAACAGCAGCGCAGCTTAATGCATAGGAATTTGGATTAAATTCATCTAATTCTTTTTTAATGCCTGCGATTTTGTTCTTATTGCCTTGATTATCTGAGGCTAGATATTCTGGAGTAAACCATCTCTCCAATGCCATCGCAGAAATGGAAGACACACCAAATTGATTTACTTTTTCAATTCGATCGGCCCACATTTTTTTAACTGATTCATCATAATACTCAGCCGAGTTAGCAATGACACAGGCCTTTACTAAATTTGGATAACGTGCTGCTAGAGATTGCGCGACCATTCCACCAAGGGATAGCCCTATAAAAAAGACGGGTTGACCACCCAAATCCTTAACGAGCATCGCAGCATCATCTGCCAAATCGTCCACTGAAAAAGGAGTGTTTACAGATTGAGACTTTCCATGATTTCTGTGGTCATAGCGAATTACAGTGAAATTTTCTTTTAGAGTATTTGCAACTTCATCCCACATATGCAAGCTACACCCTAAAGCATGACTGAGAACAACAATCGGCCCCGCGCCTTCTCGAATAATATTTAATGAGGGTCTATTTAATAACTTAGGCATTTGGAGAAAAATCCGTAGCTGAAAGATAAATTGTGCTTTGTGAAGCCAGCAAGGGTCCTGAAACTTTCTCGCTCTCGGCTTTGACAGCTTTCCATTCTTCATCCTTACCAAAAGCTTCCCATGCTGCCTTTTCAGCTTCTTTACTAGGAAATCTCACCAGGTAATTAAAGGTATCAGACTCTTCCAAGTTATCCCAGCAATGGGTTACTTCAATTCCTAAACGACTAAAAATAGGCATAGTTTTTTCAGCAAACCGTTTTTTAAGTGCATCAAAATTGCCCTCTGTTGCCCTGTATGTTTTTATTTCATAAATCATGAGTACTTTCCTTATATATAACTAAGATTGGGTCTAATTAAGATCAATTTTGTTTGACTTAATTAAAGCACTCCACTTGATAATTTCACTATTAATAAATACTTTAAATTCAATTGGGTCTGCCCTAACAATATCCATAGTTTGTGCGGCTAAAAGTTTTTTTGTTTCAGGATCGTCAAGTGCCTTAGCAATTGAGCCTGATAATTTATTTATAACTTGAGCATCTGTTCCCTTAGGAGCAAGAATGCCAAACCAAAGTGAAACATTGAAGTTTGGTACACCAGCCTCTTCAAGGGTTGGCACATTAATTAATGGAGTCCTTTTATTGCTGGTGGTTGCCAAGGCTACCAATTTCCCAGTATTAATATGTGGCAACACACTCGATGCCGGTGAAAACATCACAGGAACTAGTCCGGACAGTACATCATTCATAGCCTGTGTACTTCCCTTATAGGGAACATGCTGCATTTGAATTCCTGTTTTAGATTCAAATAACTCAGTGGACATATGAGGAGAACTTCCAGAGCCCGAGGATGCATATGAAATTTCACCTGGCTTTGATTTTGCTAGCGCAACAAATTCTTGAACTGATTTAACTCCTAAATTGGAGTTAACAACCAAAATATTGGGGATACTTGCAACCAAAGCAATAGGCACTAAACTTTTATATGCTTGTGCGCTTGCATTGTTGTGAGCAGCGGCATTCACAGTTGCGGAAGAAGAGCTAAATAAAAGTGTGTACCCATCATTTGGCGAATTGGCAACCAATTCTGTTGCAATTGAACTAGCTGCGCCTGGGCGATTCTCAACCAATATCTGTTGCCCTAATTGAGGCCTTAAGCGCTCAGCAATAATACGAGCCGCTGTATCGGTAGCACTTCCGGCCACAAAACCTACAATAAACTTAATGGGCTTATTGGGATATGGGCCAGATTGAGCGTGTGCGCTAGAAATAAACCAAATTAGCGCTATTAATGAAAATAAAAATCGTACAAACTTATTGCTTAGCATTAGTCACGCTCCAGAATATTTAACCCCCGAACACGATCTAACAGATAAAGCAAGCCACGATCATCAACAGTTACATCATTGCTTTGTGGTCTCGGTATGTGCCCAGTTGGTGTCGGCATATAAGAAGCAATTTCGCGAATGGAATGAGGATTTGAATAATCTAAAATCCGCAAACCATGCGCAAACCATGCTACTGGCAATTCAGTGCCCGTAATAATTTCACAAGGTTGATGGCAGCCCGTATAGATAGGGCGATGACTTCCATCTTCACCCTCTACCTGAAAACTAGCAAAAGGAACTGGTTGGGTTTCGTCGTTAATATCAACCATCCACAAGAATGCAGGGGGATTGTCATCACTTCGAAAAACATCTTCGTCCGCAACAATCATGAGATCTCTGCCGTATACCTTAAATGGCACTTTGAGAGCGGTATGAGTTGGCCATGGATAGGTTGGCTGCCAACGCAATTTAGATACAACTTTTGGTCGCGCCATATCTTCAATATCAAGAATTACCGTTCCACCATACCAATAGCTGGTGTAGAGTCGATTACCAACCCTTAATGGATGGTGACAACGATGGTCAGCGCCTTCCCAAGTTTTTTCTTCTCCACCATCAGTCCATTGTCCTGGCATCCACCAGCGCCCAACCTCTTCCGGCTTAGAGGGGTTGCGCAAATCAATAATCTTCATAATGTGGCCAACATATCCTTTGTCGGTAGAGGAGATATAAGCAAATTCACCATCAAAATCAAAACGATGAACACCCCTACCTTCAGTTTGCCACTCGGTAATTAACTTTGGCTCCAATGGTTTAGAAATGTCATAAATTCCAAGACCACCCTTAAATCCCTCGGGAGCCATTTGCCCCCTGAGTCCTTCGCGATTTACTAGCATCAAATCTCCCTTAACACGCACCTTATGTGAATGCGTTCCAGGAAGCATGCCTAAATGGGAAACAATTTTGGGGTTTTTAGGATCTTTAACGTCCACAATGGTGGTGCCATCAGGGTTACTCATATTTCCTACATAAGCAACGTTGTTTTGAACAACAACCTGACCGCCACCTTGGCAATCCACGTACGAAACCTCTTTAATACCAATCCCCTGACCCATATCTTTTCCTCAAAAAACAGTTTTAATTCGAAAATTCTAGATAAATGAGCGGCAGAATGCCAATACAATTAAAGGGCCTACTGATACCAATATTTGCATCACTTTATTTATGCCCTCCAAAAAATCAACCTCCACCTCAAATAAAGGCATGGCGCTACCAGACTGGTATTTACGCACTCGTCTCAAAATGCGTCAAATTCTCCTATTGGTCGCCCTTGATGACCATCGAAACATGCATAAGGCTGCGTCACATGTTGGAATGACCCAACCAGCAGCGACACGCCTCCTAGGAGATCTAGAGCGTCTTTTAAAAATTGACTTATTTGAGAGAAACTCTAAAGGGTTACTGCCTAATGGGTATGGGCAAAGCCTTATTAGGCATTGCCGTATGATCCTCACAACTCTTGACCACGCACGAGATGAAATTAATTCAATCTCATCAGGCACTACTGGCAGAACTTCAATCGGGACACTCCAAGTGGCCGCTCCCATGCTGGTTCCCAAAGGAATACTACAATTCAAAAAAAGTCATCCCAATCACACAGTACTTGTACGTGAAGGCACCACTTCAACACTCATGCCAGCACTTTGGAGAGGGGAGTTAGATTTACTGGTAGGCAGAGCATCGAATGATGTTGCTGGAGAAGGCTTGAAGTTTGAAGCTTTATATGAAGAACCAATGTGCATTGTTACTAAAAAAGATCATCGACTCGCAAAGAAAAAACTTGTTAGATTTTCATCTCTTGTAAAGGAAGAATGGGTGCTTCCAACACCAGATTCAATATACCGGAAGCGTTTAGATGATGCCTTTAGAGAATCCGCTGGAATTACCCCACATTCCGCTGTCGAGTCCATGTCAGTTCTGACTAATATGCTCTTAATACAAGAAAGTGAGATGCTAGCTGTGATGCCTGCAAAAATGGCGAAACACTATGCCGATCTTGGAGTACTAGAGATACTTTCAGTAAAACCACCAACCCTATCGGGACCAGTTGGGATTATTACGATACTTGGTAGACCGCTGACTCCTGCTACTACGGACTTTATTCAAGCCCTACGTGAATCTATAAACTAGATTCCAAACGCCCCGTAACTAGACGCTTCTCCAACTCGATTAACCACCCGACAATCTTTTAAGTGTCGCGTGACACGACGCTCCAGCAAAATAGCGCGAAACCAAACCACCCCAAACCCAAGCCACCTGACTCCACAAGATCACCCGTCAAAACCACAGGACTTTCCCCACAGGTTTATGCCAATGTCTTGACTACTGTTCGAACACAATTCCACAT
>Ga0194047_10002706_pt1 | contig 10060 bp, 5 predicted proteins | sample JunL225m_MetaG_2_FD_160070 | JGI IMG/M metagenome (GOLD analysis project Ga0194047, IMG submission 160070) | Anoxic zone freshwater microbial communities from boreal shield lake in IISD Experimental Lakes Area, Ontario, Canada - Jun2016-L221-5m | ecosystem: Environmental > Aquatic > Freshwater >...
CATCCTCCGCACTACCATCAGGAGAGGTGGCCGAGCGGCTGAAGGCACCGGTTTGCTAAACCGACGTAGTTCTTATAGGGCTACCGAGGGTTCGAATCCCTCCCTCTCCGCCATGAAGTCTAAGTTGTTTATAAATAGTAACTTAGATCCCGAAGAAGCCCGCTGCACGCGGGCTTCTGTGTTTAGGGAATTCGACTCAGAATCGTTTTTCCCATATTCTTGCGTTTCTATCTCAGCCATTCTCAGTGGCGCTTTCTCAACTGTTTCATTGTGACTCGGTGCATGGGAGGAAGTCCTATCTGAACTGGATCATTTGAGCGTATTCAAAGGTTAAGATGCTCATCGACGGACGGTGAAGATGATTTGGGCCTCTGAAGCGGAAAACAAATTCTCACTATGTCAAACAACAAAATAGATCGTTTTTTTGGATATCTGAATTGGCTTTTCAATCCATTCCATGGGTTGAAGACAACGGAAGTCTATGATTTGATTGGCACCACTTCACTTACTGAGAATGCGTTATATCTGAATCTTGGCTATTGGCGTGATGTGGATACAATTGATGAAGCCAGTGAAGAGCTTGCTCTTCTGGTGGCGAAAAGAGGCGGCATGGGTCCAGGTGATACGGTATTGGATTGTGGGTATGGTTTTGGCGATCAGGACATCCTCTGGACAAGAAACATGAACCCGGAAAAAATCATTGGGTTGAATATTACGAATTCTCAGGTTGAGCGAGCCCGGATGAATGTTGCTGATGCGGGACTCGAGAAATCAATAGATTTAAGAGAAGGTTCGGCAACAGAGATGCCAATTGAAAATGAGTCCATTGATCTGGTAGTTTCCGTGGAAAGTGCTTTCCACTATAGAACCCGTGAGGATTTTTTCAAAGAAGCGTTCCGCGTTTTGCGTCCAGGTGGCAGGCTTGTGACAGCGGACATTTTACCAACAAAAAACTCCGATAATCTCTTTAGTCGAACAAAGCAATGGATTTCATGGAGCCTTGTCGCCGGGAAATTTAATATTCCACCTGAAAACTACTATTTAATCCCATCCTATACTAATAAACTCTCCAAAGCCGGATTTGTCAATATTGATATCAAATCAATACGTGATGATGTCTATATGCCTCTTCATGAGTATCTGTCAAGAAACCAGACATTTGTTGGCAAGCTGCATCCACTTGCAAAAATTCTTGCACAATTAACATTGAATCGTTCTGCAGAGAGTGTCTACGCTGGCCTGGACTATATCCTTTCTTATTCTAAAAAGCCATAATTTGAAGATCTCTTTTACTGCTTGTCTACGACACACCAAATTGACAGTACCCCGGAGGGAGTTAAGTTATCGTCCTTCGGCAGCAATCCGTCGAACTACGGTCTGCAGTATCCCTCCGTTGCGGAAGTATTCCATCTCAATAGGGGTATCAATCCTGCATTGCAGGATGAATGAAATTGTCTTTGCAGTTTTCGGATCGATCGCAACAACATTGACAAGGTCACATGGCTTGAGGGAATCATTGATGGCTATATCGAAAATTTCATGCCCCGTAAGACCGAGGCTGGTGGCGTCCTGACCATCGTAGAACTGGAGTGGCAAAACACCCATACCGATCAGATTAGAACGGTGTATACGCTCGAAACTCACGGCGATGACCGCACGCACCCCAAGCATGGCCGTACCCTTGGCCGCCCAGTCACGGCTGCTTCCCATCCCGTAATCCTTTCCGGCAATAACTATCAGCGGAACGCCGGCCTCCTTGTAATGCATGGCCGAATCGTAGATGCTTCTCACCTCACCATCACCATCACCGTAGGATCGGAACCGGGTCGTATATCCTCCTTCAGTGCCTGGAGCAAGTTTGTTGCGGATCCTGATGTTGTCGAAGGTTCCGCGAACCATCACCTCATGATTTCCGCGCCTTGACCCGAAAGTGTTAAAATCCTTTTTAGAAACCCCTATTGACAGAAGGTATGCACCAGCCGGTTGATCGGGCTGGATCATCCCTGCTGGACTGATATGATCGGTTGTCACGCTGTCGCCGAACAGTGCGAGACAACGACCTCGGCGAATCGAAGCGGTACCCTCTGGATCAGGTCCGATACCTTCGAAAAACGGAGGTTTGCGGATATAAGACGAATCAGGATCCCACTGATAAAAAGCATCGTCGGCCGTTTCGATAGCCTGCCAGCGTTCCGGCCCTTTATGAACTTCGGCATAACGCTTCTCGAAATACTCTGGCAGGACGATAGATCGGGCGATCTCTCGAACCTTTTCGTCAGATGGGTAAAGTTCACGGAGAAAGACCTCGCGTCCTTCGCCATCAGTTCCAAGGGGCTCGCGCTCGAAATCGATGGCAATGTTACCGGCAAGGGCATAGGCAATGACCAAAGCCGGACTGGCCAGATAGTTCGCTTTGACGAGCGGATTGATCCTTCCTTCAAAATTGCGGTTTCCAGAAAGCACACAGGCAACGACGAGATCACCCTTAATGACTGCTTGGGCAACAGGTTCGGGTAATGGGCCGGAATTACCGATGCAGGTGGTACAGCCAAAAGCCACATTACTGAATCCAAGCGCATCAAGATCATCCATAAATCCGGCCGATGCAAGGTAATCGACGACCACCCGTGAACCGGGAGCAAAAGAGGTCTTGACCCATGGTTTAGGAAAAAGCCCGCGTTTACGCGCGGCTCTTGCCATGAGTGAGGCGGCAATCATGATTTCCGGATTGCTGGTATTGGTACATGAGGTAATTGCAGCAATAACCACAGCACCATCCCGGAGCGAGACCTTCTGACCATGTATGGTGATATCGACCCTTTTACTGACCGAATCGGGATGTGATTCAACGACAACGCTACCTTCGGAAGCCATCTCATCAGTCTTCAGTATTGAAGGCTTAGCGAAAACCGTCGAGAGGTCTTTCATCCATTGGCTGCTCATCGCGGAAAGGTCTATCCGATCCTGTGGCCGTTTCGGACCAGCCAGCGAAAGACAAACCGTGGACATGTCAAGCTCAATCACCCGACTGAAACAGGGCATATCAGCCACTTCGTGCCAGAGCCCCTGTTGGCGCGAGTAGCGCTCGACAATTTCGCAGCGATCTTCCCTCCCGCTGAGGGCAAGATAATCGAGAGTCTCTTCATCGACGGGGAAAAAGCCTGTAGTCGCACCATATTCCGGCGCCATGTTCGCCACCGTCGCGCGGTCAGGCAGGGAAAGAGAAGGAAGGCCTGGTCCGAAAAACTCTACAAATGAACCGACAACGCCCTCACGTCGTAAGATTGATGTCAGGGTCAGTACGAGATCGGTCGCACAAACGCCTTCATTCAGAGCACCAGACAACCGGACGCCGACAACATTGGGCAGCAGCATGTATACTGGTTGACCAAGCATGACGGCTTCGGCCTCAATGCCGCCAACTCCCCAGCCAAGAACACCAAGCGCGTTGATCATGGTGGTATGACTGTCAGTACCAACAAGGGAATCAGGATATGCGACACCGTTGTCGAGATGTACGACATCGGAAAAATATTCAAGGTTCACTTGATGTACAATACCGGTACCGGGAGGAACAACATGAAAATTGCTGAACGACTTTTCACCCCATTTAAGAAACTTGTAGCGTTCAAGGTTACGCTCAAATTCCCTTTCGAGGTTTTTCTCAAAAGCATCGGGTGCTCCGAAATAATCAACTTGCACGGAATGGTCGATAACGAGATCGCAGGAAACGAGAGGATTGATCCGTGAAGCATCGCCACCAAGAGCCGTACATGTTTCACGCAGACCAGCCAGATCGACGATGGCAGGTACACCGGTAAAATCCTGCAAAACGAGTCTTACCGGTTTGAATGGAACTTCGACTTGCTGCTTTGCCGCCCCCCCCCAATTCGCTATCGCCTCTATGTCGGCCATGCGTATCGTGTAGTTATCGAAATTCCGCAAGGCCGCTTCGAGTAATACCTTTATGGTTTTCGGATAAGTACTTAAGCCTGGCCAAATCTTTTCTAGGGCTTGAAGAGAATAGCAGAAAACCTCTCTCTTTTTCAGGGAAAGCGGCAAGAATACGCCAAACGGGTCAAGAGGTTTGCTCATGGTGAAATTGGGTTAGATTGTCCGGGTCATACCCCAATCAGGGAAAGCACTTCTGCTGTTACTGCCAAGTTATCAAAAAAAACTGAATGAAGAATATCGTATAAGAATGGATTTCGACCTAAAGAAGGAATATTGACAAATTCAGGCACCTCTGCGGAAACACGTCACATCCTGCCAAGTCACAAAAACTTGAAGACGTGCAGTTCGATAGTCAGAGGCGGTTTCATAACGATGACGAATTCGGAACAGCAGATTACCAACATGGGCGAAAACCGACAGGAAAGCTTGGTAAAACCGGCCTTTTCTGGTTTTTCAATTTGATCAACCTGCGTGCTCCAATCCTGGTGACGGTTCCTGGATCATAGAGCGAAAGATGGCTTAAAATCGCGTCCATATCACCCGGAAAAGGCATGCATGGTGACGAATAAAGCTCGTTGAAACTACCTGTGGAAGTGTTGAATTACGGTATGGCCGTCTCTATGAGGCTGAAAAAGTTTATGTCAAAGTTGTTTGGCATTGCTTGCATCATTGTGTTATGGAACTTCAGATCCTCAAAACTTGCGATTTTCGCTCAGATGATAAGTTATTAATGTACTTATCACATCGTAATTATCACTTTTATTGTTGATAATTGATAAAATCAGCCATTACTCCATAATGGAGGCGGGCATGTCTGGGTGTCGACATTGTTTTTGAGTGAAATTCAATTCCCTGTTTTTCCCTGATAATTTCCTTGTTAGCAGTGAATTTTGGCCCAAAGAGATGTTATCGAAGGACTACCAGCACCGCCAAGCAGCCAACGTTGGCTGCCCAAGAAGCCCGCTTCCTGCGGGCTTCTGTGTTTATATAATCCTCCCAAGCGACTGGTTGTTCCCAGGCAGGGATGAATAAAAAAGCCGGCAACCCATTACAGGTTAAACCGGCTTTTTTTATCGAAACAAGGGTGTTCCCACATCAGAATGCACTGAACAGCACAAGCGATGTTTTCTGGTCTCCCTCTGCTGGTGTTGGTACATCTGCACCATAAGAATAGAAGCTGTGGTTTACTTGCAGAAGGACATTTTTGGCGACATTATAGGTCGCGGCAAGAGTCACGGCATTTTCGCCATCACTGCCGCCACTTCCATTATTGGCTATTCTGTAGGCAAGTCCAAGGCCAAGCTTTGATGGGACAACTCCCATATCGGCGGCAACGGTAAAGGCGGTCTTGTTGGAAACCGGACTTTCGTTAAAGTCGTTCTTTGTTGAACCCGTTGCAGTTTTCGCAGCACTGCCATAAGCGACATAAACACCAAGAGGATAGTTGCCGACCTTACCCTGCGCCTGACCATCAACTGCCCATGCATCAGCCTTGTGAGTAGTCGTCGGAACTGGGTCTCCATTAGAATCGTTAACATGCATATTTGAGCTGCCTTTCCAGAGCTGAAATCCCGCAGCAAGCTCAAAGTTTCCAACTTTTTCAGGAGTAACAACACCTCTCACATAGCTCATGAATTGGTGTGGTGTCGTGTTTGTAAAGTCTCCCGGAAAATCTTTATAACTAGTGATGTATGGTGTATAGCTTAAATAACCATACTTGTGATGGAAAACCAGAGCTACCCCGGTTGTGCCGCCGTTATCTTCATTTGCAGTTTGAACAAGATATTGTTGTGCCGAAGTCTCTGCGGCATTTTCAAACGGCCGGGAAAACTCTACCGCGCCGGTGTTCAGGAGTTCATAGCCGTACGCTGGCCCTTGACTATCTGTAAAAAACGGAATGGCGCTGAGGATAAACTCATTCTGGGGGAAAACAAAGGGCATCTTGAAGCCCGCCAGGAGAGCCTTGTCTCTGGCCAAACTTATATCAGCCTGATATCCGATGTTTTTTGCAACCCTTCCAGCAAGAAAAAGGCTCGCTTCATCAGGCATATTAAACTCGCCTCCGTTTGTTCCACCTGTTGATGAACCATTGGTTTTCACATACCTGAGTTTGGTGACCACTGCCGCATTAAGTGTTACCGGAAGAGAGAGGGAGTTATCTTCAATAGTCTCCTGTTTGCCTGTTTGCGTATATCCGTTTGCCTTGAACGACCGTCCGTAGGCATTGAGTAACGGATATCTCTGGAAATGGCAGGCTGCGCACGACTGACCAGTCTGCCGGGAAAATGCAGGTGTTGCGGATGCCTGCTGCATCGAACATAAAAGAAGAGGAGCAAATGCTCCCATGGAAATCAAAAAAGCACGCATTTTGTCTGATGGCATGATAAGAGTTCCGTTTTATGAGTGAAAAAAATGTGTTAAATCTTCATACTCCTCGTACTTAAACAAGTATTGATAAATACTACGGCATCTTTCCCTAAAGAATCCTTAAATTAATGTTTAATTTCACTTAAAAATTTAGATTTTCCAGATTTCAGGCGTTACTGGCTATATTTTTTGAAGTTTTTCTGCGGGAAATTGAAGCAAGATTAATGCGTAAGGCACTGCTCAACCATGTAGGCTACTGCGTTGGTACTTTCTGCCACCGTCAGGGTTGCCAGTCCTCCCTTTGAAGGCATATTATTGAATCCCTGAATCGTATGTTGTACAAGTACCTCCATCCCTTTGGAAATTCTTGGTTTCCATGCGGCAATATCGCAAAATACCGGAGCTTCCATAACGCCGCTGTTATGACAGTCTGCGCATACCCGTTCGTAAATCTGTTTTCCCTGAACCAGGTTGTACTTTGCTCGAAGCTCTGCACTTGCAGGCTCTGGTGCAGCTTTACCAAGTTGCGGGGTTGAACAACATAAGGCAACAAGCAGAGAACATACCTTAACAGAAGGTCGCATAATATTTTAAGGTTATGTGGTTTATATTCAGGCTCTTTTATCGGTTTTTTGGGGGTGGCCGCCGATAAAATGCATTTTGTATGTGTATAACGATTGTTAATAACATACACGTTTTATATATAATAAATTTTAATGAGAGCCTCAAAATTTATTCCTGATTTTATGGATGAAAATCTGGAACTGCTTCATATACAAGAAGTAATCTAACAGGCAGGGGGCTATTTTTTTGTTTTGTCTTAAAAGTTATTCAGTTAAAAATGATTAAATTGTCATCCATATTTTAAGTGTTTGTACATCAATAGCCAAAAAGCGGATTAATAACCTGTCGCAAACATGGGAGATAAATGGGTATCGTAATGCCACTGATGCCAACCATGCTCTCCTGGCATGATGAAGAAGATTTTCAAACCAGAAGCGGGAAATCTTATGTCTGACGTTACCTTGCCCTGTTATTTTGAATCTGACGTTTCGCTTGCGGCTAAAACTTATTATGGAATTGGCGGTATTGCCCGTTTTGTTGCCTTCCCAGCCTCTCTTTCAGAGTTTTCCAATCTTTTGATCTGGAATCGTATTTACCGTTTTCCGCTTGCGCTTATGGGGAGTGGGAGCAACATTCTCTTTTCTGATCATGAGTTTCCCGGTATTGTAATTTCTTTGGAAAAGATGCAGCGTCTTTTCTGGCTTTCAGATGATGACCTTTTCTGCGAGGCGGGTGTGGACAATACCCTGATTGCTGAGGAACTTTTTTCTGTTGGCAAGGGAGGGGGAGAGTGGCTTTATCGTCTTCCTGGCCAGATAGGGGCGACGGTAAGAATGAATGCGCGATGTTTCGGGGGGGAGGTTTCGGAAATTACGGCTGGTATTCTGACGCTTTCGGTTGATGGCCGGTTGCGATGGAAAAGGCCGGACGAAGTTTTTCATGGCTACAAGCGCACCTCATTGATGGATAATCCGGAAATTGTGGTTGCTGTTGTCCTGCGTTTTCCGGAAAGTCGCCCTGCCGGGGAGATCAGGAGGGTGATGCTTGGTTATGAAGAGGAGCGTTTAAAAAAACACCATTTCGATTTTCCGAGTTGTGGTTCAACGTTCAAGAATAACTATGCTGCAGGCCGGTCGAGCGGCATGATTTTTGAGGAACTTGGCTTCAAGGGGCTGTCGGAAGGTGGCGCTATGGTCAGTGAATATCATGCCAATTTTATCTATAACACAGGAGGGGCCAGGGCGGAGAATGTGCTCAGGCTTGCTGCACGGATGAGGGCTGCTGCTTTTGGGCAGGCCGGTGCTGAACTTGATCTTGAAGTGCAGTGCGTCGGCTTGTTTGATGCAGAACTTCTTGCTTCATGTGGTGTGGAGTTTGAGGTTGATCATCGGGACTCTTCACAGGGATGGGTCGGACTGTTGTGGTCGCCCATGCAAAAGGAACATACTCTTCAGGAGCCTCTGTTTCCCCGTCTTCTCATGCAAGGGCCACTGGCAGGTTATTTTGGTTTCGACCTGGAGTTTCCTGCGGGTGTTGTTGTGGAGGTTGAGCAGTTATGTTCGCTGGAGGATGCCGCGGCTGCTCCTGAAGCTTCTTTTCTTCGCTGGATAACCTGCAGTAATGATTCTCCACTTTTTTCTGTGAAAGCACCTGCTCCTGCCGGGTTTACTGACGGATTATGGCAGTACAGTGTTTCGGAACTGTTTATTGCCGGTACTCAGGGGGACTATCTTGAGTTTGAAATGACTCCTGAGGGTCACTGGGTTGCGCTTCGTTTTGATACTCAAAGAATAAGGGCAAAAGGTTTTGAGGTTCTTTCCGCTGAACCATGGAACAGAGAGCTCTCTCTGGTGCAGGAGGCAGGGGTGTTCGGCATGGAGTTCTCCTGGCATCTGCTCCAGCCATTCATGAGCGAAGGGCATGTTCTTGCCTTGCAGTGCGCGGCCTCTTCCGGCAGGGGAGAGTTTGGATTATTTCCCTGGTGGCAGACTCCCTCTTCACCGGCCGATTTTCATCAGCCAGATCAGTTTTTCCGGATTTCTCTTCTATGAAAAACGCCATTACAACTGAAGGATTTTCGGGCCTTTCAGAGGCGGAAGCTGCGGAACGACTGCTTTCAGAAGGATACAATGAGCTGCCTTCTGCGGGGCAACGAGGTATTTTCTCTTTAGCGTTTGGTGTTGTCCGCGAGCCGATGTTTCTGTTGCTGGTTGCCTGTGGAGTGGTCTATCTGGTGCTTGGTGATATCCAGGAGGCATTGATGCTTCTCGGGTTTGTCTTCTTTGTTATGGGCCTGACTCTCTACGAGGAGCGAAAAACGGAGAATGCTCTGGATGCGTTGCGGGATCTTTCAAGCCCGCGCGCCCAGGTTGTCAGGGATGGACGGGAACGGCGTATTGCAGGGCGTGAGGTGGTGCGTGATGATATTCTTGTTGTCAATGAGGGCGATCGTGTTCCTGCTGATGCGCTACTGCTTTCGTGCCTGAATCTTTCGGTTGATGAATCTCTTTTGACGGGAGAATCTGTTCCGGTCAGAAAATCAGATGATGCCGGGAAGGAAAATAAGGTTTGTCCCGGTGGCGATGATCTTCCTTTCATCTATTCAGGCACTTTGGTCGTTCAGGGGCAGGGTATTGCAAGGGTTACCGCAACCGGCACAAAGACAGAAATCGGAAAAATCGGCGTTGTCTTGCAGAGTGTTGAGCCTGAAGAGACGCTGTTGCAGAAAGAAACAGACCGGTGGGTGAGAACCCTGGCTGTTTTTGGCTTGTCGTTATGTTTTCTGGTGATTATTTATTACAGCCTCACTCGTGGCGACTGGCTTAATGGATTGCTTGCCGGTGTTACTCTTGCGATGGCAACACTCCCTGAAGAGCTGCCTGTTGTCCTGACCATTTTTCTTGCCATGGGAGCCTGGCGCATTGCAAGAAAACAGGTTCTTACCCGTCGTATGCCGGCCATTGAAACACTGGGTTCTGCAACGGTGCTTTGTGTAGACAAGACCGGTACGCTTACCATGAATCGCATGACCGTCAGCAAGCTTTTCGCCGGCGCAGAGCTTCTTGATGTTGATACCGTTTCGCGTAACTCCATGCCGGAAGAATTTCATGAACTTCTGGAATTCAGCATTCTGGCAAGTCAGCTTGATCCTTTTGACCCGATGGAAAAAGCCATT
>Ga0194047_10002707_pt1 | contig 10059 bp, 4 predicted proteins | sample JunL225m_MetaG_2_FD_160070 | JGI IMG/M metagenome (GOLD analysis project Ga0194047, IMG submission 160070) | Anoxic zone freshwater microbial communities from boreal shield lake in IISD Experimental Lakes Area, Ontario, Canada - Jun2016-L221-5m | ecosystem: Environmental > Aquatic > Freshwater >...
CTTTAGAGATATTTAAATGTTTATACCAAGTATGATTTAATTTCTCTGCCATAAATAAAAATAGCCTTTTTACTTTTATGGATGTACAGGCTTCTAATAATTCTTGCACTATTGCGGGACGAAGATTATTAAGGTTTTCCATTAGTTCATAGCATTCAATGATATCAAATTTTTCAGGAGCTAAATATAAACACTCCATTATTGCCCTTGCTGGGCTCGACACTTTTATTGAAAAGTTGGGTAATAAGAATTCAGTCAAACCTAATTCCTTTGGTAAAAAAGAACTTGCTTTATAATTTACATTTTGATTCCATTTATGCTTTCTAAACCAAGTGGGTAGCCTTTCTTTTTCACCACCAAATAACCATATTTGAGCAGTATTCAATTCTAAATAATGTGCTTTACCTTGAAGTGCAAGTGCAGTTCTACCTCCAGGATGCACTGAAAGTCCTGATTGCTTTTGTAAAGCATACACTCCGCCTTCATAACCTGGCTGGTTCTTACTACGATACATGGCACCGTTTTCCAAAGCATTTAACCATCCACTCTTTCTATAATATTTTTGTAAGTCAAGGCTGTATCCCTCATTTATTAGCCATGAAGATTGTAGCACAACATCCTGCGGGATTGTTGACAACAATTGGTTTATTTTTGTTTTATTTTCAGTAAGCATACTACTATTTTATTCATAAATTTAAACTAAAATTCTGATATTGTTAATATTTTTTATAATATAACTAGTATTACTACCTAAATAAATAAATTTATAAACTAAATAATAGTTTTGTATCAAAACATGTGTCAAAAAAGATGAAATCTGAATTCCAAATGCTCAAAAATGTTAAACACTTAATTTTATCAATCAAAAAATATCAATTTATCAATCACAAAATCATAAAAATGAGCATTAAAGTCGAAATTATTGATTGATAAACCTAAACATGAGTCAAAATATGCGTTTTCTGACTTATATGTTAAATAAAGGTGTCAAAAAAGATGAAATCTGAAATATAAGTACTTATGATGCATTTTAAGATTCCAACTGTCTAGGATTCCTTGACTGTTGCCTTTTTTCTAATTACCCTCCTTCATAGCCTTATATAAGGCTATTTCTGAATGAATGCCTAGTTTTAAGAATATCATTCTTTTGATAGTAGAAACCGTATTGGATTTTATACCTAGTTTTTTAGCTATCACATTTGTACTCTCCCCTTCTAAAATGAGTAAGGAAATTTCAATTTCACGCTTAGTTAATTTTTCAATAATCTCTGGTGGATAATTTGACATGTTAATTTATTTTAGCTGAATTACTCTCCAACCAACTATCCAAAACCGGAATAGTTGCAGGCCTTAGAATAATTTTATTTTCGCTATCAAGCAAGAAAATAGTTGGCGAGCTGGATACATAATAGTCCTTGGCGGCTTGGGTATCCCATTTTTTGTAATCGCAGGCACTGTAAAATGGAAATGGTGCAGTAAAGTTTTCAAACTCTTTTTTATCGGTATCTAAAGAAACAAAAATCACTTCTAACCCTTTGTCTTTCCAGTTATTATAGCGTGGTAGTAATTGAATCATTTCGGCCCTACACTGATTACACCAGCTACCTCCAAAAATGACTAATTTATATTTTGTTTTTATATCAGATAAATGAACGGCCGCTTTCACTGCCAAGCCATTTTTAAATACATCTCCTACTAATTCAAAATTAGGTGCCCTATTACCCACTTTCATTTTTCGATAAGACTCTAACTTAAATGCTAAGGCACTATTTAAAGTAACCTCTTTTTGATTTAAAGCCTTTAACGCAATATATTCTGAAGCTGCAAATAAACTATACTTTTCAAAATATTGAAAAAGGTATTTGGTTAAATCATTATATAACTTTTCATTTTTACTCAGGCTATCTAAAATAATATCAACCGATGAAGTCATTTCTTGATACTTGGCTGCTTCAGTCAAAGGGCTTTTTTGTATTGACCAAAACTGCCTTTCGATGATATCGTATATTAAACCACTTGTATAAACTTGAGGGTTCGAGTAATTAATATTTAAAAAAGGATTTTTGGAAGATTGTATTTCCTTTGGGCTCGTATTTACATAGGTATTTTGAGCAGTTGATTGAAAAACTGAAAAACTGAATAGGAATAATAAATTAATAAAAGATTTCATATTTTAATTTTGAATACAACGAACAGCAAGAGCACTTCCTCTAGAATCGCCGGCAATGTCTGGAGCTGCAGTATTTCTTATTCTAAAAAAATAAGAGTTTTGGTTATAAGTATCACTAGTCCAGTAATACCCCCAAATCCCAACATATTGTTGAGGATTAGTATTATTAACATACCTTCTTCCACAATATGTAAGTTTTAAAACAGAGGTAAACGCACCATAATCAGCATTGCCAGCATTCCAGGAATTCTTTTCATTTGTAAATTCAGTAGTAGTTGGCAACCTAAAACCACTTGGACAAGGATTATTGATTCCACTTACTCCTTGCCATAAATTAGCATTTTGACCTGAACGCCAATCATAAGGTGACGACCCTGGGACAATAAATAAACCTCCATTATTTGGCACATCGCTACTCGACAATGAGGATGTCGCTGAAGAAGCTGTAGGTCTAACATATTGATGACCATCTGACAATCTCCCCCATTGATATAGAGTTCCATACCCAGCAGAATCGCTAATACTTGATGGGAAAGCTGTTGCGCCTAAGTTCACCGCCAACCATGTTTTACCAGTTGTAGCATTATATACAGTACCGTGTGTGTAAGTTAATACATTGCCATATGAAGTACCAGCTTCGTTTGTAGCGTAAGCAACAATATAATAGGTTCCACCTATTGCTAATCCGGTCATTGTATTTGTATAATTATTTCCAGCAATATTGCCATTAGTCGTTATTCCCGTATAGGAAATAATTGTTGGGACACTAAAACCCCATAATATGCCACTTGTAGTTACCGGCTTGGCGCCATTATTTATTATACGGGCAGTTACATTTGCACTACTAAAATCCAAAGATGAAACACTAAATGTAAAAGACTGTGCTAGTGGACTTTTGCCTACAAAACCAAGAGTTCCTGCAACTTGCCCTTGTGCAAATTCAAAGAAAAATAAGAATAATATAGTACTATAGAATTTCAATTTTAATTTTGTATACATCTAACAGCCGCTCCATAGGCAGTTTGAGTTCCAATAATATCTGTTTGATACCCGCCAGAATAATGATCCCAACTTCTTACATTCCCATCAGCAGACCAATAAATACTATTTGTATTACCATATTGAGGGGATTGTGTGCCACCACGATCCCTACCCCCCTGACCCGGAAGTTTTAGCGATGAACTATATGCCGTAGATCCTTTAGCAGGTGAAAGTGAGTTTATAAAACTAGTCCATTCCGCATAAGTAGGTAAACGCCAACCGGACGGACATGGGTTATTAATACCATTAACTCCATTCCATAAGTTAGTATTAGTAGTGCTTTGCCAATAAGAACCGTTTGAATAAAATACACCTGGATTAGGGTTATCACTATATGACAAAGTACTAGTAACTGGGGAATTTATAAATTGATGCCCATCAGTTGGTTTACCCCATTGATAATACCAACCATAAGAATCACCATCTGATTCTGAAGAAGCAACATTTAGCGCTCCTAAATTAGCTTGCACCCATATCAAATTAACAACTGAAACTGTCGGCCAGTTAGGCTTGAATTCAATTTCTGGCCCATAATAGGTAATACCATTATTTATACAATACAATTTTGCATAATAAGGTGCAACATAAAAAGCAGTTGTACCTTGACTATTCGTTGCATCGGTAGATAATACATTTTGGTTTATAGTATTTGCCCATTGAGTCGACGATGTATATTTAATTGTACCTATTCTTGTTCCAAAAGTTTTATTAGAAGCAGCATTGGGATTACATAATGTAGATTCTTTTGTTAGCCCTTTTGCAATTCCATATACGACACCGACTTCAGTAATAGAACCAGAAGGAGATAATACATCTATTGTAAAGTTTATCGAGCTAGAAGAATTAACGGTTGCACTCAAACTGAATTTTGAAAAAAGATTGTTTCTTATAAATGGAGTCCCTGCAACTTGCCCACTTGCAAATTGAAAGCCAAACAAAAATAAAATAGTACTTAATACTTTCACTTTTTCAAATATTATTGAGCAGAAACCATTGAATAATAAACTGTATTACCCATCACTACAAAAGTATACACCGTTTGCTTGCCTCCAACTGTAGCATAATTTCCTAATGAAATATTATTAGTAAACCCTGTTGTGAAAGCAGCAGTACCACTTGTAGTTCCTTGTACAGCTAAAGTATAGGTTCCACCATCTTTCATATTATTTAATGTAAATGTATTTCCAGGATTTGCTGTTGTATATGCTAGATTACTTTGTGCAAAATCAATTGTGGTTGAGCTACCAGCATTATAAGCAACTCTATTTGTTACAGCTTTATCAAATGATTTTTGACCTTGGATGGTTTGTGTTCCATTAGTTAAAATACCGCCATTTGTGACATCAGCAGGCGTCAAGCTTAAAGTATTTCCACTAACAGTTGCTCCATTAGCGTTAGAAGTTCCTGCTATAGACCCTACTCCACTAATCCCTGCAGAAGGAGTTGTCCATGTCAAAGTTCCACTACCAGTAGTACTTAGTACTTGACCACTAGTTCCATGTGCAATTGGATAAGTAACAGCACCAGCTGTTAAGCCGCTTGTTGCAGTAAAACTAGTTGTACTTAAAGTTCCACTGAAAGTTTTATTACCTGCAAAAGTTTGGTCCCCTGTTGTTATAACCCCACCATTTGTTGCATTTGCAGGCTGTAGTATTAATTTACCAGCACTAACTGATGCGCCATTTGCAGTTGGTGATGTGCCTATTGGATCTACTCCTGCTATCGGTGTTGTCCATGTTAAAGTTCCACTACCCGTAGTACTTAATACCTGTCCATTAGATCCATGTGCATTTGGATAAGTAACTGTACCTGCAGTTAAGCCGCTTGTTGCAGTGAAACTTGTTGTACTTAATGTGCCACTGAAAGTTTTATTTCCTGCAAAAGCTTGAGTTCCAGTAGTAACAGCTCCTCTCGCCGTTGCAGATGCATCTGGTAAATTAAAAGTATGAACCATAGTAGTACTTAATGTACCAGTACCAAGCGAACTTGTAATTGTAAAATCTGATGATGCTGTATTTGCTGTCGCAAAGGTATGCGAAGAAGCACTTTGACCATTTAATGTATATAAACCATTGCTTCCCCAAGTTGCGTTTCCATAGGCATCACTTGTTAGAACAGAACCCTGAGCTAGTGTTCCACTTGTTACTTTTAAAGTACCAAATACCGCACCTGTGGCACTTAAAGTTCCACTGGTAACGACACTGGTAACTGATGCGTTACCTAATTGAATGGTGTTACTTGCATTAACTTTAGCACCATAACCAATTGCAGTTGTATTGTATAAATTATTTGAGTTTACACCAGAAGTACTTCCTATTGCAGTATTTTGATAACCAGATGCATTAGATGTTAAACTAGAATAACCAACTGCAGTATTATCAGATCCCTCTGCCGCATTTTGAGAAAAATTATTCATAGTTAGAGCACCTTCTCCTATTGCAGTATTATTAATTCCAGTAATATTTTTAGATAAGGCATTTGCTCCAAAGGCGTTATTGTTGTAGCCACTTGTATTAAAACTTAAAGCATCCTTTCCAACAGCATTATTGTTTGTTCCAATAGTAAGACTTGTTAATACATTCTTACCAATTGCAATATTATTAATTGCTTGTGTATTAGTACCTCCAGTTGAAGTACTAAAGTTTTTGCCATCTACACCAATGGATAAATTACTAGCGTTTCCTGGACTGTTTGTTCCCTGTGAATTACCTCTACCAAAATAAGTAGAATTAGCTACAATATCACTATTGAATGTTTTACCACCATAGAATATTTGTGTACCTGTATTTACAAGACCTCTAGTTGAAGAAGTTGCTCCAGCATCAGGTATATTAAAAGTATGAATAGCAGTTGAACTTAATGTACCTTGACCAAGCGCAGTTGTTATGGTAAAATCTGATGATCCAGTATTTGCTGTTACAAATGTATGTGTTGTGGCACTTTGACCATTTAAAGAATATAAACCATTACTACCCCAGCTAGGAATACCTGAATTCACTGTTAATACTGTACCAGCAGAGCCAATAGGCAACTTGCTTAAAGTATTTGTAGCACTTGCATAAAGAATATCACCAGTTGCATAAGTACTTTGACCGGTACCCCCATTTGCAACACTTAAAGGTGCCGTTAAAGTTAATGTTCCAGATATTGTTGCATTGGTTAAGGTTGGACTTGTTCCAAATACCAAACTACCTGAACCTGTTTCATCAGCAACTGCAGCACTTAAATTTGTACTTGTTGGCGATGCTAAAAATGTTTGAACCCCTGTACCTAATGTTAAGGCACTTTGCTTGGCATTAAATGTTTGATAATCCGTGCTCGTTAATAAACCCGTTACTGAACTTGTTGCACTTGGGATAGCAGTATTACTCGCACTTGTAATTCTTCCTTTAGAATCTACAGTGATTGTTGGCACGCTTGTTGAAGTTCCATAAGTTCCACTGGATACACCACTATTAGCAAGTGTAGTTGCTAAACTTAAATTAGATGTTCCATCAAAACTGCCTGTAGAGGTCACATCACCAGTAGTTGCTATGGTTCTGGCTGTAGTTAATCCACTCGCAGTTCCACTTAAGGTTCCTGTGAAGTTGTTTGATGTTACAGAATTTAATCCTGTAACATTGGTATAGGTTCCACCTAAACTCATAGCAGTTAATCCTAATGTTACTGAACTATAGGCAAGTTGTCCATTTGTAATACCTGCAGAACTTGATAAATTACTTGTTGTTATTCCAGTTGCTGATATGGTTCCACCTGATATAGAAATACCCGAACCTGCTCCTGCTGTTAACGCAACTTGTTTTGCATTAAATATATCATAATCTGTCTTACTTAATAATCCTGCAGTTGTTCCGGATACCGATGCAGATGGAATATTTAAAGTGTGAACTGTTCCAGTTGATGTAAAAGATGGCGTTGTACTTGTTGCAGCAGTTGTTGTTGCAAATGTTTGTCCAGTTGCTGAAATACCATTTAAAGTATACAAACCATTACTTCCCCAGCTAGGAATACCTGAATTCACTGTTAATACTGTACCAGGAGCGCCAATAGGCAATTTACTCAAAGTATTAGTTGCACTTGCATAAAGAATATCACCTATTGCATAAGTACTTTGACCGGTTCCACCAATAGTCGCGTTAAGATTATTTGACCAAGCAGTTCCCCCATATCCGTCACCTGTGCTAGTTAATATAGCTCCTTGTGAAGTGTGGCCCGATATTGGTAATCTTAAACCTTGAGAAGCTGTAATTTGTCCTGATGCATTTATTGATCTAAAATTCGTAGTACCATTTGTAAACGTTTTCATACCTCCAATATTTTGAGTACCTGAAGATAAAAAACCTCTTGTAACATTTTGGTCATCATCAGTTGCACTAGCGTCAGGTATATTAAAAGTATGTGTTGAACCAGAGCTAGAAATATTAAAATTAGTACCAGATGTACCTGTTGCGAAAGTATGTGTTCCAGAAGTAATTCCATTCAAAGAATATAAACCATTACTTCCCCATGTTGCATTTCCATATGCATCGGAGGTTAATACAGCACTTGTTGTTATTGTACCACCCGTTACTTTTAAATTTACTGTTGTTAAAGAAGTTGAACTTAAGGTTCCTGATGAAATTGAACTTAATCCTGTAACATTGGTATAGGTTCCCCCTAAGCTCATAGCAGTTGATCCTAATGTTACTGAACTATAAGCAAGTTGTCCATTAGTAATACCTGCTGTGCTTGATAAATTACTTGTTGTTATTCCAGTTGCCGATATCGTTCCTCCTGATATAGAAATACCCGAACCTGCTCCTGCTGTTAAAGCAACTTGTTTTGCATTAAATGTGTTGTAATCGGTATTACTTAATAATCCTGCAGTTGTTCCTGATACCGATGCAGATGGTATATTAGAAGTACTTGCACTTGTAATTCTTCCTTTGCTATCTACTGTAATAATTGGTACACTTGTGGATGTTACAGTAGATGATCCATAAGTATTTGCTGTTACTCCAGTATTTGTTAAAGTTCCAGTTGCTGTAACATTTGTTGTTCCATCAAAACTAGTCGAATAAGCAATATCACCTGTAATGCCTATGGTTCTTGGTGTAGTTAATCCACTCGCCGTTCCACTTAAGGTTCCTGTAAAGTTCGTTGAGGTTACTGAGCTTAACCCTGTAACATTGGTATAAGTTCCACCTAAACTCATAGCAGTTGATCCTAATGTTACTGAACTATAAGCAAGTTGTCCATTAGTAATAGCTGCAGAACTTGATAAATTACTTGTTGTTATTCCAGTTGCCGATATCGTTCCTCCTGATATAGAAATACCCGAACCTGCTCCTGCTGTTAAAGCAACTTGTTTTGCATTAAATGTGTTGTAATCGGTATTACTTAATAATCCTGCAGTTGTTCCTGATACCGATGCAGATGGAATATTAGATGTACTAGCACTTGTAATTCTTCCTTTGCTATCTACTGTAATAATTGGTACACTTGTGGATGTTACAGTAGATGATCCATAAGTATTTGCTGTTACTCCAGTATTAGTTAAAGTTCCTACACCACTTATGTTTGACGTTCCATCAAAACTAGGACTCGTGTATGTAATATCACCTGTTATGCCTATAGTTCTAGCTGTTGTTAATCCACTCGCAGTTCCACTTAAGGTTCCAGTAAAATTCGTTGAGGTTACTGAGTTTAATCCTGTAACATTGGTATAAGTTCCACCTAAACTCATAGCAGTTGATCCTAATGTTACTGAACTATAGGCAAGCTGTCCATTAGTAATACCTGCAGTACTTGATAAATTACTTGTTGTTATTCCAGTTGCTGATATGGTGCCTCCTGATATAGAAATACCCGAACCAGCTCCGGCTGTTAAAGCAACTTGTTTTGCATTAAATATATCATAATCTGTTTTACTTAATAATCCAGCAGTTGTTCCTGATACCGATGCAGATGGAATATTTAAAGTATGAACCGATCCAGCTGAAGTGAAAGATGGCGATACGCTTGTTGAAGTTATTGTTGTTGCTAATGTTTGATTAGAAGCGACGATACCATTTAATTTGTACAAACCACTTACGTCCCATACTGCATTGCCAGCGCCATCATTCGTTAAAACTGAATTTACCCTAGTATAAAGGCCACTGCTTATATTTAATGTATTTGAGGTAAGAGATGTTGCTGTTATTGCTCCTGCAGCAAAACCACCACTACCATCTCGCTTAACAATTGTATTAGCTGTATTAGATGCAGTAGCTGAATTGATTGCAGTTGCAATTGTATTTGATGCTACGCCTCCAACTGAATTTACGGTAGTAGCTCCTGAACTTACAATTCCAACGTCACCTGACATATATACATCTGAAGCTGTATTGGAATAGTTTCCTACAATAATTTTATTTGTACCTAATGGTGCGCCAATTGCTGAAGAACCAATTACTACTTCTTCAAGGCTTGTTACCCTTCCTTTACTGTCTACTGTTATTCTTGGAATAAAACTACTGTTTCCATAGGTGTTTGCTGTTACTCCGGTATTTGTTAAAGTTCCTACACCAGTTACATTTGCTGTTCCATCAAAACTAGTCGAATAAGCAATATCCCCTGTAATACCTATGGTTCTTGGTGTTGTTAATCCACTCGCTGTTCCACTTAATATTCCTGTAATGGTTGATGCTGAAAAATTACCACTGCCATCTCGCTTAACAATGGTGTTTGCTGTATTAGATGATGTTGCTGAATTAACTATTGTACCTATTGAAGTTATACTTGCTGTATTTGTTGTTATTCTTGTATCTAACCCAGCTTCGGCATTTGTTGCCCTTGTAATCTCTGCTGTAATACTGGCAGTATTTGCA
>Ga0194047_10002711_pt1 | contig 10053 bp, 11 predicted proteins | sample JunL225m_MetaG_2_FD_160070 | JGI IMG/M metagenome (GOLD analysis project Ga0194047, IMG submission 160070) | Anoxic zone freshwater microbial communities from boreal shield lake in IISD Experimental Lakes Area, Ontario, Canada - Jun2016-L221-5m | ecosystem: Environmental > Aquatic > Freshwater...
GGATATCCCAGTTTGACACCATGCCAGACCAAATGAGGCTGGTGGCTGGCATAGGTTACCGCCAGTAGATGGTGGTGGCTGAAGATTTTAAGGCTTTGAGTAAAGTTGATCAGCTTGCGAATGAAGCACCAGAGATCCCATTGCCTATCTAGCCCACTCCAATCAAACCAGCTCAGTTCATTGTCTTGACAATAGGCATTATTGTTTCCTTGCTGAGTACGCCTGATGTCATCCCCCATCAGTAGCATAGGTGTACCCTGCGAGATAAAGAGAATAGTCAAAAAGTTCTTAATCTGCCTTAGCCTTAGATCTTCTATCTCTCTACTGTCTGTCGGTCCTTCTTGTCCGCAATTCCAACTGAAGTTTTGATCATTGCCGTCTAGATTATTTTCTCCATTAGACTGGTTATGTTTTTCGTTATAGGAGACCAGATCATTTAGGGTAAAGCCATCGTGACAAGTAATAAAATTAATACTGCGATAGGTCATCGGAACATTATAGATATCAGGACTTCCCAGGATTCGCGCCGCCAGAAGTCCCACCATATTCGGTTCACCTTTGAGGAAACGCCGTACATCGTCTCGAAAACGCCCATTCCATTCAGCAAACCGCTCTCCCAGATTGACGAACCAACCTAGCTGATAAAGTCCAGCAGCATCCCAGGCCTCGGCAATCAGTTTTGTCCCAGCAAGCACCGGATCTGATTCGGCCACCCAAAGCACTGCTGGCCGCTCAACTGGTTTACCTAAAACGTCTCTAGACATCACAGAGGCCAGATCAAAACGAAAACCATCAACATGCATTTGGGATGCCCAATAGCGCAGAGAATCCAGAATCATTGTTCCCACTACTGGATGATTAGTTTTGAGGGTATTGCCGCAACCACTATAGTTCTTGTAAAGAGATTTATCCTCATCCTCTAAAATGTAGTAAATCTCGTTAGCAAAGCCTCGCCAAGCAAGAGTTGGTCCCTTTTGATTGCCTTCTGCTGTATGATTGAATACCACATCTAGTATTACTTCTATACCAGCCTTGTGAAGAGCCTTTACCATATCCCTGAACTCATTGATGGCGCCACATAAATCTTTTCTTGAGCTGTAAGCCCTATGAGGAGCAAAAAAGCCAATAGTACTATATCCCCAGTAATTGGTTAAACCTGGATTGACATCTTGTGCATCAAATTCATGAACTGGTAAAAGCTCAACTGCGGTGATTCCCAACTGCTTGAAGTAAGGTATTTTAGCTATCACGCCGGCATAGGTACCCTTGATATCGTCTGGTAATTCTGAGCTTGGATGACGAGTTAAGCCACCTACATGTAGTTCATATATTATTGTTCGGGTATAGTCTCGGCTGATTGGCTGATCATCTTCCCAATCATAATCACTCGAATCAATCACCACTGCCCTAAGAGATTTGGCGCAGTTATCCCCGGGAGATATTGCGGCAGCACGTTCATAGATTTCCTGACCTACAATTGCTTTGGCATAGGGATCAAGGATAACTTTCTGTCCATCAAATCGCAAACCTTCTTTTGGGTTATTTTCTCCATACACCCGATATGCGTATATCTGTCCAGCCCCTATTTCTTTGATAAAAACATGCCAAAAATTAGAAGTTCTGTGAATCTGTGGTTTTAGCTCAATTGTATGTTTGGGCTGAGGATCCAGGGGTTGTGCGAATAGAAGCAGTTCTATTTTGTTGGCATTTTTAGAAAATACGCAGAAATTAACCCCCTCTGGGTAGACCGTGGCCCCTAAAGGAGAACTTTTGCCAGGCAGTGTTTCTGGGATCATGCCAAAAGTCCTGCGGCTAATTCTTTAGCTCGCATAAAAAGGATTAAATCTAGCATCCGGTTAGAATAGCCCCACTCATTGTCATACCAGGAGACCACCTTGAAAAAGTGAGAATTGAGCTCTATCCCTGCTTTGGCATCAAAAATACTAGAGCGCTGATCTCCTATAAAGTCACTAGAGACCACTTCGTCTTCTGTATAACCCAGAATTCCCTTCATTTCCCCTTCAGATGCGACCTTCATTGCTGCGGCGATTTCAGCATAGCTAGTGGCTTTATCAGTACGAAAAGTCAGATCTACTACCGATACATTGGGGGTGGGCACACGAAAAGCCATCCCGGTTAGCTTACCCTTTAATTCTGGTAAAACTAAAGCCACAGCCTTAGCTGCTCCAGTAGAAGAAGGAATGATGTTCTGTCCCGCGCCTCTACCTCCTCTAAAATCCTTGCGGCTAGGCCCATCTACAGTAGATTGAGTGGCAGTGGTGGCATGTACTGTAGTCATCAGCCCTTCGGCCAGCCCAAAATTTTGCTGGATTACTTTGGCAATGGGAGCCAAACAGTTGGTAGTGCAACTGGCATTGGAAACTATTAAATCTTTAGCTGGATTAAATTGATCTAAATTGACTCCAACCAAGAGCGTAGGAACGTGCTCGGGATCTTTGGTGGGCGCGGAAATAACAACTCTTCTAGCCCCGGCCTTGATATGTTTGTAAGCGCCTTGATAATCAGTAAAGATTCCAGTTGCCTCTACGACATATTCGACTTTATATTCTTGCCAGGGGAGCTGTTCGGGATCTTTGATTGCTACGCAGGGTATGAATTTTCCGTTGACAACAATCCCATTTTCTTGAGCTTCGACTTGCCCTTTAAAACGGCCATGAGTGGAATCATACTTCAACAGGTAGGCCAGAACTTCTGGTGGAAAGAGATCGTTGATTGCCACAAAATCAAAGACAGGATTGTCTATACCTGCTCGGAAAACCAATCTGCCGATACGACCGAAACCATTGATGGCAATTTTTACTGCGCTCATAAAAAGATTATTTAAGTTAAATTTCTCTGTGATTCCTTTTGTAATCCATTCTGCCCGCAAAACAAACTATACTCACAAAAACTTTAGATTTCACCCCTAATATCCATTGATAAGTTTGAGTTATAGCTAGTATATGTAAAGACAATATAAGATTTCTTTACAAAACTTTAAATATCCCTTATAGTAAAGAGGTGAGATAAATCACACCTTGACAAAGTTCATAATCGCAATCATAAATCAATGACTACTACTTTACAACAGCGCGAAAGCGCCTCAATTTGGGAGCAATTTTGCCAGTGGATCACTAGCACCAACAACCGCATTTATGTAGGTTGGTTCGGTGTATTGATGATCCCTTGCCTGCTCGCTGCAACTACCTGCTTCATAATCGCTTTCGTTGCAGCCCCTCCAGTAGATATCGACGGTATCCGTGAGCCAGTTGCTGGTTCTTTGCTTTACGGTAACAACATCATCTCTGGTGCTGTAGTACCTTCTAGCAATGCTATCGGTCTTCACTTCTACCCCATTTGGGAAGCCGCTTCACTCGATGAATGGCTTTACAATGGTGGTCCTTACCAGTTAGTAGTTTTCCACTTCCTGATCGGTATCTTCTGTTACCTCGGTCGTCAGTGGGAACTTTCCTACCGTCTCGGTATGCGCCCTTGGATCTGTGTAGCCTATAGCGCTCCAGTATCTGCTGCTACTGCTGTTTTCCTAATCTACCCAATCGGACAAGGTTCCTTCTCTGATGGTATGCCTTTAGGAATCAGTGGAACTTTCAACTTCATGTTGGTTTTCCAAGCTGAACACAACATCTTGATGCACCCCTTCCACATGTTGGGAGTTGCCGGTGTATTCGGTGGAGCTCTGTTCTCAGCTATGCACGGTTCTTTGGTAACTTCTTCTCTGGTTCGTGAAACCACTGAATTGGAATCACAAAACTATGGTTACAAATTCGGACAAGAAGAAGAAACTTACAACATCGTAGCTGCTCACGGTTACTTCGGACGCTTGATATTCCAATATGCTTCCTTTAACAACAGCCGTTCACTGCACTTCCTCTTAGGCGCTTGGCCTGTAATTGGAATCTGGTTTACTGCAATGGGCGTAAGCACCATGGCGTTTAACCTCAACGGATTCAACTTCAACCAATCTATCCTAGATTCACAAGGAAGAGTAGTTGGAACTTGGGCTGATGTTCTCAACCGCGCTAATATCGGATTTGAAGTAATGCACGAGCGCAATGCTCACAACTTCCCTCTTGATTTGGCTTCCGGCGAACAAGCTCCTGTAATCAACGGTTAAAAACTAAATAGTTAATTCAATCCAAAAGCACTCCCATATTCTTGGGGGTGTTTTTTGGTTTTTAACGGAGATTTTTCTCAAACCAAGATTTCAGTTGTTCCCGACATTCTAATTCCATAATTCCAGTGACGACCTTTAATCGATGGTTGGAAGATGGCCCGTCAGACGAATTAACCATGGTACGGATGCTGCCGGTTTTAGGATCATCAACACCATAAACCAACTGTCCAATTCTAGACTGTATGATAGCCCCTGCACACATAAGACATGGTTCAAGTGTTACATAAATAGTACAGCCATTTAGTCGCCAGCTTCTTAGCTTTCGACAAGCTTCCTGAATTGCTATAATTTCAGCATGTGCTGTAGGATCTTGCCTGCTTTCTTTAGAATTGCCTTTAATGGCCAATATGTTGTCCAAGCGATCCACCACAACAGCACCAACTGGAATCTCCCCCATCTCGCCCACCGAGCCAGCAATTTTCAAGGACTCGCTCATATATTCTCTGTGTTTGAGATATTCAATATAGTTAATGTTGCTCAAAAGGGCATCTCAAAATAAAATATAAAAGTATTATATTTCGTTATCTAAAAATGTTTGAAAATATTTCATCCCAAAACTCAACTCAAATCCTGGATTATATTCTCTCAGGTTCAGCTGAGGATTTATTGAAAAGATTCAACACATTAACAGAAACCGAAAAGATATTGGTTCTAGAGAAATCAATTTCCCATGGAGCATTAGGTGACGAGATCTTCTCCCTATCACTCAAGGATGATTCTGATCTTGTCAGACAAGTGGCTTTTAACCTCATTAAGAGCCAAAATAGTCAGAGTACAAAAGAAATTATAAGAATATTCTTGGTGGAAAACGATGCTATCAATTTAGATCTCAGTGGTGTGGACTTGAGCGGGTCTGATCTGAGCTGGGTAGATTTACGTTTTTCTAATTTGTGTCAAGCAAACTTGAGTGAAGCTAATTTGAGCAACAGCAGCCTCAATGGTGCCAACCTTGTCGGAGCTAATCTCTCAGGGGCAAATCTAAACGAAGCAGACTTGAACTGGGCGGATCTAGGCGGCGCCGATTTGCGTGGCTGCGATCTTCGTAAAGTTGATTTCAGTAAACTAAAAATATCATCAGAGACTCTACTGGATCGTAAATGGTTATTAGTTTGGCAATTGGTCAACAGGCAACTAAAAAACAAAGACTTATCAGGCATTGATCTTAGTAATATCGACTTAGATGGCTTCGACTTTACAGGATTTGATCTCAGTGGTACTAAATTAACAAGATGCAATTTCAAATGTGCCAATTTTAGTAACACAGATTTGATGGGCAGCGATCTTAGCCAAAGCAATCTAAGTGGAGCCGTGTTTTACCATGCCAATATTGTTCAAACTGACTTTAGTTTAGCCAATCTGTCCAATGGAGAATTGACACAAGCTTATATAAGCAATACTGACTTCACTCAGGCTGATTTAACAGGTGCACAATTAAAGAACATCGAAGGAAAAGATGATTAACTTCTCTAAAGCTGATCTATCTGATGTCAATCTATGCGGGGCAGATTTAACTGATATAAATTTTCCTTTGGCGAATCTGAGCAATGCTGATCTTAGCCAAACCCGACTTACTCAAATTAATTTCTTCAGTTCACAACTCTCCAATGTTGATTTTAGCTGTGCCACATTAATTAATACCAGTCTGATCGGACTGGATTTAAGTACTACTAATTTCGGCGGCGCAAAATTCAGTGAGAACAACTTTAGTTATTTGAATCTCTCTGGTATCAATCTCAGTAATTCAGTGATGATCGCCTGTGATCTCAGTAATGCCAATTTAAGCAATGCCAATCTGAGCAATGCCGACCTCAATAGCACCAATCTACGAGGCTGCGTTCTCACTGATGCCAATTTGAGTAATACTGATCTCAGTAATGCTGATTTGGTCGGTGCAACCTTAAATGGTGTCAATTTTGAAAAAGCTTTAATGATAAGAACAAACCTCAAAGGAACCAATTTGACCAAAAACAATTTGAATGGATCCAACCTGAGAGAAGCTAATCTGGAATTGGCAGATTTAAGAAAGGCTGATTTAAGCAATACTTCTTTGGGAAGAGCTAACCTCAAGGGAGCTAATCTTGAACAGGCTAATCTAACTGGTACCGACCTAAGAAATGCCGACTTGAGTGAAAGCAATCTTACCGGAAGTAATCTCAGTTATGCGAATTTAACGAACGCTACCTTACGAAATTGTAATCTATCTAGAGCTTATGTATTTAATGCAAATCTTGTCAATTCGAACTTGACAGGAGCCCAATTGACTACAACGAATTTTCATAAAGCCAATCTCAATGGAGCAATCATGGTTGGCGCAATTCTTAAATATACCAATTTAATGGGTAGCAATCTCTCGATGGCGAATCTTTGGAAAGCTGATCTCTCTGGTGTCAACTTGGTGGGCACGAACTTGATAGGGACAAACTTGCGAGAGGTCAAGATTGACCGAGAAACTCAAATGAGCAACGAGCACCGCGACAAGTTTAAGACCATTATGTAATTAAACAAAATTGAGAAAATTGGAATTTCTTGAATGATATAAACCATGATTGTCAGTACAGAATACTTTTAAATAAAGCCAGACCTTCTACACCACCTAAAAGCTTCTCAGCCGAACGTTCAGGGTGCGGCATCATCCCCAAGACGTTGCCCTGAGCATTAGTGATACCGGCGATATTATTAAGAGAGCCATTGGGATTATCATCTTCTTTGACTTCACCTTCGTTGTTGCAATAGCGAAAGAGAACCTGCCCTTGATCTTCAATTTTCTTAAGAGTCTCAGGATCGCTATAATAACAGCCCTCACCATGGGCAATTGGCAAGGTAATAACTTGCTCTCTTTGATAATTCCGACTCCATAGCGATGTATTGTTCTCTACCTTTAGAGCTACGCGCTTACAAATAAAATGAAGATTTTTATTTCTTATTAAAGCACCTGGCAATAGGCCAACCTCAGTCAAGATTTGAAAGCCATTGCATATTCCCAGAACTCTTTGTCCTCGATTTGCTGCTTCTACTACAGAGGACATTACGGGAGAAAAACGGGCAATTGCACCACAACGCAAGTAATCTCCGTAACTGAAACCTCCTGGAATGACAATAATATCAAGGTCATCCAAAATGGTCTCTTGATGCCACACTAAACGACTTGTTGCTCCTAATATATCCCTTGTGACATTCAAAACATCTCGGTCACAGTTGGAACCAGGAAAAACTATGATGCCAAACTTCATCTTCTGCTACTCCTTGGCCACAATCTCAAAGCGATAATTCTCAATGACTGGATTTGCCAATAACCGATGACAAATTTGATCGAGCTGAGCAATTGCTTCTTGTTCACTTTCAGCCGAGAGAGTAAGTTCTATATACTTACCTATTCTGACTTCCTTGACGGTTGAATATCCTAACTCCAACAAGCCCAAGCGTACCGCCGTACCGGCAGGATCTAAGACTGAAGATCTCAGTGTGACGTAAATTCTCGAGTAATAAGACTGTAGCATCAGGCAGAGCAGGGGGACTAGACAATGGTCTTTATGATACCATGCCAATGTTATTAAGATATAGGAAACAAGTCTCACCAACCAAGAGGTTAAAATGTTTGATCGTTATCGTAGAGATGTAGAACCTGAGGAAATTGTTGATAGCTCATCTGGGCAGATAGTTGAAAAAGACTTATTTTGTGATCCTGAAGATCTAACCAAGGGACAACCGGAAATAGTAGAGGTGGTTGAAAAGATCAGTGGAATATTATCGCCCTATTTCATTGTTTTGGTTGGATTGTTACTGTACAAGCAAAATTTTTATATTGCCAATGCTTTAATTGTGATTGGGATTCTCTCGCTTCTGAAGATCTCCTGGGGAGATATCGTTGGTTTTTTTCAAGGCCTAAAAAATTTTTTAGCTAGAGTACCTGATGATACAATTGGCTAGACAAGAGAGAGAACCAATGGGCAGCCTGGTACTTTACCACTTGTTAAAGTGGTCGGTGGTTAGCCCTATTTTGCATACCTTTTTCAGGATCAAGATCTATGGAGCAGATAATGTTCCACAAAAAAGTCCCCTTATTTTGGTTAGCAATCATGCTAGTTATCTCGATCCTCCAATTCTTTCTAGTTCGGTAGGCCGTCCCGTAGCTTTTATGGCTAAAGAAGAACTCTTCAGAATACCTATACTAAATAAACTAATCAAGCTCTATGGAGCCTATCCTGTCAATCGAGCCGCAGCTGATCGTCAGGCGATTAGAGCGGCCCTTTCAGCATTGGAAAAAGGTTGGGCTGTTGGTATCTTTCTAGAAGGAACAAGAACAAGTGATGCCAAGGTCAATGATCCCAAGCTGGGAGCAGCTCTTATTTCCGCCAAATCAGGGATTCCGGTACTTCCAGTGAGTCTCTGGGGCACTGAAAAAGTCTTACAAAAAGACTCATTTCTACCGCACATACCACCTCTGACTATTAGAATTGGCCAAACTATCCCTGCTCCGGTAAGTAACAACAGAGCTGAACTGTTAAAATTTACCAAAGAATGTGCCGATGCTATCAACCGTTTACATGATTTAGGACGCTAAGCCATGAGTGAATCCATCTCTATCAGTCCAAATATCTCTTTTGACCAAGCATTAGAAAAATCAGGCAAGCTAATGGAAATGATCGCCAGTGGCGATTTAAGCGAGTCCCAAATAGAGGAAATAGTTTCACTGCTGGTGGCAAGCGTAAATGGTTCGAGAAGTTTTTTTGCCAACTATTTGACTACTGATTATGATTTTGCCAATACTCCATCACCAGCTATACTCAAAGCTCTAAGTTCATCGAGCACCATCGTCTCAGATATTTTGGTAAAAAACCTGGCCATGTCTACTGCTTCAGCGTTAACTCACCAGCGCAACGGGGATCTAGAGCAATCTGCCGGCTCCTTGACGGTTCAGCAAAGAACATTGAACTTATTAAGTCTACTCAAGTTACCTGAATCGGGTGAAAAAATTTCCAGTTTAGCTTTGACGATCAAAAATGGTACGGGTGATTATCAGAGTTTTTTAGAGAGATGGGGTTATGATACAGAACAGAAGGAAGCTATAGCAAAAGCTCTGGTTGATGTTATTATAGGTATCTAAATATTGAGAAAATTTTGAGATAAAACTATGGCTTTACAACTAGGTGATGTGGCACCAGATTTTACACAACAATCCTCAGAAGGCGAGATATCTTTTCATAAGTGGGCAGGCGATAGCTGGGTAGTGCTCTTTTCTCATCCTGCAGACTTTACTCCTGTATGTACTACAGAGCTGGGTATTGTATCTAGCTTAAAATCCGAATTTGATAAGAGAAACGTCAAGGCAATTGCTCTTAGCGTCGATAGTACACAATCTCACAAAGGGTGGATTAGTGATATAAATGAAACCCAAAAGACTACGGTCAACTATCCTATCATTGCTGATGAAGATCGCAAGGTTTCTGATCTCTACGGGATGATTCATCCCAATTCCCTAAATAACCTGACCGTTCGCTCTGTATTTATAATCGATCCCAACAAAAAAATTCGTCTGATGATCACCTATCCAGCAAGTACTGGTAGAAATTTTGCTGAAATTCTCAGGGTGATTGATTCTCTACAGTTGACTGATTACCACAGCGTAGCAACTCCTGGTAATTGGCAAGATGGAGGAGATTGTGTGGTAGTGCCTTCAATTTCTACTGAAGAAGCTAGAACCAAGTTTCCTAAAGGCATTACCGAGATCAAGCCTTATCTACGTATGACTCCTCAACCCAATAAATAGGTTATTACCTATATTTCAGATATTAGGGTGGGTTCAGGCCCGCCTTTTTTTGATCTTTGCTGATATATTCAACAAAAATAAAAATATGAAC
>Ga0194047_10002712_pt1 | contig 10052 bp, 2 predicted proteins | sample JunL225m_MetaG_2_FD_160070 | JGI IMG/M metagenome (GOLD analysis project Ga0194047, IMG submission 160070) | Anoxic zone freshwater microbial communities from boreal shield lake in IISD Experimental Lakes Area, Ontario, Canada - Jun2016-L221-5m | ecosystem: Environmental > Aquatic > Freshwater >...
TCCTAAAATCATTCTGATACCAACACTATGAATTCCATTAAACACACGAGTTGGGGTATAACCATAATCAATTCCTATTAAAGTTCCTGATTTACTAATTGGAACTTGTAGTGTAAATCCACCTGATAATCCAAAATACTGTGATTGAAATGCGTCCTCGGAAGTGATATTTTGTTGCCAGCTATAAGCTGTTCTTACCATAAAAGTTTCTTTGAAAGCATATTCCATTCCCAATCCAACAATATTAGAAGCAAATGCCATGTACATAAAATTACCGGTTGGAGATAAGCGATGGTTATATGTTTCTGAAGATTTAGCATCCAAACGAATATCATAAGCTGCACCAATATTTACTAATGCCGGCAAGTTAAATGCTTGGGAACCCATGTAAGCTGTACGTTGTGCACCTGAATTTTGATTAACTGTACCTTTAAATGACAATCCACTTCCTGCGTATGACATATCCGGACCAATATTTTTAACACCAATTCCAAATCTGAAATCTTCTTTTTTGATTTTATTTTTTGGATTGAGTGCTGTTTGGTATTGAACACCTGCATCTAATCCAATTCCTTGTGAGGTTAAATTAGTAAGCCCTTCAGAAATATATCTGATTACTAACCCTCCGGTAATACTGTTGGAGAATTTTTTAGCATAAGCCAAACCAATATTCATTACTTGTGGTTGAAACGTACCTAATGTGCCATCAGGTTGAGATTCTGTTGTAATAGGAATATTACCAAAATCCCATTTAGAGATTGTTAAACCAATAACATTTCCTCCTGTACCAATAGATTGAGCAAACGATAATGTATTTATGCCAATACCAGTTCCTTGTAAATAATTCACACGAGAAAACACCAACTCTGTACTTTCAGTATAAGCCAAACCTGCAATATTAAATTGAAAAGCTTCAGCACCTCTAATTGAGGCAGTATTCACACCTCCAAAACCTGCACTTCTAGAATATGGATTTATTAAAAGTTGTGTTGCTCCTGCTCCACCGGCACGATCTGGGTTACCGGCATTTGCAGAACTAAAAACTATTAATCCTGAAATAATTTGTAGAAAATATTTTTTCATGTTCAAATAATTTGTTTTCAAAAAATTAAAATAAAAATAATTGAGCGTTGAAAAAATCAACGCTCAACTTTTTTAGAACGAATCGTAATCAGCTGGTCTCATTACTGCAACCCATTTAATTACTCTTTCTTCGCCATTGGTATCTTTAATATCTATTAAATAAATTCCACTTACAATTGGAACTTTAGCATCATTTTTTAAATCCCATTCTAGGAATGTTTGAGTGTCATCATCTTTAGGCATTCTTCTAACTAAATTACCATCCAATGTATAGATGAATATCTGACATTTTTTAGGAAGGTTAATAATTCTAACGCGCGTATCCAAAGCATTTCCCGGATCTTCATATATTGAGAAAGCATAATATGGATTTGGTACTATACTAATCATGTCCATTGCTTTTTTAGCATATGATTCATTTGATACAGCAGCATATTTTTCTGTATTAAAAGTATAATAAGGTAATCCACTATTTTTGCTTGTATCACCATACATTTTATAAGACGCGTATGGTTTTTTTACATTAATTGAAATCGTTACATCATTCGGAATTAAACCATCTTTCGGATAATAGAAAACTGAATTTGAAGAAGTAGTTGGAATGCTGGTATAAAACATTTGTGAGAAAAACAATCTCTTACGAATTGAATACGGTTGAGGTGAATTAATATCTGTTGCACCTGCTTTAATATTTCCGTTTGCATGACTGCTGATAGCAACATCTCCTAACAACGCTCTATAGTTAGCACATGCATCATATTTAGTTGGAATATATCTAATACTTCCACCTGCTCCAAGTGAGAATTTTTTAACACCCATTACATAGATAAAATGCTTACCTCCAAATAAAGGTCTTATTTGACCTGATTTATAAGTTATAATATTGGGTGATGGATTCCATATCATATCATTTCCGTGTTCGGTAGGCAGAGACGAATCTTCTGCAAATAAGATATTTAATCGTTCACCTGTTTCCATGCTGATTGCATAACCAGGAAACCATCCCATACCCGTTTCACTTATATAATTTGCATCTTCTGAATTTGTAGATGCTCCACTTCCAGTTGCTGCATATGTACCGTTTTTATCAACAGATTGCGCTGATCTTATATCAAGTTTATTTACAGCTCCAATATTTTGATTGGCATTTTCTCCAGATTCTAAAACAATACAGCGCGACCATTTTGATTTATCGGAAGTAATAAACACTTGAACACTTTGTAAATCGGATAATAAATTATCTTTATTAGGCACTCCGTATTGTAGGTCAAATGCAGGACCAAAACTTCCCAACTCAGTTGAAGAAAGCCCGGAAACTGATGTTGGAGTATAACGTGAAGCTAAACAATATGGAGACCATGTTGAACTAATTATTTTAGAGTAATTTTTACGAGGATCGGCTGCTAAATATTTTCCTGTAGTAGGGTCGACTCTTTTCAAAGGATCTTGAAAATCACTAGTTAAATGAGTTGCATCAAGAGGAAAAGTTAAATCTTTTCCATTATTTCCAGATCGTATCCAATTAATCTGATTAGGAATATATGTGCTATAATTTTGGTCATCATCTGATACTCCAACAAGCCAATTTACACCTGTTGGGTTTGCATAAGTTAATGAAGAAGAAATATATCCATTACTTTGATCTACCTGAGAAAGCGAAGTACCAGGTTGAATACATTGTGAAATACTGATAGAGATACCCCACTCTGGAATAATTTGTTCAAACGGATTGGTAATAGATTGAACAGAGGTTTTAACCTCTAAATTATCCATCCTCTTAATACTCCAAGTTGTGGATCCAGAAGTTAATGAATCTTCTTTAAGTGTTGAATTTGAAGCGTCATTCATCCAAAGGGTAAACTCTGCAGATGGAACTGCTAATGGATTAATTACTTTAACAAAAACAGGAGAAGCTCCTAACATATACTTTCTAGTAGCACATCTGTATCCACTTGAAGATAACATCGCTTCATTAATACTTTCTTGAGTTAATTGAATGAAATTACCACCATTGCCAATTCCTTCAATTTGAGTTACAGGAATTCCATCGCCAAAACTTGAATTTATTTGTGTCCCTGCACCACGAGGAGCAGGATCGTGTGGTGTTGCAGAATAAACTACTAACGAACCATGACCAATTGTTTTGCTACTTGGTAAATATTGAAGTGGGTCAAACACACAATTTGTGGCACTTGCATAAGAAAGAATTACGTAATGGTAATCTTGGAAATTAACCAATGTTTGATCGGTTCCTGTTTGAAAATAATCTTTATTAATTTCAAAAGAATGTTGAATACCGTTGTTATTTCCTGACACCATTATTTGTTTAACATTACCTGATAAAGCAGGATCATAAGTTTCGTTAATGATTTGACTTACTCCGTCAACTATGTCAAATTGGGCTACCAATTGAGCTTGACTCAAATCATAAAAACTTCCAGGTATACTATTAATTTTTAATTGATATATCTGATAACCTTGGAATTTATATTGAGTACGATATGCATTACAACCTCCAGCAAAAGAATCAACAAAATTTTCAATTGATTCTGGATCTTTCTCATTGATTTTTGTATTAATTGTAAACACTAATTTTCTATTCAATTCAGTAATTTGAAGCGTTGGCGCCATAGGCCCGTGAATCAAATTGAAATTATTTTTGAATAGCGCAAATGCTTTATCACTAGCAAGTTTTAATAAGTTAAATGAACCTCTTGCTCCACCTGAAGTAGCTCTTGCCCAAACAACACCAATAGTTACATCATTAACAGCACCTGGCATCAAAGTAAATGAACCAGCTGTTTGTAAAAACCTTCTATCTCCAGGAGTATTACCTGCTGTTACTTCAGTCCAATTTGTACGACCTGCAGGATCAGTCATTCCTGGAAACATAAAACTTGCAGTATCGGTTACTCCAGGCATTTTTCCATTACCACCATAAGTAATAGGCGCTCCATCAGTCCATCTTCCATTTAAATAACCCCAATAATCTGTAGGTCTACGAGGATTACCTTGAACACTCCAATCGTTATTGTAGTATACAAATTTTGTTAAGCCTATAAGTGAACCATCTGGGCGTTTTGGACCTTGAAAAAAGTTAACCCCAACACTAGGAGGATTTAATCCATAACCTAATGGCCCTGGATCATTATCTTCTCCATTGTAACAAATTCCTAGATTTCTGCTTACATCACATTCAACATAATCATCTGAGTAATTTCCAAGATCTGGATCTACCCATTGACCAAACACACAACTATCAATTTTTTCTGTACTTCTATTTGTGATTTTGGTACGATAAAAAGTCATGTTATTGATTTCATCATTTGTTGAATAAGAAAATGCCTGCTCTTGAAACTCTAATCCAATAGGAACACCTTGAGTTTCTGCATGAATATTTCCTTTATCATTATAAATCCACCACATCATTTGATCAGGAATATTGTTCTTTTGATTTTGATCAAAAGTTGGATACTCTCCTTTGTTAGCTTCATAAATTCCATTTCCATTTACGTCATAAAATGGAGCTAAATAATAAGATTCACCAAGAGTATCATTTCCTTTCCATTTCCATGAATGAATATCATCGTTAGGATTTTGACCCCATAAATTTGGATCTTTTCTAAAATTATCAATATCTACTAATTGTACACTCCAAATTCTATCAAAATCTAAACAACGTTGTGTACTAATGGTAGCCGATCCATTAATAAGCGGACCAGGATAATAATCACTACCATTTTGGCGATAGGTTTGAGCTGCTATTCTAAGATTACCATTTGTAACACCACCAATCCAAAGAGCTCCAGCAAAGATGGAACATTTAGAAACCTGACCTGGTTGTACTTTAGGAACTTCATATTTAGCTGATGATAAATCCCACCACATATCTCCACCATTTAAAATACGAGCCCTTACATTGTTAATATTAAGTTCTCTTTGGGCAGTTGCAGGAGCACAACCGGAACCTTTTCTCATTAGTTCATATTTTGATTGGCTATTTGTTGGTGTAGTAGGTATACCAACATTTTGCTTTGCAGAAAGCTGCATATAAGAAAATAAGCAGAAGGCAACAATGAGGATAATTGATAAAAATCTATTCATGCTTTTCATTTTTTATTTAATTTAATTTCGACTTATTAATACTATTTAAAATTGTAATGAAATACCAAAACGTGTTAACCTAGGTGGTGCAAAGTTTCCAGGATTAACCATTTTTATATTATATAAGTCAATAAATGATTGTGTATTGGTTGCATTAGCTTTTGCAGCGGTTGCTTGTGGTGAATTTAAATATCCATCAGAGTATGCTGAACCTGTATATTGAAATACACTAAGAACATTTGCGGCATTAAAGAGATTTTGCACTTCTAAATATATTCGTAAAACATATTGCGAATTCTTTCCGTCTATGCTAGTGCTTCTCATGATAAAATATTTATCAATGTTCAAATCAACAAAAAACTGATCCGGTAAATTAGCACTGTTATAAGTTCCTTTTACTTGAGTACGTTGACCTCCAATACCAGCTTGAGTGGTAGTCATTGGCTGTAAAATTTGTGTATATGGTCTTCCTGAAACATAATTAAAGTTTAAATGCATGGCAGCTCTTTCAAGAATTTTCTTACCTGAAACTTTTGGTCCATCGTAATCTTTTCCTGCTCTAAATCCATAACCAAAAACACCTTTTAATGCATGACGTGTATCAAAATCCAGAGGGAATATATTTCTTTGTTGCGCAAGACCTGATGCCACCAAACTACCGCTTGATCCTGCATTTGAACCTGTACCATCAGCAAATTGCAAAGAATAATTTGCACTAAGATTTACGTTTCCTAAATCTCTTAATGTGTATTCGATACTTAAACTTTTAACTGTAGAAAAATCTAAATTTCCAAATGCAGTATAATCATAAGGCCATGCTTGAACATATCTGTAAATTTGAAGCAAGTTTCTAAACTCACGATAAGATGCTGTGAGCTTAATTGCTGAATTTTCAGAAATTTGTTGAGAGAAACCAATATTATAATCCGTTACTTGAGTCATTTTCAAATCCGGATTTCCTATTGTTCCTGTTAATCTGTTATTCAAATAGTAATAGTCATCAAAACGTGCTACGTTTAATCCGCCAGTTGGTCGTTGAGCTAACACATCATACGTTCCGAAAAATTGAGAAGTTGATGATATTGGAAATGAGAAATATAAACGAGGTAAAAATTTAACGTCTGGAACATAATCAGTAAATGAAGAAGAACCAGGAGTTTTTTGCCCTGCATTAACCAAGTAAGGTAAATCTCTGCTAATTGTTGAACGATAATTATTTTGTGAATTGATGTATAAAGATTTTGGATCTGTAACGTGATTTCCATTTGCATCATACCAATCATTTCCGTTTCTAAATCCTGAAATATGTGTTTCTCCGTCAACTTGTTTTTCGTTATCAATATATACAGCATAATCGCTTCCAATATTACTTGGAATAGCTGAACCTAAATGCAGTAAATTGTTTCTTTGAACATCTGCAGCAGTATAAACCGGTGCAAGTGAATACGGATCTTTTAACACTAACTGATTTGCATCATAACGTTCCATACGAACACCCATCCGTACAATCAAATCTTTAAATACAAATTTATCTTGTACCCAAGCTGCCATATAAATTGGTTGAAATGCTCCAATCGTTCTGTCGGTTAAAAATTTATCGATACTTTGTTTTCCATTAACTTGGTTTCCTAAATAATCGTATCCATAATAACTAACTACCGAATTTCCATTATTTAACAAGTCATCTGCACTAAACATCTTTAATGAATAGGTACTTGGATTATATAAATTGACATCAATACGCGAATTAGCTGTGATTGGGTTACCATAAACATCAGTAGCTCCAGATGACATTAATTTTGAGCGTAAATTTGCATCAAATGTTTTTTGATTAGCTGAAACAATAAGTGGAGCAAATCTTACTGTATCTTGAAAAACACCATTTGCATTAAATTTCAAAATTGCTTTTGATGAATCATTTCCGGCAAATTGTTGGTTCACTAATTGCATCATCAATGACCATAATCCAGAAGCTCCTAAACTATAACCTCGTTGAACTTGTTGTTCGTAGGTAAATCCAAATTGCAAATCATGTTTTCTTTTTGGGTTTGTACCCACACTTGCTTCACTCATTACCCATAAAGCATATGTTTCATTCTGTGACTTTCCATATCCACTTAAATTTGTTCCAACATTGGTCCACATATTTGAATACACTCCAATTGGTTCATCCCCATTTCTCAAACCTCCCAAAGAAGACAACTGACTTAAGCTAAATAATCTCAAATTATTCTGATTATAATAATCAAATATTTCTTTGGTATAATTTCCTTTTACAATATTAATAGATGCCTGTTCAAATTTTGTTAAGGTATCATATCGCGTAGCATCTTGTTTCCAATAATTAGTTAAATAGAGCGTATCTGTAGTTTTTGTTTTGGTATTATAAAAAGTATATTTATCAGGTTGTTGACCATTTTGACTAAATTGTTTTGAAACAGGAGAAAAGGTATTCATTGAATACGTTTTAAACTTTCCAACATATCCATAGCTAAAAATATCGTCACCAAATTCAGCACTTTGAGATTGTGAATGATATTGCTCGTATGAAAGTCTAACTGTATAATAAGCATTTGAAATAAGTGATTTTTTAGCCTCCTCTTCCGTTTTTTTGTTATTAAACATTTGAGTAAATTGAATATAAGGACGAATAGTGTAAGAAGTAGAAAGTGGATTGTTTGAATAATCCATTAATGAAGAACTGTAACTTCCAGCTCTTCCTCTACCGTAATTTGCCTGATAACCCAATTTAATATTGATATTACTTGCCGGTTGGTAAGTAAAATTTCCTGAAAGCGAAAACGTTTGTGAGGCTACATTCTGAGTAAAATATACTCTGGTTAAATCGCTTTGATTAAGAAATTCTGCACTATTAATAAAAGCACCTCCTGCAGTTCGGGTAAGTGGTTTTGCTTCAAGATTTTTCAACACATCATCACTCACTTTATAAATTGGAGTTGCTCCAATTCCTGAACGTTGATAATATCCTTCACCAAAAACAGAAAAACCAAACAACACTCTTTCCTTATCACCCTTGCCTTTGTTAATCATTTTTAGTGGGCCAGAAACTCCTAGTTGTAAATCGTTAAATTGAGAATTATCTAAATATCCATTAAAAGGAGTTGAAGTTCTGTAATCAAAATATCTCATGTAATCTTTAGATGGAGATTTGGTAGTTTGAGAAATTACCCCTCCGTTAAAATCACCATATTGAGCAGGAAATCCTGCTGTAATAACATCAATTTGATCAATTGCTCCTGTAGGCAAACCTACGTTACCATTAATACGCATTCCATCAATATAATAAGCAGTTCCATCAGCACGAGCTCCACGAAAGTTTGGAGTTCCACCCGCTCTGGCATCCACACCTGCAGTAGAACCAGCAATCATATTTAAACTTTTTGTTGGAGAGTTTAAAATATCTTGTGAGGTTTTTGTAGCTCCGGCTTTTCCATCCGGGTCGATGAGTGGTGGTTTACTTTTTACATAAACAGCTTCAAGTTCTTTACCTCCTTCATTAGATTCCATATTTATATTTTGAAATCTAATTTTATCACTCACTACATCCACATTAGAAACAATCATATTCCTATATCCGATATAGGAAACTTTTATTTCATAGGTTCCGGGTTGAAGAGACTTTACAATAAAATTTCCTTCATCATCAGTAACAGCAGTGGCTTTCATGATTCCGTTAAGAAAAATTCCTACGCTCACAAAATCCATCGACTTTTTAGTTTTCGCATCAATTACTTTTCCGCGAAGTTCACCTAATTGTGATTGCGCATTGGCATACACACTAAAAAGAATAATTGCCAGAACAAGACTGTATAGTTTTTTCATTAAACAACGATTTACAATTTGTAAAAAATATTATCAATCGGTAAATTAAATTAATTTAGAGTAATTAATCAAAATTTAACACGTAATTATATTTCCATATGAATTAAGTCATATTTTAAAGGCTTGAATTTTATCTAATAAAACAATTGAAATCTTTTTGTACGACTCTGATGTCCAACCTCCAATATGTGGAGTTAATATTGTTTGAGAAGAATTTTTGAGTGCATAAAAATTTTCTCTTTCCAACTCATTCAGCGTATTTAATTTCTCGTTTTCGAGAACATCAAGCGCACAACACAAAACTTTTCTGCTTTTTAGTGCGTTTAATAAATGCTTTAAATTCAGAATTTTCCCTCTAGATAGATTTAGCAAGAAAATATTTTTCTTGAACTGATTGAGATAGTTTTCTTCCACTAAAAATTTAGTCTCATCAGTAAGTGGAATATGAAATGTTATAACATCTGCTTGTTCAAAAATTTCATCCATGGTGGCTTCTTTTGCAAAGATGTCTGAATAGTTCTTCAAATATTTATCATAGACTAAAACATTCACATCAAATCCCGACAATTTTTTTGCAACAGCTTTACCTGTATTTCCGTAACCAATAATTGCCACAGTTTTCCCTTTCAACTCAATACCTCTATTCCCTTCTCTATCCCAAATTAAATTGCGAACTTCATCATCTGCTTTAACAATATTTGCAAACAAACATAGCATCATACCAAGAGTTTGTTCACCAACAGCATCGGCATTGGCTTCACCTGCATTGAAATACCTTATTCCGTTTTTATCACAAAAATCTGTATCAATATTATCGACTCCTGAGCCCGCACGAGCTATAAATTTTAGATTTACAGCTTTAGATAAAACTTCTTTATCAATGGTTGTTTTTGTTCGAACAACCAAGCCCAAATATTCACCAACCAAATCCAATAAATCTTCACGAGTTGCATCTGGTAAATAGCTTACATCAAATCCTAGATTATTTAAACCTTCTGTTAAAATTGGGTGAACATCATCTA
>Ga0194047_10002714_pt1 | contig 10048 bp, 8 predicted proteins | sample JunL225m_MetaG_2_FD_160070 | JGI IMG/M metagenome (GOLD analysis project Ga0194047, IMG submission 160070) | Anoxic zone freshwater microbial communities from boreal shield lake in IISD Experimental Lakes Area, Ontario, Canada - Jun2016-L221-5m | ecosystem: Environmental > Aquatic > Freshwater >...
ATATTTCTATCCACAACGAAGATAGTGCTGGCTGGGTGGATGAAGATGAAGGTGAAGAGGGTTTGGATCGCATGATCCCGTTGCGTAATGCGATTTTACAGGGCGACTACCGGGCCTTGTATTTTGCCTGGCTGCGGGTCTGTGAACTGCAATTTGGTACAGGGAGCAATTTAGATTTAGAAGACAAGGACGAGGCTGAAACTGCTAGTGACGATGATACTTTAGGAGAGTATGATGCCTACGCTCTATTAGAGCTTAGCTCCCCGGAACCACCTATACCACCTAACCTAAAAGACCTAGATGATGCCTTAAAAGCCTTTGTCGAATTTTTCGAGATTAACCCACTCTGGATAGCGGTAGGAACAGCGAATAGTCCAGTGGTAGTCAAAGCTAAAGAGCCGTTCGAGCAGTGGATTGCGGCCCTACCCGAACCAGAGTGCCGTCGGCTATTGTTACGGGCAGCTCAAGATGAATCTAATATCGGCCTTTATATCAGGACTGAGTTGCGTAAACGCTTTGCCGTTGCTGCTCCACTATCGCCAACCGCCGGTAAGACTCGCACGGTAGCCCAATTGCTGGCGGTAGTACAGGAGAATATTAAACGAGAGACCGAGGAGAGGCAAAAGCAAGCTGAGCAAGCTCGCCTTAAACGACTTAAAGAGTTGGCTCAACAAGAACCGACCCTTTGGAAAGAGGTTATGGTCGCCATTCAGCAGAAAAACAGCAAAGGCTACGATCAGGCAGTTAGCCTACTCAGCAAACTTCGTGAACTGGCAGAATCTCGTGGGGAGCAAATCGGTTTCAAGGTACGTGTCGAGCAAATCTATAACCAGTTTCCCACGCTCTCCTCTTTGAGGTCTCGCATGATTTCAGCTGGGCTAATCAAGAGATAGGGTAGGGGCATTATTCAAAAGAACAGAATCGTAAGATTAGGTAGGTAGCAAAAATGGCGATTAGTCCAGGTATAAAGATTGGCGAGCGTTATTTGGTCGAGCGGCGAGTAGGTAGAGGTGGTTTTGCCAGTGTCTATCTGGCCCAAGACTTAGTCTTGCAGCGTAAAGTAGCAATCAAAGTTATTATACCGGATGAAATCTCCGTTGATAATGATAATGCCAGTACCACCGAGGCGGGGAAACGTCTGCTAGAATTACTTTCGGAAGCCCGCTTTATCGCCCGCCATCACCACTCCAATATTTTAGATGTCTACGATTTTGGGCAAATGGACGACGAAGCCTTTCTAGTAATGCCCTACGCCTCCGAGGGAACATTGCTCCAAAAGCTAAAAGTGGCAGGCCGCTTTTCTTTTGTGCAGACCGGGCATTACCTTGACCAGATGGCGGCTGGTCTGGATTATGCTCACAATCTGGGTGTAATTCATCGGGATATAAAACCGCAGAATATTTTTGTCTTCAGCGGGGATCAGGTAGTTATCGGCGATTTTGGTTTGGCAAAAGTACTGGCTAGTACCGAAGGTTTTAGCAACACTCGCGCTAGTGGTACGCCCTCCTATATGTCGCCCGAACAGTTTGGCGGACGAGTGAGCCGAGTCAGTGATGTTTATTCGCTAGGAGTAGTAGTCTACCAAATGTTAACCGGACAATTACCTTTTATTGCTCAGAATCTCGCCGAGATGATGTTTGCCCACATTCACACTCCGCCACCGCCTTTGCGTCACCTACTACCAGACGCACCACCAGCCCTAGAAGCGGTGCTATTGCAAGTTATGGCAAAAGACCCAGCCCAACGTCCGCCTAGCGCGGGTGAGTTTGCCCGGCGTTATCACCAAGCATTAGCTGGTTATGAAAATCCAGCTTCCTTGCGAACTGTGCCAATGATCAATGACCCAGCAATAAGACCGTTGGCCCCGGATAGTACTCTTCCCCAACCGATTTCCACTCGCCCCTCTGAAGAGCGAACCTCCACCCAAGCAGGGCTTAGCGAAGGTGGCCCTGTCTCTATTCGCTCAGCCCTGACACAAGCCCATTCTTGGCACCCGACCGGAATAGGGGGTGGGCTACTGGCGGTAGTTATTGTTCTGGCTGTGCTACTCTTTACCAATCTCTCTGGTTCCCATTCTACTCCTACCAATATAGCGTCTCTTAACCCTACTTTCACTCCAGTGGTAGTGATAAAAGAGATAACCTCCACCCCCACTACGCTAACGGCAGCGTCCCTAACCAGTGTTATATCCGATACGGTTACACCTACAACAGCGGTGGTACCTCCTAGCACCTCTGTTCCAAATTATCCGGTAGTCATTACCTCAACCGTTGCACCCAACAATAACTTGGTAATTACTGCCCCACCTCAAGAACAAATAACTCCTGTTTCGCCTAACTCTAACCCAACTCCTACTTTTACCGCTACTCCTAACCCTACCCCTACCTTTACCGCCACTCCTAACCCTACCCCTACTTTTACCGCCACTTCAATCCCCTGTGGCATTGCTGCCCGGCGCGGCTTTGGACAGATCTATACTACCCACAGGGAAGTAGCCCAAAAGTTAGGCTGTCCCGCCCAAGCAGAAGAGCTGGCTACGCTGGCTTATGAGGCTTTCAACGGTGGGTTTATGCTCTACAGCCAAATAGCCGATCAAATTTATGCCTTTTATAGCTCTGGCGAGAGTGGCACTTGGCAAGGCTTTCCCAATACCTTCCGCTTTAGCGATCCTCCCCCAACACCCTTTGCTTCGGGCTGTGCCACTCTACCGATCAACGGTTTTTATAAGGTCTGGGCAACCAACCCAACGGTGCGTAACAGGTTGGGTTGTCCGCTTCAGCCTGAGAACAGCAGTGCCGGGGCCGCCTCGCAAAAGTTTGCAAATGGCACGATGTTCTTCTATCCTAACACCCGCAACGGTCCGCGCGTCTATGTACTCTACAAGGATGGAAATTACCTTGACCTACTGAATACCTTTATCGGGTAAACGGTCAACTGGCACTTATGCTGACGGTATGATAACCAGTGGCTCCCTTCGGAAAAGGAGAATTAACCTGCATATCCTGAAGTAGCCCTGTACCATCGGTAGCCCGTACCTTCAGGATATAGGTCTTATTGCCGCCCGGTGGAACATTCCATTCTAACCGCCACAAGGCCCAACTTGTATCTGAAAGGGCGGGTTTAACTATCGCCTCGCGCCAAGTTTCGCCATTATCGCTACTGACCTCCACTTTTTTGAGACCTCTGGCTCCCGCAAAGGCGATACCCTTCAGTGTAACCACTTGCCCCGCTTTAAGCTGATCGCCATCTGCCGGAAAAGTAAGTGCCGACTGAGTTTTGATCTGGGCCAGATTATCCCAGCCCTGTTTTTGCCAAAAACCCTCAAACTCGGTATCAACTAGCGTGATACTTGTAACCCATTTGGCATTTTTCATCCCATAGATGTCGGGAATGAGCATTCGAACCGGATAGCCATGGTCGTCGGTAAGAGGCTGATTGTTCATTTCGTAGACTAGCAGAGTGCGTGGGTCAAGGGCCACCTTTAACGCAATGCTATCGGTATAGCCATCGGCGCAGGTAAAAACCACCTTTTGCACCCCCGCTTTTACTTCAGCCTCTTCCAAAATACCCTTCAAGGGTGTACCCCGCCACTGTGCGTTACCTATGTATCCGCCACCCACCGGATTGCTGATACAAGTCAGCGTATGATAGCGCAACTCATTGGGCAACTGCTTAATTCTGGCATAATCAAAAGTGAGTGGATTCTTGACCAAGCCTTTCACTTCTAGCTTCCAGCCTGACCCATTCACTTTAGGGTTAAAGGCGTTTTTAGAGACTTGATAGAATTTTTCGGTAGGGGTTACTTCGCCCTCAAGTGTACCATCCGGGCGCAGGTCTCCCAGCGAAGTACGATAAAGGCTATCGGCTGGTTTGAAAAGGTTTGTGCCAATTCCCACCCCAACCGCTGCAATAAAAATTGTACTGACAAAGGCAATAAAGCGGCGGCGACTGGTTTGCTCTTCAATTGGCGTTTCCTTTCGCTCCTTTAGAGTCAGGTCACTACCCACCGCCACCGGGACAAGATAGAGGAAGAGAAAACCGAAAGCCAAACCATAGAGCAGGAAGAGTACAAAGGAGGATGCTAAAATCGGAAACTGGTCATTTCCCAGCGTACTGCCCAAGAAGCCAGCATCTAGCAAGGGTAGTACCCCTATCATAAAGAGGAGCCAAAATCCCGCCACCAAGAGGAAAGTATTGCGGAAAAGCGTCAGGGGATTTTCAAGGCAAGGCCAGAGCCAAACCAGCAGTAGCCCTAGCAGTCCGCCAAACCAGACCTGCCCCAACAAGACCCCATAAAAGACGAGTTCCTTACCTAGCGGCCCGATAGCCTGAATTACCCCTTCGGTAAAGCTGGCTGGAACCAAACCTGCAATGCCATCGGCAATCAGGTTAGCCAACGTCCGGTGAACCAAACCGAGGGCCAACGAGAGCCACATAGACCCGGTAAAGACCATTCCGGCGATAGCACCCGCCGCAAAGACGGATCGTTTATTATCAAGCCCATTATAATAAACAGCTTGGGCGGTTTTTTTATCGGTTAACAGAGCCATTTTTCACCTCGCTCTAACACCAATTCCAAAAAGTTTAAGTCAGATCTTGAGATGCCGCTTGGTCAATTGGAGAATTGAAGGTGGAGCCTATCTTACCAAGAAAGATGCGGAGGATTTGAGCAACGTTAATCAAGTTTAGATTTAAGAAAGCGTTCTAAAACTATTTTACCATGAAATACGCAGGGGTTTTTGAGCAACCATCGGTACTTCCCCACTGAGAAAGTTTGTAATATTAGCTTGAGTAACTGAAAGCAACAAAGCCGCTCGCGCTACTTTTTCGCCCCCCCCAATTTCAATTAGGCTGGTCTCTATGCACTGCTCCTTAACTTCCACCAAGCGGAAACCAAGACTAACTAGAGGTGCGGCTGTTTGGATCGCTACCCAGTTCTCACGGCGAGCTTGGCTATTGGTGTGGTTGTGACCGCAGAAGTAAAAACCTACCCCCTCTCTCTTTTGAGCTAAAGCCTCCCAGACTGCCGAACTATTACGAATACTCAAGTGGGCGAGTGAGGCCCACTTGGTTAAGTTGTAGAGGGGATGATGACCTAAGACAAAGAGTGGCTCATCTCTTTGTGACAGGTCAACCTGTTGAGCCAGCCAATCCAACTGCTTAGGGTCAATCAGGCCAGCAGTATCTAGCGGCTTGGCATATTGAGCAGTATTTAATACCAGAAAAGATTTGGTATTGGGCTGAGCAGAGGGTTGGGCTTGACCTTGTTCATCCAAATGTAGCGCAAAATAGCTCGGCTGCGGATTATCGTTATATTGTGCGACTTTCTCTGGAGTCAACCTAAATAGATCATGATTACCATTTACCATGTAATAATGACGGACTCCGGCGCGGTGGGCGATTTCCCGCAATCCGACCAATTCGGAGGTCTGGCTAGTATGGCTCACATCTCCAATAAAGAAGACCGCATCCGCTTGAATAGCCGCCACCCGCTCGAAAAGCCGAGTATAAAACTCATCCCGCAGAGTAGACAAGCGGCGCGAGAGATAGAAGGAATAATGTAAATCGCCCAAAATAACAAAACGCATTTTTAACCTATTTTTAGCCACCCGGATTATTAAGGATGGGCTCAACTTTGGCGGGTAGCTGGGCAAAGACGCTGGCGGCGGTAGCCTTTCCTTGCCAGACCGGTAGCAATTCGGTATCCATCAAACTATCCACTTCATTAGAACGTAGAAATATGGGATACTCCCGGCCCTTAGCCGTTTCATCCAGAAAGACACTACTATTATATTTGACACTCTTTAGATAAATATTATCTTCCCGAATTGACTGGCGAGAAGGAACCATCAGGCCAGTGCTAGAAAAAAGAGTCTGTCCAAAATCGCTACTCAGAAACTTCAGGAAAGTCCAAGCTTCGGCCTTATGTTGGGAGTTTTTGTTTAGCGTATAGCCCGCCCCAGCTATGACGTTCACCGACTTTTTACCCTGCGGCAAAGGCACGACATCCCAATGTAGGTCTTTTGCTTTGCTATAAGTTGGCACTAAGGCATGGTTCCCAAACGTCATGGCTACTTTACCCTCCACAAACATTTTGGCAATTTTTTCGCTGCTATCCATCTGGTCAGGTGGTGGCGCAACTTGCTCTTTGTTGATTAGATCGGCAAAGAACTGTACCCCGTCTATGGCTTCCTTACTATTCAGCAATAATTTAGTAGGAGGCTGGGGGGATTTAAATTCGTTATAGATTTCACCTCCGTTTTGCCAGACCCATAGTTTCCACCATTGGTTAGGCTCAAAGGCAAACCCATAACGGCTAATTTTGCCTGTGTTTGCATCTCGAACAGTCAACTTGCGACTGGCATTTAACAAGTCCTGCCAAGTCCAGCCTGCTTTGGGAAGCTCAACCCCGGCCTCCTTCAAAAGATCAAGATTTACATAGATAACCTTAGTATCATTATCACGGGGTAAGCCATAGAGATCTCCGTTAAAGCGGAAACTATTAAGTAGCGGAGTGTAAAAATCTTCGAGGTTTAATCCAGCTTTATCTTTAGCGAGATAAGGTTCCAGATTCTCAAGTAGACCCCCTTTAGCATAACTGGTAATAAAACTCAAAAACATCACATCGGGGGCTTTATCGCCGACCCATTCGGTTTTAAGTTTGGTAAAATAATTTCCCCAAGAATCGTTCAAGACCTGAATCTTGATACCGGGATTTCCCTTCTCAAATTCCTTGATAATATTGGAGTTAATGGCGGTTTCGTCTTTATCGCCCCAATAAGACCAAGTAATCGTAACCGGATTGGCAGCACTAGCAGGTGAGCCAATGGTAGGAGCGAGGCTAGAGGTAGTTGAGTTAGCCAGAGGCGAAGTAGTCGGGTCGCCGCAAGCTACTAGTAGTAAACTGCTTAGCAAAAACCAGCAAAGAGTCGGGATAACGTAGCGAAATTTCCTTTTGAAAGAGTCCGGGGATAAACAGTCTCTCCTACGAGAAGTTAAACTTGGCATTATGCTTCTCCTCCTAAATTTTAGGCCACAAAAAAATCAAAGATCCATCAAAAGTGATAATCTAAAAATGCTCAAATCGAACTTTATAGCTATGCCCCTGTGCCTAGAATCTGTTCGGGAGCTTTGCCAAACTTGCGTAACCGTCGCCCATAATCAATTATGGCTTGGCGAAACTCATTTTTACCAAAATCCGGCCAAAACATCGGAGTAAACCAGTATTCACTATAGGCGGCCTGCCAAATCAGGAAGTTACTAAGGCGTTGCTCTCCAGCAGTGCGAATAATCAAATCTGGATCGGGCGAAGTAGTGGAATAGAGAAAGCGGGTTATTAATTCTTCGGTAATTTGCTCGGAGGGTACACCTTGGGCAATAATTTGGCGTACTGCATCCACAATCTCAAGTCGTCCACCATAGTTATAGCAAACGTTAAGAATCAACTTGGTATTATTAGAGGTCTTATGAGTTGAAGCGGTGATCGCTTTACACAGGCCAGGGTTGAGACCATCGAGTCGTCCTAAATGGCAAATACGCACCCCTTCGGCGTGGAGTTTTGGTGTTTCACGCTCAATTACCTCGCCTAAGATTGCCATTAAGCCACGTACTTCCTCGTCTGGTCGGTTCCAATTCTCGGTAGAAAAGGCGTAGAGTGTCAAGTGTTTTACGCCATAGCGAATGCAACTTTCGACAATGCGCCGGATATTTTCAGTTCCAGCGCGATGTCCGGCAAGTCGGGGCAAACCACGTTCTTTGGCCCAACGTCCATTGCCGTCCATAATAATGGCGACATGACAAGGTACACGGTCGGGATCAATTTCCAAATCGGCCTCGTCAAGGGCTTTCACTTCAGCTTTAGCAGTATTTCTGGCCCGTTTAAAGTTGATCATGCTAACGTTATACCTCTAAAATCTCTTGTTCTTTATGGCTACCGATAGCTTCAGCCTCCTGAGTGTAGCGGTCGGTCAGGTGTTGAATCTTTTCATGGGCGCGTTTATCTTCATCTTCACTGATTAGCTTCTCGTGTAGCAATTCCTTCAAATCACTCAGATGATCGCGCCGGACATTACGGATAGCGACGCGGCTCTCTTCCACCTTAGATTTGACTACCTTGACCAGTTCCTTGCGGCGCTGTTCGGTAAGCGGCGGAATAGCGATCCGAATAACTTTACCGTCATTGTTAGGATTAAGTCCCAACTCCGACTTTTGGATAGCCTTTTCGATAGGCCCCATGGCATTTTTATCCCATGGCTGAACCACCAGTAAACGCGGTTCGGGGGCCGTAATACTTGCCATTTGATTGAGCGGCGAGGTAGTACCGTAATATTCAACATGTAACCGCTCGATTAAGCCGGGCGAGGCTCGCCCGGTGCGGATATTACCCAACTCGCGTTTTAGGGCTTCATTCGCCTTTTTCATTTTGTCTTCGGTCTCAGACAACACATCCTCTATCATAAAGAACTCCTGTAGCAATTTACAGCAAGACCAGCCTCTGCACTATCAGGCTGCGCTGCTGTTATGTGATTGCTTAACTTACGTAAGTACCTACTCGTTCCCCGGACACTACACGTTCGAGGTTGTTATCGTTCAGATTAAGAACCACAATGGGCATCTTATTTTCCATACAAAGAGCCAATGCCGTAGTATCCATTACGCGCAGACCTAGAGTAAGGGCATCTAAATAACTCAAAGTATCAAACTTGACTGCTTTTGGGTTGTTACGGGGGTCTGAATCGTAAACACCATCCACCTGATTCTTTTCCATCAGGATTACCTCTGCGCCGATTTCAATCGAACGCTGGGCCGCTGCCGTATCAGTGGTAAAATAGGGTAGCCCTGTACCGCCCACTAGAATCACCACCCGGTCTTTTTCCAGATGGCGAATGGCGCGGCGGCGAATGTACGGCTCGGCTACTTGGTGCATCTCAATCGCCGTCATTACACGGGTCATTACACCGTTGCCTTCGAGGGCATCCTGAAGGGCGAGGCCATTTAAAACCGTTGCCAGCATACCCATATAATCGGCACTAGAGCGATCCATTCCCTGGGCACTAGCGGCAAAGCCTCTAAAAATATTTCCGCCGCCCACCACAATTGCCACCTGTACGCCCATTTCTACTACTTGCTTAATTTTAAGGGCTTGGCTTTGAGCTACCTTTGGATCAATTCCGTAGCCCTCTTCGCCCATTAGTGCCTCGCCGCTTAGTTTCAGCAAGATTCGTTTGTAAACTGGAGCTGGCATTATTCTTCCTTTGGGTGAAATAAGATTAAGTCCAACACAAACCAGTAAGGGTCTGCTTTAAAGAGCTTTATTAAGCACAACGCTTTTAAAGTAATTTTGTTTCACGCTGTTGGCTATTATACCCTAAAAGCTCTAAAAAGATATTAAGAAAGCGGATGAAAGCTCTACTCTTTTTAAGAGTCGCACCAAGCGCGTTCTTACAAAGAGTTGCCCATCCGCCTTAATTTTGCTAAAACTACTTACCGAGTTCGTACCGGACGAAACGACGCAAGACGATATTTTCGCCTAGTTTGGCCTTAGCCTGAGTAATCAAATCGTTGATCGTTACTTTACCATCCTTGATAAAGGGCTGATTTAGTAGAACCGTCTCTTCGTACCACTTCTTAATGCCATCCCCAAACTCGTTTTTCTTGTCCTCTAATACGACTGCTGGAACATCCTCTACCGAGATATACTCCGCACCCACGCCAACTAGATGTTGAGCAATATCCTTTGCTAGTTTCTTGAAGTCATCGGTACGGGCCACAAAGTCGGTTTCACAACTCAACTCAATTATCCCGCCAACTCGTCCATTGTGAATGTAGGACTCGACCAGACCCTGCTTGGCTTCCCGGCCAGTCACTTTTTCTGCTTTTCGCAGTCCACGTGCATCCAGCCAAGCTTTAGCCTTCTTGACATCCCCTTCACTCTCTTTGAGCGCGTTTTTGCAGTCCATTATTCCCGCGCCGGTCTCTTCGCGGAGTGCTTTCACCGCCTGAGCCGTAATTTCCACCTTAATTCTCCTCTTAATGAAGACTTTATTAC
>Ga0194047_10002715_pt1 | contig 10046 bp, 8 predicted proteins | sample JunL225m_MetaG_2_FD_160070 | JGI IMG/M metagenome (GOLD analysis project Ga0194047, IMG submission 160070) | Anoxic zone freshwater microbial communities from boreal shield lake in IISD Experimental Lakes Area, Ontario, Canada - Jun2016-L221-5m | ecosystem: Environmental > Aquatic > Freshwater >...
TTCAAAAACCGGACTCGTAACTGTCGTGTACAACGGATTGCCAGGAAAGGTAACAATCAGTACTTCACGTACAGATTACAAGCCTTCTTCTGTAGCGGCGCCAACAGTCTCTATTAACGGAGCTGCTGCTCCGGCCGCACCTGCTGCTGCTCCTGCCGCTGCTGCTGCTCCCGCTGCTGCTGCGCCTGCTGCTGCATCACCGTCGCCTTCAGCGTCGTCGGCGCCCGCTTCACCGGCACCTGCTGCAATTGTTGCCCCGCATTTCGCACTCACGGTTCCAAATAAGGTCATCACAATTGGTTCATCCGTAACAAACGGGTACTTAATCAATACAAGCGGTGGACCGGTGGATACATACCTCATCTTCCCTGCAGCTCCTGCTGGAACATCTTTCGATGCTGCTACTGGGTTGCTAAGTGGAACTCCAACTAATCAACAAGCTGCAACGCAGTATCAGATCACCGGTGTGAATACTTCTGGAATCTTCCAGGTCATTTACACACTGACTGTTAACGCACGTCCATCAGCAAGTTCAGGAACTGCCGCGAATATTATTCGCTTAGGCTCTCTGAAAGCTATGCGCGTTGGAGCGGCTGATCAAGTTATTCCTGGTCTTGCAAGCAGCAACTTGCCGATTGTCTACACGACATCAAATAGCGCTGTCTGCGAAATCGTTACTGGTACATCACTCGTTCACGCTAAGGCTGCTGGTGATTGCCAAATCATCGCAAATCAAGCGGGTAACGGCACATATGGTCAAGCAAACTCAGTGACTTCAGCCGTCTTCACCGTAATTGCGGCGAATGACACGCGCTGGATTGTTGTTCTAGATCCAAATGGTGGATTGAATAACGGAAGTTCAGCTATCACATGGCAGCTAGTTGCTAGTGGAAGTTCCATTACCTTGCCAGCAGGTCTGACAAACCTTCCCGGTTACACAACATATTTGTGGCACTATGATAGCGTTGCAAATGTGAATACTGCTGCGCCAACTTTCATACCGACAGCGGACACAACGCTCGTCGCTAAGTGGAGTTTATGACAAATACTAAGAAGTTGATTGGGGCAGGGCTAGCTTTACTGCTCTGCCTCCAATCTGCGCCTGCAAAAGCCGATGTGGATCTTCTCGTTGAATTGGATTCAACTGTCGTCGCCATGCATGACTTCTCAGTCTTATCGGCTCAAATAAATAGCAAGTCAACACCGGATTCAGTAAAGGCAATCAACTCATCACTCAATCAACAGCTCGGAACAATCCGATCAAAGCTCACTAAATTTGATAAGGATCTCACTCACAATTGGGTGTACTTAACGGTCGACGCTAACTATTTATATCCAGGCCGTGAAACCCTTCGAAAGTTCGATTTAACATCTTTCAAGTGGTACACATTTGAGCTCAACGCTCAAAAACAAATCACAGCCTGCTATAAGAATGTAGCGACGAGCGCGAAGTGCGTGTCGGATATTCGCGCAAAGAATAAGGCCTCTGAATTAAAACTATATGGCGCAGTAACCTCAGTACTTAATCAAATTCAAACCTGGCGCAAGATCGCTAAGAGATAACTCTTACAAACCTGCTCTAGCGAGCGCACTCACCAGCGAGTCATACCAACCTTGGGATGTATAAGTCGCTCCCCCAACACCTTGAATATCTGCCGACGATGCTTTAACTGTCTCCTGAATTAAATAAGGCACGGCCAACTTGTTTAGCTCTATATCTTTCGCAGTTCCACTGGGAAGTTGAATGGCTCGCGCAGCAACAATCTTGCTTGCAACAATATCGATTTGAACTTGAACTGGACCGTATTGAGTTTGCGCGGCGAGACCAGTAAAGGTTCCATTGATTGGCGCCTTTGGAACTGCGATTGTTTTCACCGGTTTTGGCTTGGCAATCTTCGTGGGGGAAACTGTCGCCGGGGTCGTTGGCGTTGGCGTTTCTGAAGGGGTCGGAGTTTCTGAAGGAGTTGGAGTCTCTGAAGGGGTCGGAGTAGCAATGACGCCACTTGAAACTCCCTGATGAGGCGGCGCGTAGGCCAAAATTGCGCCAACTCCGCCAACCGTGCCGGCAACGACTGCAACTATCTTTACTGCGCCCATGTCATTGCCTCTCTCTTCTACTCAGCATGAAATTCAAAAGCTTCTGCGTGAAAACGTTCTTTCGGAATGCCGCAGGCTAGGGCTGCTGCCCTGACTGCGTCAACAAGTGGGGTTGGCCCACACACATAGACGTCACTGTAACGAAAGGCCGGAACATACTTCATTATGTGGCTGGCATTCATAGGATGTTGCTTTCGAGATCCCATTAAGTAATGCACTCTAGCTCCGCGAGCTTCTGCTAATTCATCTAGCTCTAATTTGAAGACTAAATCATCTTCGGAAGCTGCTCTAAAAATAACATCAACTTCAACGGACGGGTCAAACTCTTCCATAAGCGCCCGAAGCGGAGTTATTCCGACTCCCCCGCCGACAAGAACTGCGTGCCCCAAACCCTTTGTCGCTTTGGGCGCTGTGAAAATTCCAAAAGGACCTTCGAAGAAGACTTTAGTTCCTGGCTTGAGATGCTTAACGGCGCCGGATGCATCACCGAGATTCTTAACAGTTACACGCATTTCTTCGGAGGTAGGTGCTGCAGAAAGTGAATAAGGATGGGCGATCCACCATTGCCCTTTTGTCATGAAGCGCCAACTAAAGAATTGTCCGCCTTGCGCGTTTAAGCGATCCAATTTATGTCCGCGCATCACGATTGAAACAACGCTAGAACCCTCATCAACTATCTCTGCGACTCGAAGATCATGCCTAAATGATCTAAAAACTGGAATCACCACACGCCAATAGATAATTGTGAATGCAGTGAGGAGGTAAAGACCTTCCCAGTAATACTTGTTGAGGGGATGGTTTAAAAACATCGGCCCGGTTAGCACTTGGTGCATGTAACTCAGCGCGATGGCCAAGTAGGTATAAAGATGAATCGTCCACCACGTCTCATATGACATCTTGGATCGAACACGCTTGTAAGAGGTAACTCCAGCGGCAACAAAGAATAGGAATCCAACGGCAGCCGGCAACATCCATTGATAGTTTCGCGTCATTCGCCACAACTCACCACCTATACGCAAGCCTTCATTTCCGGCGTAACCAAGTGCAACGAGTAAAACATGGAATGTGATGAGGAAGAGCGCGTAAGGGCCCAGCTTGCGATGCCACCTTACTAATTTGTCATGGCCAACAGATCTTTCAATCCATGAAATTCGAGAGACCATTACGATGCCGACGAGGGCGAAATACGTTCCAACAAGCGCGCAAATTCGTGACAAAGAGATGATGGCGGGATATGGCCACGCCCAGTCCGAACGGGTTGTTGACTCAAGAAAAATTGCGACAGTAAGACCGAGTCCAACTCCCAAGACGGCGCTCGCCCAATCAGCATAATATTTCGCCCGAACGCTCATAAAGAGATTGAAACCTCGCAATCTGCATTTATCCTGAGAATCGGTTAAGAGTCTGGGAATAATAGCCCGATTCGGGCCTTCTGAATATTTACTTGGTTATTTTGATGTTAACCAGATAATTGCTCTGGCTATCGGTGCATCTCAGCGCTTCTCCACACGAGGTCCGAGTTGCTTGCAGTGAAAACTTGCCGACGCGAACGGCTTTGAGCGCCCAATCCAACGTACCCGTTCCCATGCCGGGTGGATTGCTAGGGGTATTTGAGCCCAATGCGGCAACTGGATCACCGAGAGACTTGATCGGAGCAGAGGCAGGAAGTGGCGTCAAGCTCCAATAGGTGGAGTGAAGAACTAAATGAAAGCTCGTGCCAACTTTTATGGCGTATGTCTTATTCGCTGAATTTTCATTCAGAACTCTGCCAGTCCCAGCAGTGGCTGAATTCATCGTGGAAAGAAGAACAGCCACCATCGCAAGAGATGCAAGCGATGCAAAATATCGAACTCGTCTCGTTCTCATGAGGCAATCGTGCCATAGAAATAAGCAGGATGGAAAAGATTTGCTTCTGCAAACCATTTGCGAATTTCCCGTGTTTACCTATTGTTCATTTAGTTGAACATTCAACTATCTTCGGCTAGGATTCCACTCATCACTTTCGGTGATCTCAGCATTCAATTCAACAAAAGGAAAACAAATACATGTCAGTTCTTTCAACATTGCCAGCAGGTACTTTCAATATCGATCCATCACACAGTCGCGTAGGTTTCAGCGCGCGCCATGCAATGGTTACAAAAGTTCGCGGTTCATTCAACGAATTCACTGGTTCAGGAACAGTGGCTGATGGCGCAGCTTCAATCACCATCGAAATTAATGCAGCATCAATCGACACACGTAGCGCTGACCGTGATGGCCACCTACAGAGCCCAGATTTCTTTGATGTAGCTGCATTCCCAAAAATCACTTTTGCTTCAACATCTGTAAAAGATTCTGGATCAGACAAGCTTGTCGTTGAAGGAAACCTCACAATCAAAGATGTAACAAAGCCAATCTCAATTGAATTTGAATACACAGGAACAGCAACGGATCCATACGGCAATGCTCGTTTTGGTTTTGAAGGCGCTTCTGAAATCAACCGTAAGGATTACGGTCTAACTTGGAATGCTGTACTAGAAACTGGTGGAGTCATCGTTTCTGAGAACATCAAACTTGAGTTCGAAATCTCAGCAATCGCGGCAAAGTAATTAATTCAAAATCTTAGATAGCTCCATGAGAAATCATGGGGCTATTTTTTATTGTGCCTCTTTTTTGTTGTGATTTGATGGATTACTACGCCAGCAATTAACCCCCAAAATGGCGCGCCGAGCTTTAAAACATGAATATTTGAGACGGTCACAAGGAAAGTGACCATTGCTGCTTCACGATAATCAGGATCGACAAGTGCATCGTGCGTGCTGCTGGCAATTGAAGGAAGTAGCGCAAGGCCCGTGAGCGCGGCAAGAAATGCATTTGGCACAAGATTAAAGAGCGCCATCATTGTGCTTCCAAGTATTCCAACGATTATGTAAGCAATACCAGCCGTGATTGCAGCGGTGTACCTGCGATCCTTATTTGGCTCAGCTTGCGGGCTTACCCCAATCGCGGCACTGATGGCCGCGCAATTCAAGCCGCTATTGAGAAATCCTGCAGTTAAGAAACTTAGTACTCCACTCACCTTAAGCATTGAATTAATTGGTGCTTTATACCCGTTGCTAATGAGCACGGCAGAACCAGGCGCGAACTGTGTGGTTAAAGTTAACAAGACAAGTGGGATGGCAAGAGTGAATAATCCACTTACTGTAAATTTTGGAGTCATCCACACAAACTTTGTTAGACCAAAGACCATGTGGGGGGCGTTTGCTTTCCCGAGTGCAATCGTTGTGATCAATCCAAGGGCGGTACTAAAGACGACCGGGGCTCTCCAATTTCGGCGGCGGCCAATAAAGAATGTAAAAAGCATCACAAGGACGATCACAGGTTGCGATGGAAGTTGTACAAATATTTGAACGCCAAATGTAAAGAGCACTCCCCCAAGCATTGCCATGATGACCGCACGTGGAACGAGGGACAAAATCTTTTCAAAGACTCCAGTAACACCAATCACAAAGATTGCAATTGCCGCGATGTAGTAGGCAGCGACCGCCTCATTGATTGAATGGACAGATAGTCCAGTAACAAGAAGTGCGACCGATGGAGAAGACCAAGCACCATAGATAGGTGCTCTATACCGAAGAGTTAAGAGCAAACCAACTACTCCCGATCCGATCCAGCAAATCGAAAGCCAGGAAATAGTTTGATTTGTAGAGAAATGTCCTGCTCTCGCCGCTTGCAACATAAGAGCAGCAGGCCCAGTGCTTGAAACAAGGACGACTAAAATTCCAGTTAAGGCGGCCGACCAGCTTAAGTCCTTGGAATAGGAGCGAAGGTTGCGGAAAACAGATTGAAATATTGGCTGATCCGAAGTGCCGACAAACTCCTCAGGCATGCCATTCTCCCCACCGATTGCTCACTATTTGAACAGAGTATAGGAGTTCCTTTGATGAATATGGCCGATACGGTCAGAATTCAAAATGGGCCCAAATACCTCTATTATCAATACATATTCAATAAGGGAGCTTGAAATGACTACAGTCGTAAACCACTGGATAAATGGCAAAGAGTACGTAAGTACTTCTGGAAGAACAGCCCCAGTTTATGATCCGGCACTTGGAATTGAAACAAAGCGAGTGGCTCTTGCAAATCAAACTGAAATTGATCTTGCAATAAAAGCAGCTAAAGATGCTTTCCCTGAATGGCGCGATGCCTCCCTTGCTAAACGGCAGCAAATTATTTTTAACTTCAGAGAGCTCCTCAATGCTCGTAAAGGTGAACTAGCTGAAATCATCACAAGCGAACATGGAAAAGTACTCTCTGATGCGCTCGGTGAAATTACGCGCGGCCAAGAAGTTGTTGAGTTTGCGACTGGAATTCCACACCTTCTAAAAGGTTTCTACTCTGAGAATGCGTCGACTGGCGTGGATGTGTATTCCACTCGCCAACCATTGGGCGTTGTTGGCATCATCAGTCCTTTCAATTTTCCAGCCATGGTTCCAATGTGGTTCTTCCCAATCGCCATCGCAGCTGGCAACACCGTTGTTATTAAGCCGTCAGAGAAAGATCCATCTGCACAGATGTGGATTGCAAAACTCTGGCAAGAAGCTGGTCTTCCTGATGGAGTCTTCAATGTATTGAATGGCGACAAGGAATCTGTAGATGGATTGATTGAAAGCCCTGACGTCGAATCTATTTCATTCGTCGGATCAACTCCAATTGCACAATATATATATGAGAATTGTGCGAAGAAGGGCAAGCGCGTGCAAGCGCTCGGAGGAGCAAAGAATCACATGTTGGTCCTGCCTGATGCAGATCTCGAACTCGTGGCTGACTCAGCTATTAATGCGGGATTTGGAAGCGCCGGCGAACGTTGTATGGCTATTTCGGTCGTCGTTGCAGTTGAACCAATCGCTGATGCTCTCATTCCCAAGATTGTTGAACGTATGCACACATTGCGGACTGGTGATGGACGACGCGGATGCGACATGGGCCCTCTTGTGACAAAGGAACACCGTGACAAAGTTGCCGGCTATATTGAAATTGCCGAAAAAGATGGCGCAAAAGTTGTTGTCGATGGCCGTAATCCAAAGGTAGATGGCGAACCTGGTGGATTCTGGCTTGGACCTACATTAATTGATCAAGTGCCTACAGCTTCCAAGGTGTACACCGAAGAAATCTTTGGGCCTGTTCTTTCCATTGTGCGCGTAAAGTCTTTTGATGAAGGCGTAAATCTCATCAATAGCGGGGCATTTGGAAACGGAACAGCAATCTTCACAAATGACGGTGGAGCTGCTCGCAAATTCCAAAATCAGGTTGAGGTTGGAATGATTGGAATAAACGTTCCGATTCCTGTACCTGTTGCTTATTACTCATTTGGTGGATGGAAAAATTCACTCTTTGGTGACACAAAGGCGCATGGAGTAGAAGGCGTTCACTTCTTTACCCGTGGAAAGGCAATAACTTCACGTTGGCTAGATCCAAGCCACGGCGGTATCAACCTAGGCTTCCCACAAAACTAACCACTCATCACAATGACAAATTCCAGTAAGTGGTACTACCGCCAAGGAGAATTAGCATCAGGTGCATGGGAAGTGCGCGTTGATGCAGAAAATCCTCCCGTAACAGGATGGGCCCACACTGGAGTTCGCATTGCAACTCTGTCGCAGGATTCGCAACTCACGATTCCTGCAGACGATAACGAGCGAATTGTTTTCATACTTGAAGGTGAATCCCTCGAAGTTCAGTACAAAGTTGCCGGAAATAGCGATTTTCAAAGCAAAGTCTTGCGCGGGCGGAGATCGGTTTTCCACGGCCCCGCCGATCTTCTTTACCTTCCATTAAATACTGAGATAAAACTATCTGGCACTTCTCGAATTGCAATCGGTGAATGTCCTGCGAAAAATTTAAAACCGGTCCAATTCATCGCTAAGGAAGATGTGCCCGTAAATATTCGTGGAGCAGGTCGTGAATCTAGACAAATTCATAACTTTGGTATGCCAGATGTCTTGGATGCAGATCGAATGATCACTGTTGAGGCAATTGTTCCCGCAGGCAACTGGTCTGGAGCCCCGGCACATAAGCATGACACTTACATTCCTGGTAAGGAATCTCACCTCGAAGAAATCTATTACTTTGAATCAGCCGTGACGCGTGGAGTTGCAACACCTTCTTCAAGCTCCCCATTTGGAATCTTCAGAGGCAACTCATCAGATTCACGCGAATATGATGTAACTGAAGAAATTCATTCGGGAGATGTGGCCCTAGTTCCATACGGCTGGCATGGTCCGGTTGCTGCTGGGCCCGGTTATGACCTCTATTTCTTCAACGTCATGGCAGGACCAGACCCCGAGCGCGTCTGGAATGTGACAGATGAACCAAATCAAGTGTGGATTAGAGATTCGTGGACGACGCAACTGCCTGATCCTCGCTTGCCTTACACTGAATTGAAAGCCTAGAAGGAAAAGAAAGAGAAGGTCATGGCAAAAAGAAAGATGACGGTAAGCCAAGCAGTCGTTGAATTCTTGGCGCATCAGTACACCGTCGATGGCGATTACCGCGAACGCACAATCCCTGGTGTCTTTGGAATTTTTGGTCACGGAAACGTCGCGGGTATCGGCCAAGCACTTAAACAATTTTCTGTTGATAATCCATCTTTGATGCCGTATTACCAAGCACGTAACGAGCAAGCGATGGTTCATGAATCTTCCGCTTTTGCGCGAATCAAGCGCCGTCGTGCAACATTTGCGTGTACGGCGTCCGTTGGACCCGGAGCGACAAACATGCTCACAGGAGCAGCTGTTGCAACAACTAATAGATTGCCAGTTCTCTTGTTGCCATCAGATGTATTTGCGAATCGCGCATCTGATCCAGTTCTTCAACAACTTGAAATGCCCCATGATTCGACTCTTTCAGTTAATGATGCGTTCAAACCACTCTCCCGATTCTTTGATCGCGTGCAACGGCCTGAACAACTTTTTTCTGCGCTTCTTGGCGCCATGCGAGTTCTCACCGATCCAGCAGAAACCGGCGCGGTTACAATCTGCCTCCCGGAGGATGTCCAAGCCGAGATCATCGAAGTTCCCGAAGAATTTCTTGCAGATCGCGAATGGCGCATTCGCAGGCCACGTCCGGATGCCGGAATCGTCAAAGAAGTTGCTCGCATTGTTAAATCTTCAAAAGCTCCATTCATTATTGCTGGCGGCGGGATCATTTACTCCGATGCTCACGGCGAACTACAGAAGCTTGTTGAAACTACAAAGATTCCTGTTGGAGCGTCGCAAGCTGGGGTTGGTTCTCTCAATTGGGATCATCCACAATATTTGGGCTCTGTAGGCGCTACCGGCACAACTGCTGCAAACCGTTTGGCTTCGGAAGCCGATGTGGTAATTGGAATTGGAACTCGTTATAGCGATTTCACAACAGCAAGTCGCACCGCGTTTCAAAACCCTAACGTTAAATTTATAAATATTAACATTGCGTCTTTCGATGCATTTAAACACGGAAGTGCACTTCCTGTTGTGGCCGACGCCCGAGAAACATTGAAGGAACTCATTGTTGAACTAAATGGATACTGTGTATCTTCTGAATACAGCGCTAAGGCAACAACTGAAATAAAGAGCTGGAACGCACGTGTAGATGAGGCATTTGTCGACCAAAAGCGTGCTCTACCAAGCCAAACCGAGATTATTCATGCCGTCCAATCAGCGTCTGACGCCAATGACACTGTTGTTTGCGCGGCGGGTTCATTGCCTGGCGATTTACATAAATTATGGCGAGTGCGCTCCCCTCTTGGATATCATGTTGAATATGCATTCTCATGCATGGGTTATGAGATAGCCGCTGGAGTCGGAGCGGCGCGCGCAGGTGCAAATCCAATAGTCATGGTTGGAGATGGTTCTTACCTCATGATGCACACCGAAATTGTTTCAGCAGTGGCTGAAGGAATTAAGTTCATCATTGTGTTAATTCAAAAT
>Ga0194047_10002716_pt1 | contig 10044 bp, 13 predicted proteins | sample JunL225m_MetaG_2_FD_160070 | JGI IMG/M metagenome (GOLD analysis project Ga0194047, IMG submission 160070) | Anoxic zone freshwater microbial communities from boreal shield lake in IISD Experimental Lakes Area, Ontario, Canada - Jun2016-L221-5m | ecosystem: Environmental > Aquatic > Freshwater...
AATCCAGGCCAGGCGGCTCATTGCGGCTGGATCATGTACTTCAAGCGGTTTCAGGTAGGCGAACCACTTGAGCAGCACCTGTGACGGAGCCGGAAGTATCTGGGGATTGATGAACCCGGACCGCGTAAGAGTCTCCCAAACGATGAGAAGCACGACCGGCACAATGCTCGCTTGCACGGTACGTTTCAAAAATGCCATGCAGTTGCCCATGCCGCTCACTTTATATTCAACGATTTTTTGGCGTTCTCCAGAAGCTCAAGTTTAACGTAGTCCTTTGCAGCCGGCGGTTTGACAAGCTTTCCGATGCCGTATTTGAGCATCATGTCGGTAGAAATCTGTACCTCCTTGACCGTCACATCATAGGTGAAGGGGGAGTTCTCTATGGCATCCTTGTAGTCCTGTGAACTCAGTTGATTCTTGAACATCTTTTCCCGCACGTATTTTTCGGCCAGAGCGGGATTGTCGATGAAGAGCTTGGTCGCCTCGACAAAACATTTCATGAAACGCTCGGCCACATCCCGCTTCTTGTTGTACATATCCTCGGTCATGACCAGTGTCCGTACCGGCTCGCCGATTGGAGTATCGTAAGGCTTGATTATCTCAACCCCGAATCCCTTGCTAATCGCCTGAGACGACTGCGGTTCCGACTGGCACATGGCGTCGATGTTCTTCGCCATCAGCGCCTGATTCAGGTCTGCGTATGCCATGTAGACCAGCTGTACATCTTTGCCTGGTTTGTCGGCATATGTGAGGTTATGCTTGCCCAACTCGGCCAGAAGCACAAGTTCCTGCGCGCCGCCACGAGCTACTCCCACCTTTTTGCCTTTCAGATCGGCTACCGATTTCCACTTCATGTCGGGGCGTCCCACAATCCGCGCCCCCCCCTTTGCAAATCCGGCCACAATATAGACCGGCACCCCGTTTGATCTGGCTGATATGGAGCCGTCCACGGCGCTGGCCGCCACATCAATCTCGCCGGCTATGATGGCAGGTATGATGTCGATGCCTTTGGGAAAGATCTTTTCATCGATTTTCAAGTTGTATTTCGGTGCGATCTCCTTCATATACCAGACAGCGCCATAATGGGCGAATTTAAGGTTTCCGAGACGGACGACGTCGTCGGCAAGAGCGGACGAACAACTTAAAGCGAGTAGCGCCAGCATGATGAAAACGATCTTTTTCATAAACAACCTCCTGTTGGGATGTAAGTGGGCTAATAGTAACGTATACACAAGAAAAATCAAGCCATTATCCCAATAAATGATTTTCCGTAGAATTTGCAAAGGACAAAAACCGGAAATTTTTTCAAGGGCACGTAATGGCAATTCGCTGGAAAATATTTTCCGTTCTCTCATTCCTGTACGTTATGGCACTCTTTTTCAGGGTTTCCATGGCCGTGGTAGCCCGGGATATTACCGCAGACTTCAACCTGTCGGCAACCCAGTTGGGAACACTGTCAAGCATCTTTTTCGTCGTCTACGCAGTTGCCCAGATCCCGCTCGGCATATTTCTTGACCGTTTTGGAGGCAAGATAGTTGTGTGCGGCCTGGGTGTCATGACGACTACCGGTATCATCCTGTTTGCCTTGGCTCCCAGCTATAATGTTGCGCTGGCTGGAAGGATACTGCTTGGAATCGGGACTTCCTGTGTACTGATGGGGTCGCTGAAGATCTTTACTAACTGGTTTACGCAGCAGGAGTTTGCAATCATAGCCGGTTTCATTATGGCAATCGGCAACCTTGGAAATCTTTTTGCAACCGCCCCGTTGGCCGTGGCTGTGTCATTCTTCGGTTGGAGGAGCGCACTTCTTTTTGTTGCCCTGGCACAGGTGGTCGCCACCGCCCTGGTATATACGGTAGCCGCTGATACCCCGCTTAAAGGTAAAACGGCAGAAGCAGGCGAACACTCCACCACACCCGCTCCAACTTCTTTAGTGGGAGGGTTGAGGTCAGTTTTGGGTGATCCGTCGTTCTGGCTCCTGGGAACCCTCGGTTTTTGCTACTACGGGAATTTCATGCTCGTACAAAGTCTGTGGGGCGGACCGTATCTCATGGATGTATTCCATGCCAGCAGGTCCGTGGCGGGCAACGTCCTCTTCTGTTCCGCCGGAGGCTTTATTGTGGGTTGCCTCTGCATCGGCAAAATTTCCACCCATCTGCTCAAATCCCGGAAGAATACCCTGTTGTTGGGGCAGAGCATGACCCTTGCGCTTCTTATGCTGCTCCTCGGACCGGCAGAGAAACTTTCATCTGTAGGTCTGATGATATTGTTCTGTGGTATAGGTTTTTGCGCCTCGTCAGGAATAACGATCTATCCGATGGTGCGGGAAATGTTTCCGCACGCAATAGCGGGAACAGCCCTGAGCACTCTTAATTTCTTTGTGGTGGCCGGAGTTGCCGTTATACAGCAGGCAGTTGGCATCATTCTCGACCAGTATCCCCTCGTGTTGGGAAGCTATAGTGCAGCGGCATATCACAGAGCCTTTCTGTTCCCCTTATGTGGACACGCCTTTGCGATTCTGCTGTTTATATTCGTTAAAGACACTCTGATTGTCGGCGGCAGGAGATTATAAAAGTAACGAGTAGAAAATTTCACCAAACGGTTTTCACTTTGGAAGAGCGGATTTTTGCATCGCGGGTAACGAGAGGTAGGTTCAAATAAATGGCGGTGGCAGCGATAATTCGATCGGGCATGTCGGGAACATCGATGCGGGGAATGCCATGTAGGCATTCGGATACTTCTATCGTTACCGGTATCGCGCGAACGCCGGTAACCGGATTTTGAAGCGCTATCCTCAGCGAGTTCATGGCGCGGTCGCTTATTTTGCCCTTTTCGGTCAGATAGACCAACTCCACCATACTGATAACAGACAAGTAGAGAAAACCACCGGAGTTCAGAGTCTTGTCGATTGTTGCACTTGCCTTAAGGGACAGCTTTTCGGGGATATTAAGATACCAGACAAGGGCATGTGTATCGAGTACAACTCCTTTCACAGAATGTCCTCTCGGGGGAAATTGCCCCAACATTCGCGGCGTGCCTCTTCAATGTCCTCTTCGCTGATTGTGAAGCCCTCGTTGGCCCACAATCCCTTAATGCCCTGGTGAGGATGATTGACGGCATTTTTTGCGGTCAGAAACTGAAGGTACGCGAGCGCTTCCTGTTGGACATCTGGAGGCAGTTCTCGGAATTGGTGAATAACTGCCTTCTCGACGGGTTGTCTATGATGGGCAAGCATGGCTGTTACCTTTCGAGAAATAAATGTACTCTACCCTGAATTATCTAAGTTTTTGCTCTATAAATCTTTTCCGCAGTAACGACATGCGATTGCTTCAATAAGGATTTTTTCTGCGCAGTAAGGGCATTTTTTAGAGCCAATATCATTTATTGTTATTGCCGTTTTGTATGAGTTTACAGCCCCCCAGAGCCAAAGAGCGATGTTAATTAGAATCAGTGCTAGCATTTTAAGCGCGGCAGGTGTACGAGGATCATGACTTTCAGGTCGGGCATAACTATTATAATCAGGGAAGCGGATAAACACGTACAAACAGATCAACCAGATTAGCAGAGAGGAAAAAATAAGTAGAAAACCCTTTATAAATCTACCTAGATAAATAAAACCAAGACCTGGGAATACGAGACTCAAGGCGGTAGCTAATCCAACATTTTTAGTATTCATGGATGCTCCTGTTTTAGTCGGTTCCGCCAGCTTTTTTCCGTTTTGGAACATGAGTCGGACTTGGTGAAACATGAATCCCCTGGTCATTCGTCTGGAGCTTTGTTGCAGGGTAGACAAGAGATACCTTTTTTAGAGCATCGGTAAATGCCTCTTCAGATGATAGGAATTTGTTTATTGGGATGAACGGAAAATACACCCGTCGCCTGCTAGTGTCAACGCAATTTGCCCCATATTCCGGGGACATAATACAGTTTAAATCTTGACTTCACGGAGTATCAAAACTAATATCCGGCCATGGCTCGTATCTCTCGCATTGTTGTTCCAGGCTACCCGCATCATGTCACCCAACGAGGTGTCCGGTCTATGAATGTCTTCGATTCGGATGAAGACCGTTGGGCCTACATCGGTTTCCTGTCAGAAGAGGCACACCGCGTAGGACTGGACATTCTTGCCTGGTGCCTCATGACCAATCATGTTCATTTCGTCGCTGTACCACATACGGAAACGTCGCTTGCCCGAGGCTTTGGCGAGGCTCACCGTCGATACACGCGTATGAAGAACTTTGCCCAGAAGGTTCGGGGTTATCTGTTCCAGGGAAGATTCAGCTCAAGTGTACTCGACGAAAACCACCTTTTGGCGGCTGTTCGCTATGTGGAATTGAATCCCGTACAAGCGGGCATGGTCGCCCACGCATGGGAATATCCCTGGTCAAGCGCAGGCTTCCACGCAGGTAGGACAGAATCCGATCCGCTTGTAAAGGACAGGACGCTGTCAGGTATGATAACTGACTGGGAAGGATTTCTTGCCGGGGGAATGACTGGCGAGGTTAACCGACTCCGGATGACTACACAAACAGGGCGCCCGTCAGGAGATGATATATTCATTGCCAAAGTTGAAAACTTGACGGGTCGTGATCTGAGCAAAGGTGCGCCTGGTCGTCCGAGGAAACAATAATCGGTGTAGTGTCAATCAATCCAACCTGGTAATAGAGCACACGGAATCTTCCGAGGGGAGTATGGCTAAAAAAATATTCATAGCGGCGATTGACAAGAACAGTGGAAAAACTACCACAAGCATCGCGCTGATGCATCTTGCCATGAAAAAATATGAACGGGTAGGGTACATCAAACCTTTCGGTGGCCAGACGGTTCTGTATCGTAAGAGGGTAGTGGACAAGGACGCTGCGCTGATGGCTCAGGTTTTTGGCCTGACCAAAGACATTAACATGATGTCTCCGGTTGTGCTGGCCCCTGATACCACCCATAAAGTTGTTGACGGAAAGATCTCTCCCGCCGACCTTCAGAAACGGATAGTGCGTGCCTGTACCGAACTCGAAAAGAAATGCGATTTTTTATTAATCGAAGGCTCCGGACATCCTGGCGTGGGGTCAGTCATGCAGATATCCAACGCCCGTATTGCAAGCCTGCTGAACGCACCGGTGCTGCTGGTCACCGGTGGCGGCCTGGGAAATGTCATAGACCGGTTGTCGATGATTCAACTGCTTTTTGAGAAGGAGCGTGTGGACGTTCGGGCGATTCTTGTCAACATGCTCATCCCGGAAAAGCGGGAACGAAGCCTCGATTATCTGAAGCGTGCCTTGCAAGATGAAACATTCAGTGTTATCGGCGGATTCGACTATCAGCCGATTCTGGCTAATCCGACCTTGCGCCGCATTTCCAGGTTGCTTGATCTGCCACTGCACGGCAATACGCGTGAAATGCAGAGGATCATCTACAAGGTTCAGGCTGGCGCAGCTTCGACACAACGGGTTATGGAACTGATTCAGGAACCATCGTTAATCATTGTCGCCAGCAGCAGGGACGAGTTGCTCGTAACGCTGGCCCATCTCTACCAGATGCCGCATTACCGTGACCTGATTGTGGGGTTGGTGATATCCGGCGCCTCTCCGATCAGCTTTATTACTCAGGAGATTCTCGATAAGAGTAAAATTCCCTACATGCATGCCGAAGGAAAGATTACTGCCGATCTGTATCAGAAGATAAACAAAGACGTATCCAATATTGTTGCAGAAGACCGGGAGAAACTTGATTTAATTCGGGCTTTGGCCGATGACCGTCTTGATTTTGATGCCATTGATGAACTTTTTTAAGCCGTAAGAAAGGATAGCCATGTCAACTGTCAGCACTCCTCTGCATTCCGTGGTCGTAGGATGTCTGGTGCGTAACGCGAGTAATGATATCCTGTTGATCAGGCACCATAAGCGGGGGTGGGAAATGCCTCAGGGGAGGGTGGAAGAGGGAGAAAATCTTATTGATGCAGTATGCCGGGAGGTTCGGGAGGAAGCGGGAGTTGAGATAGAACCTGGTCCGCTGGCTGCTGTCTGGTCCATGATTTCCCTGCCGCCGGCTATCATTTTTACCTTCCTTGGCCACTACCGGAGCGGAGACTTACTAGCCAGCGGCGACAGCGAAGAGGCTGGCTGGTTTTCCGAAGCAGAGGCGATTGAAAAGGTTGCCGGTTCAGTAATGAGTGCACGTCTCAAGGCGCTTTTGAATTTCAATGGAGCGACTGTGTATCGATCATATTCAACCAGACCTTACAAGGTTATGATGGAGCAGAATCTCAGTCAGGGGTTTGGTGCGAAAACATAGAGTTGGTACTACCCGCAGATTGGCGCATCACCGGCAGCATCTTTTGAAGTTATCTCCGGCAGTAATCTGAAATTTTCCCACATGCAGACATCGTCATCTACCTTGGTAATTGCCCTTACATCGCCATCCTGAGAGATGACGAAGCCGACGCTGCCGGGATTGACATCGCAGTAACGCATCATCGATCGGTGGCGCGTTCCGAAATAGGTGTAATTGAATTTTTTCCGGGTCTCTTTTGTCACATCACCCGTGAGTGCTTTTTTTACGGACAACGGCTCCTTTGCTGAGGTGATCTCTACCCCGAAACCGATTACTTCCAAGGCCTTATTCATCAGCACCAGTCCATCGATCCTGGTGAGCAGGGCAATAAACCAGATCGCCGCCTCGACCTCTTTCTCGCTTTCCCGACATTCTGATGCCAGTGTCGCCAGCTTTCTACGGTTTTCATGATCGGATAACTCCATTTTATTAGTGGCGCCATCCTGACGGCAGCGCGAAACAGCATAGCGCACAAGTGCTTGGCTAAGCCGGTTGTAGCGTAGCCCGTATTTTGTGTTCAGTCCCTCTGCGGCGGCATCCGGAGCAATCAGGATTGCTCCTCCCTGCTTCAATCCTTTGATGCGGAACAGCAGACGCTGGATTGCCGACACCCAGAGGCTGCACATTTTTTTTTCAACTTCCTCCGTTGATACTGCCTGTGGAAAATGTGCGTCAAGATGCCCCAATAATGAGGACACTCCCGGTACAAGCTTCTCCAGCAGAGGACCCTTGCTGAAAATGTCGATAGTGTCAAGGCTCAGATTGTCAATTTTGAGTTCTGCAATCTGCTCGTACCCGATCGTAACCAGGATATTTCCCGGGCCGACAATGCGTGCTTCAAAAAGTCCGGGACGGTGTGGAGCGGTACTGTTTTCGAGCCTGATAAAATCCTCATATCGATTCAACTGGTCGATAAGTCCCCAGATGAAGAGAGTCCCCTCATCGTTCGGGTACACCGCCAGAGCTGAGCTACGCGGATGGGAAGCGAGCGCAAGTTTGCTGATATTCGGCAGGTTCATCTCCTCGGGGTTTTCCAGGGGGATGAATTGCCAGGGATCCCGAAGGTACGCTTCGGATTGACGGGAGGAGGGGGCCGCCGGGTCGTAGAAAACCATGTGGAATGAGATGAATTCTGATTCTTCCCTGGAGATACTTGCGTGGTATATCAACTGAAACAGCGTGGTGACTGTTCTTATGGATGGTGCGATTATGTCCCTCCGACGAATGGCGAGAAGCACTTCCCGGGCGAGGTCACTGGGATGTGAGATATCCATGAAAAAATCCCCTTGAATGGAATACCGGACGGATGCAGATAGCATACAATGGAAATCACCCGCAGCGCATGCCTTGTTTATTCATAAGAAAATGCCTGCGCCGGATCAGTATTGCCCCCAACATTATGCAGGTAGTTTTTAGTTGTCGCAATATATAAATGACCCATCTCGCGCTGCACCAATATTAAATCACCACCGGTAATCCACAAGAGCCACGAACCAGAAGTTAACCACAAATTATATTCATAGAATCTAACCTCAGTTTCTGGTATTACTCTTAGCTACACAGGGTAAATCTCGTGAGGTAATGGGGTCTCAAGGAAGCCATCATCTGGAGCACAACCCGTCTGCTGAGCAAGACTCGATCGTCAAGGTAAGGGAGTTCTTGGAGAAGTATTTACTGCGGTAACCTTAAGGATGAAGCATATGCCAGTTTACGAATATTGCTGTAATGCCTGTAACATTCAATTTGAACTTCGCCAGAAGTTCTCAGACCCTCCTGCAGACCGATGCCCTAAATGCGGCGGGACCGTCCGTAAGATGGTGTCCGCAGTGTCATTCAGCCTCAAAGGTGCTGGATGGTTCGGTGACGGCTACGGCGCAAAAGCAGAGCCTACAAGCTCAGAAGGCGATACAGCTGCAGTAGCCGCAACGGAAGTTGTGTCAACAGACGCAGTCCCGGCAGAGACAACAGCATCACCTGCAACCCAGGCATCCGCTCCTGCTCAAACGGAAACGAAGAGTACGGCTGCTGAGACGCCTACTGCCAGCAGAGATAAAGCTGATGTCGGTGTTAGTTGAATCTGATCGTCTCCTATGCCCTCTACACCTGACTAATATCGCACAAATTTACATGATGTTTTGGAGGTTATTATGGCGTTAGTTGAATGGCAAGAAATGTTTGAACTTGGCATCGATGAATTCGATGACCACCACAAGCACTTGGTAAATCTTTTGAATATGACTTATGACGGTTTCACCTGTGGAGCCAGCAACGAAGAGCTAGGTGCCGTCCTTGACGAGCTGGCAGATTATGCAACATATCACTTTGCCGCTGAGGAATACTGGATGGGGGTGAATGAATATCCCGAATTGTCAAAACATAGTCGGGAGCATGAAAAATTCTGCAACAGGCTTACAGAAATCCTGAACGACTTCCACAATGGCAATGATTGCCTCTCCTTAGAAGTATTGACATTTATTATGAACTGGCTGACACACCATATTCTGGAGACGGATGCCGACTACGGTTATTTTGCAAGGGGACTTCCCAATGCCGTTAATTGAAGACGATCTCTTTGCCGCCCTGAACAGTGCTTCGTCTTTATATACCGACTAACGATGTAACTTAGAACGGAGAACATTGTGGCAAATAACGACACACTACGAGGTATCCGTGATGCACTGAATATCGATGACACAGCTATGATCCATATTTTTAAGGAGTCAGGACGTGCGGTAGGTCAGTCCACGATTTCAGCTTTTCTCAAATCTGAAGACGAGGATGGATATATTCCCTGTAATGACCCCGTTTTCGGTTTTTTCCTGGATGGACTGATAATTCAAAAAAGAGGACGAAAGAATGATAAGCCGTTTTTGCCAGTCCAGCCGGTTGTCAGTTTGACAAAAAATGATATTGTGAAAAAGCTGAGAATCGCCTTGGAATTGAAAGAGAATGATCTGGTGTCAATTTTTAAGTCTGGTCGTATTGAAATCACAAAAAATGATTTGAGTGCCTTCTTCCGAAAGGAAGGCAATAAACACTATAAGGAGTGCAGCGATAAAATTTTTAATGGTTTCCTAAAAGGGCTTACACAGTATTGCAGAAGTTGAGTGCGAGCTATAGCTTCCAACAATATCAAAGGGCTACAGTCAAAGCAGGATTTAGTACAGCCCTTTACTGGATTACAAATTCTATTCTAAACGCCCGACCACAGCAGAACCTGTTTTCCCATTGTACCAGATCAGGCCTTCGGGGGTGCTGACAATACTTGTCCATCCGGTTGATAGTTTCAATGTCTGGGTGTTGGTGAAATTACCTGTACTATCAAACTGCCCTACTGCTCCCGCTCCGGTCTGCGAGTTATACCAAAGAATTCCCTTTGGTGTGTTCACAATGTGAGTCCATCCTTTTGAAAAATCACTGGTCTTGAAGCTGGTATGATTCCCTGAGCTATCGAGCTTACCCAGTACACCGGCACCAGATTGGGAATTGTACCAGAGAATACCGTTGGGAGTCTCTACAGCGTGAGTCCAGTCGGTTGAGAATGAGCGATCTGGGTGTATTTTCACAGTAGTAAGCCCCGCGTTGGCAACCAGCGTATTAACAAGTGACGTGCATACGAGGAGACACAGAATTGTTAGAACCCGAATAGATTTCATCAGCTCCACCTTTCAATGAGGTTATTGTGCCTTATTTAACCAATATTTTTTCCAATATTCT